>Ga0316190_10003183_pt1 | contig 11926 bp, 20 predicted proteins | sample Eddworburrow2_MG_FD_204929 | JGI IMG/M metagenome (GOLD analysis project Ga0316190, IMG submission 204929) | Coastal sediment microbial communities from Maine, United States - Eddy worm burrow 2 | ecosystem: Environmental > Aquatic > Marine > Coastal > Sediment | place: USA: Maine | collected... | reverse complement strand
GATTATAATTTTGTCAGGATTGAAATTATCCTTATTATGAATGATGTTTTCTTTTTCTGATATGGGGTTTAAATACTTTGGTGTGATAGAACTGTTGGCAGCTCTGCCTTGAAAATAGAGGATATTCCCTTCAGAGTCATAAATTGGTATTATTATTCTACCTTTATATCTGCCTTTGTGGGCTATAAGAAGATTTGTGCCTTCTGGTATCTTTCTCTCTCTGATGAATTCTAATAGGTAATTTTGGAACTTCTGTAAGATGTAACTGTTAGTACGCTCACCGGGTCCTATACAGTCATTTTCTATTTCATTGAAATACTTGATGGTTTCAACTTCAATTTGTTTGACTTCACCATTTTTCCAGTGTGAGCCTGTTTCAGAGTCAAACTTTGTGGTGTCGTGAGCATAGAGCAGTTTATAGGCTTGTTTTCTGGATATGCCTTTAAGTTCGGAATATATGTCTAAAAAAGAACCCGAACGGCTGCAGTTAAAGCAGTGCCAAATCGGGCGTCCATTATTCCAATCAAGGTTAAAGCGTTTTTTACGGGGGTTCTTTGCCGAATCTCCACAGAGAGTGCATCTTGCTAGAAAGTGTGTCCCGCCTTTTGATACTTTAACCTTAGCAAAATATTCTTGAACAAATTCTGATACTAATTCTATACTTAACATTAATCTACTTCCTCGTATTCCCAACAATCGAAACTATCGGGCGTCAGTAATATTACTTTTTTATACGGAATATCAGAGAAATAGTCACGACTACATCTTATTTTCTCATCTTTCTTCTTACAGTTTAAACAATTTATGCAAAGAATATAATTATTTCCAGCCCAGTTTTTCCCTTGCATCGGCTTCAATTTCTTTTCTTATATCTGGCGGGAAAAGTTTGAAGAACTTCTTTATGTCATCCTCTCCTTGGTCAAAAATCTGAGATAGTATTACAGCGGCTTCAAACGGACTGCTCTTGTCAATCTTTCTGGCCTCAATATAAGCCTTCTTCATGGCTCTCTTGAGTGTGTTTGAAACGGCTTGTCTTGAGATACCAAGTTCTTTGGCAATAGCCGCGCCTGACATCTGCTCACTGATTTCAGTATTTTCCAAAACCTTTCTTAAAGACATTCTTACCTCCTATTAGCATTCGCTGAAGTTACATGGACACGACTTACAGCCTTCTATCATTTGTAAAGTATTTTGTCCGCATTTCGGACAAGTATTTCCAGTAACTACAGCCTGTCCAGTGGATTCTGTATTGAGATAATATTTACTCAACAACTGAGCTAAACCATCGGGAGCACTGAGAATCTGTGATGGTTTGGCATCCGTTTCTTCAAATCTGAACCATACAGGCTTATCACTATTTATATTTATCAAAGTCTTAACAATATCCTCTAGTGACACTCCATTTTGTAGAGCTATGGAAACTACTCTGCCTAAGGCTTCTGAGAAGGTATTTAAGACCTGCCCGCTTTTACCTATTTGTAAAAATATCTCTATCGGTTCACCGTTTGAGGATGAAACGGTGACATACATCTTGCCGTTGCCAGTGTCAACAGTGAATACCTCAGCCTGAAGTTTCCTGGGTCTTGAGAATCCTTTAGTTACTGAGACATCTTCTTTCTTAAATGTAACTGGCTGATTTAACTTGCAACCGTCTCTGTAGATTGTAACACCTTTCAGACCTCTTTTGTAAGCATAGTGATAGAGTTCTGAAACATCTGCTTGTGTTGCGTTTTCAGGTAGGTTGACTGTTGACGAGATTGCAGTTGAACAGTGTAACTGCAACTGTGCTTGTATGGCTATTCTGTCTTTAGGCTTGATATCGTGGGCTACGATAAATACTTTTCTGACATCTTCTGGTATACCACGAATACCTTTGAGAGAACCGCCGTTTGAAAATATCTTGTTGATTAGATTTGCATCATACCATGGTTCGTTTCTGAATTTGTTTTCAAAGACGGGGTTTACTACCATCATCTTTGTACCATCTATCACATTCTTTTGGAAGACCAGACCAAAACAGGGCTCAATTCCATAAGAAGTGTCACAACTTAAAGCTGTCGTACCTGTCGGTTGACATGTTGTGAACTGACTGTTTCTAACTCCATATTTTCTTATTCTATTCAAAACTTTCTTGTCACTAATTTGTTCGCCGAGTATTTCTTCCATGTCATCCTTAAAGACTTCTTCATAGTCAAAAAATGTACCTCTTTCCTGGGCAAGCTCGGCTGATCTGTCTGCCGCAGCCGTTGTCATGTGTTCCATGACATTGGCTGCAAACTTCTTGCCTTCGGGACCATCATATCTGTAATCCAAGTCAAACATGGCATCAGCCAGTCCCATAGGACCTATGCCAACTTGTCTGTATAACTGGGCATTTTCTTCAAACCTTTTATCAGGATAATCCATCTTGTCTATGACATTATCCATCAAACCCATAATATCATAAGTTGTTTTGTAGAGACCGTCCCAATCAAATTTCCCATCATTGACAAAATTTGCTATGTTGATGGCACTAAGATTACAACATGCAAAGGGCTGTAACGGCTGTTCGCCACAAGGATTAGTGGTCTCAATCAGAAATCTTGCCCTCAAAGTGTTAGCGTTGTTCATGTTATCTATGAATATCACACCCGGGTCAGCCGACTGCCATGACATTTCTACCATTTTATCCCATAAGGCTTCAGGCTCCACAGTACCAATTTCAGAGCCATCGTATGGCGTTCTCAATGTAAACGGTACTCTATCTTTCAAAGCCTGCATGAACTCATCTGTGATATTAACTGAAATGTTCATGTTAGACAGTCTACCATCTTCAGCCTTACAACTTATAAAATCCATGATATCGGGATGCCATACTGGCATTGAACACATAATAGCAGCCCGTCTTACTCTACCGCCACTCTTAGTTGATTCTCCCACGGCATCGTAGAGTTTCATAAATGTGATAGGTCCTGAGGACTTACCTTCAGGTGGTCTATCTTCATCACCTTCATAGATATAGGCATCTTTTTCTCTGAGATTTCCTATAGGTATACCTATCCCTGACCCAAACTGAAAAATCTTTCTAGCAACATTGGCAATATCATAGATACTTGTCATACTATCTTGTAAACCTACGACATAACACGCAGAAAAGACCTTATCTTCTTTTCCTGCATTTAAGAACACAGGCGTATTTGGTCTCCATGTTCCACTAGCCATCAAGTTGAAAGCTGTTTCTTCCTCTTCCTCAGTATTTGAAAACTCTTTTGCTACTCGTCTAAATGTCTCCTCTATTGTTTCGTTTTGAAAACTGTATAATGTTTCAAATATTCTTGTTGCATTCTCACTTAAACCAAAATCACCCATTAATTTACCTCAATCATTTTTATTTTCGCATTCATTACATATAATTTACAACCGCAGCCTGGACAATAGCACATGTCTCTAGTCTGTTCAAATCTATCGTAAGTAAGTCTACCAAAAGCATTCCAACGGGGAACTTTTCCCGTTTCGGCGGGTTCTATAAAGTCATAATAGACTTTGACAGCTTGTTTGCATTGACACTTTATTGTTGCAGAACGGAGTTTCTTTTGTGGGTATAGAAATCCCGTTGCGGTGGTCGTCCACTGATGTTTATATTTAGCTTCTTTTACAGCTCTCTGGTGTTTCCTGGATGGTTTATTTTCAAATAAATCTAGCTGTTTCATGTATAGTATATCTTGGTTCCCGTGGTTGATGTACTTGTGGCACCATAATATATCCACTGTGTCCAATGTTTCTTCGTCTCCTCTAATAGTTTCTCTGCCTCTTTTAATTCTAATTCTTTAACCCAATCAATCTGTTTCATGTATATTCAACCTCGTTTTGACGGCATCCAGTTGAAATCCATAGGCATGTAAGCCCTTGGATGCAAATGATAACGGACCAACTTCAACATCACCGAGTTGAGCCGCCATAAATTCCATCAACATTGTAATACCACCAAGATTTTCTGGCCATCCGCCCCAAAGGTCCCAGCTTCTAAAGTATACATTAAACATGAGAAAATGGCGACCATTTTCTTCTACGATTTTCGTGTCAATTCCTCGTAGACAGGGCGAAGTTTGACGCTCAAGTTCCGTGCTATAAGGAATGTCGTAAGCAAGACTACTTTCAGGATAGCCAACTTGTATATAACAGTGGTTGTTTGCATAACCCTTCTCCTTGTAATGTTTTATAATCCATGATAACTGGTCAGGTACATTTATTACTAAATTGTCAGCAAGTGTCCAAGTTTCGCCGCCTGTCATGTCTATAGTCTGAACACGGGCATTTGACATCGGTAATCTATAATTACCGCCAGCTATCCATGTTGAATATCTGTAATGTTCGTTAGGCTCTAAGTTTCCATCCATCAGATAGTTGATGAAATATTTCTCAATACTCTCATCGTCTGTTGGTGGTGGAACTGCCAGACCCTCTAGTCTTGGAGACAGGGGTCTATTGGTAGGGTATAAAATAGTTCCAGAGACATAATCAAATTCAAGCCTTGTTGTCTCTTTCTCGTAAGAGCCTGTGTGAATCTCATTGACTCTACCGTGTTGATAGAGTTCTGCAAGTAGTTGAAACCACACATCATCAAGGGTTGTTCCAACCACATGAACACTTTTGAAACTTTTCATTGTTTTCTCCTATATTTGAAGAGGTGTCGTGGTCCATCGCTCACCTCTTTTATCATTTTAAATCCACAAGATTTGAAATGTTCGTGAAAGGGTTCATAGTATCTAGGACCTCTATATCTGGCGATAACATTATCAGTGATACTACAAATGTGTTTTACAAGTTTTAAACCTTCATCCGGTCTTTCAACTTTTGCTATATGATACAATACAGAAATACACAAAACAATGTCAAATTTACCTAAATTATAGTCATTGTAAAATACATCTTTTACATCTTCCTCTAAAATTGTCATATCTAGATTTCCGTGTTTCTTTTCAAAATATGATCTTACCAATTTTGAATGTTCTAGCCACATAGGACCCTTTTCTATACCAACAGCTTCGGCTCCTTCTATTGCCGATCTTACACAGAAGATGCCCGCATTACTCCCTAAATCTAATATTCTTAGACCTTTCAACGATTTAGGCATAAGACCTCTTATCCTAGGCCATACATCATCACCACAGCCACCATGTCCTCTCTTTTTAAATTCATCAAAATTAACAGACTGATACCATTCCTCAGAACTCTTAATTTTTCTTATTATATCCTTCATAAAACGCTGCCTCCATTGCAGAACCTGGACATCTTTTGAAAAAATCTTCCTTATAATTCATTGCCGATTTTTTAAGTCTTTCGTTTCCACCTTCCACATAAATTTCAAATCTACCGAAGTCACAAAGATATGCAAAGTTAAGTCTGTCATTATAAACAACATTATCCCATTTACCGTCCCGAGGATAGAATCCTAAATTTTCCATTCTCCTGAGAAATTTGCCATAAGACTTCAAAGCTTTCATTTTGAGGTTGCCAGGAAGCCTATCAAGTGCAATACCCTCACCCCATTCAGAAATAATGACCATCCAATCATCAATTAGTTCAGTAGCCAATATCTTTGGGAAAAGTTCAAATTCCTTTTCAACTTTCTTGATAACACTGACTATTGTTTCAGTAGGGTGGATATCAGTAAGGGGAGCCAATTGATAACATCGGAGTTTCACAGTGTCGAACTCCCTATGTCCTTTCCTACCCTTTCTTATCTTGAGTTTATAAGTTTCTGTAGCCAATCTCTCTGCATTTTCAATAATCCATTCTGGATAATGTATTTCCATTGCCTTGATAGAGTTAAATAATTTTATGTTTCTCACAAATCTAATACCTCCACTGCATATTTTTCACTGTCATTGTCGTATGTTATCTTGATATAGTACCAATCTTCCCACTCCTTGCCGTAAGTTCTAGACATGTAATCCTTTATGACATCTATTGCTGTTGGCATATTGTCAGCAGTAACATTGGCATTGTTCAAGGCATCTTCAATGACTTCTGCAATATTATCATGTAATACGGGTCCCCCGTGCCTATATGGTCTGCTGGGACCCAGTATATCATCAAACATAATCTCCTCTCAGTTTGAATACTATTTCTTTTTTGCCACCTTCAAGTTTCTCAATGACAAAATTTACCCTTTCTCTTGGTCCAAGATTGTTATTGAACCATCTCATAGCCTCATTAAAAGTGCTATGAAGCGATACATTGTAATAACCATAAGGAATTTGATAACTTTTTTCAAAATCCACCTTCTCCTCATAATTCACAACAGCGTAACTAATCATTTTCTCTCCTTCTCAGTTATACATTCTCAAGAATGTGTTTTCAAATTGTTGGTAATTTTCTGTATAGCCTCTGAATCCATATCTCTTGCAAAATCCGTACATGTTGTCAGGGTTTGGATATTCATAGCCGAGATATTCGTTCATAATTCTTTTCTGTAATATATTAGGAATATAGTTGAAATCCATCAATACCCTATTGATTTTAAATCTTTCACCAAGGTCATTATCTTTCAGCCACTCCATATAGCCCTCTTTCAACACCTTCTCTGCACTTTTTGGTCCAAATCCAGGTTTTCTCTTGCCTAGAGTCTCTGGTGTCTGCCCCCAGTCTAGAGGTGTCTTGATGTTGAATATATCATCCTTGGCTTGTCCTGTGAGGGATTTTGTGACTATGAACTTTTCTGTATCTTCACAGACAGTGTGTTCTTTTTTTCGTGGGTTGTAAATCTTAACGGTGGGTGAGGACAGTTGTAGAAAGTCCTCATCAGTAGAGATAATAGTGAAATTATCTTTACGGTTCATACAGATAGCGGCAATGATATCATCTGCCTCTGCATTGTCAATTCTTATGACCTTTACGGGGATATTGTCTTTGATGGTGAGAACAAAGTCCTCCAGTGATTTATAGAAATCAGGCCAGTTGATGTTTGATTTATCTCTCTTTAACTTTCTAGACTCTTTGTACCTCTTGAAGTAGAGTTTTCTCCAGGACCTCCTGTCGTCTACCGCAAGTACAATCTCATTCGCATTTCTAACACGGAAAAGAGACCTGTAAATTGAGTCAAAAGTCATAAAACGCCACAAACCGTAATCTGGATTCACGGTTGCGGCGCCTATATCTTTTACGAAAAATGTTCGCACAGCTAAATTGTTAAAATCAAACAAAATAACATTTTTCATGTGTGTTCCTTTCTTATTTTACTTTATCTTTTACTTTATCTACCTTTTCTTTTACTGCATCTTTGGCTTTGTCGAATTCCTCTTCCACTGTATCAACAAATTCCTCAACATCATCGTGAACTTTCTTTGGCAAGTAACCTTTCTTCCAAAGGAATATACCACCAGCAGCTAGAATAGCTAGAACAATTAATATTGTAAATAGTCCGCTCATGTTAGTCTCCTTATTTTATTTTTCTGATATGACCGTCATGTTCAATCCAGAATGCCTTCTTGTATCTGGTTTTAGACATGTATTGTTGAACCGGCGTATCAATTTTGAATCTCAGCCTTTTTCTACCCATTTGCATATTCTGATAAAACTCATGTTTATCAACCTTGAAAACAGGCAGACCAAGCTTTTCTCCTTGTGACCTCACACCTTCAACATCAGTCTCAAACCCATCATCAGCATATTCTGCTTGTCCGTCCTTTGCAGCGATATCACTAGGGCTTTCGCCATCGGTAAATTCACCCATTGTCTTCCTCCAATTCTATAATAATTTGCTCTACGAGTGCTGTCAATTCTGACTCGCCTATATCTTTACCAGTAAGTTTCTTGGTGACCTTTCTAACAACTCTCTTGACTTTCTTAACGACACCCTCACCCCTTCTGGCTTCTTTTTCTCTCTTTTTCTTAATCTCTTTGCCCTTCTTCATAATGTTTATGACACCCTGGTCCTCACCAGTGATTAAAACATCTTTGAGTCTCTTGTATTTAACCCTCATTTCAGAAGGCACTTCAAAATAGTATTTCACTAAGGCAGATTTCATACCTTTTGCCTTCAACTTACCAGCAAAATCTCTGTAATTATCATTGTTTATTAGCACTTCAGGATTCACAAGAGAATCCAATAAGAAAATGGCTACAAAGTCTCCAAACTCCTCGGGCTCAAGATTAACTTTTGGCATATTATAACCTCATACTTTTAATTCTTTGAGGAGTTACTACTTCCAAAAAATCGTTACAATCAAAAAATACAAGTATTGGAAGATTGTCTATAAATTTCATTTCAAGGTACGGTAATTCCTCAAGTCGTAATTTGTCTTTAATGTATTTACTGATACCGATAATAGGCTTACGACCCTTCTTTCTGTAGATAAGCATAGGATACTTGTTAGCCTTCACAGCATCTTCAAAGGCTTGGCGCCAGAATATCTCAATGTTGAAATTCTTTATTCTGCCAAAATGTTGCCAAAAAGATGTTTGTGGGTATCCAGTTTTACATTCAATTGAGAATATATTAGTCAAGAACTCTGCTTCTGGTGTCATTGCCTTTATATCACCAGAGAGGTCTTTATTTTCTTCGTGAATTGTAGACAAACTTCCGCTGCCTGGCATACGCCAGTAAGCATACGGCTTTTCTTCGCCTGTGAGCCAACATGTCAAACATTTGGAGATTTCTCTCTCAAAGTCTCCGCCTTTACCCATTAGTCAATCTCAAACAGTTCATCTTCAAGAAGATATTTACTTTTCTTTTTCATAGTACCTTCTATCCAATCACCCATGGTAAATTTTCTCAAACTTTGTCTGATATCTTCTTCTTGTTGTTTGACAAACCTCTCCATCCGCGCTCTTTCCCTGTGTTGTTTATGATATTCGTCCCACAGTGTTCTATTTGCCGCTCTCACCTTTTTTCTTCCTTGGTATCTTTTTGTGGGATTTTATGGCATCTTCTTTTTCTTTTTTTGTTTTGCCCTTACCCCGCCAATAGGTTGAGTTATAGGCCTCATCTTTCAATGATGCACAAAATCCCTTAGCGCCTTCTCCAAAATGTTTAGTCATTTTAGATACACACGCATCAAAAAATCCTTTGTCTTTGGGTCCTAAGCCAGTCTCTTTGCCTAAAGTCTTAGCAAATTTAATCACAGATTTCCTTGTCCACCCTGGTGGAAATTTAGTGAAACCTGCTTCATTGAGAAATTTTACGAACCTCATTTCTATCTCCAAATTCTATCATAAATTCAATGACTTGTAAATACAAAAGCCGCTACCAATACTATTTACACCGGTAGCGGCTTTTTTTGCCTTGATTTATATCAACAACCAGAACAAATGTCACATGGGTTTAAGTCGTCTTCCAACTCATCCATTGTGAGTTCACATTCCTCCCCGTTCTCATCTTCTAACTCAATAGTTATATCAAGATGGTCCATACTATTCATAATACTTCTCCTTACTCTGCTGGTTCTTCTTCGTGGGTGCAACCGCAGTCACAACAGCCACAAGTGCAAGTGCAACAGCAGCAGCAACATGCTGTGCCTTCATGTGTGCATTCCATTTTATTTTACCTCTGTGGTTTTGGTGTATTTACAGTTACATTAGGAAGATATTCATTATCCCTAGTAACCGTACTATTTATAAAGTTCTGTGTAGAACTTGTATTCTGTTTTTGTTGGTTTGGTATTACCACTGATGGATAATTTGGACAAGCCTCATACATATGATACATATGTTGTCCATGTTGAGGATGCCAATAATTGTCAGTTTCGTGAGCATCTACACTACTCACCATCAACATAAACATCAATACAGCGGCTATCAGTCCACCAAACAGCCATTTCAATCCTTTTTCCATTATACTATCACCTCTCTTATACATTTCTTGTATTTATAAAATAATCATTTTTAATAAAATGTCAAGTGTTGCGCAGAAAAAAGCCCCTACGCTGGTGACATAGGGGCTATCGCATGTTTAGAGACCTGCTAGTTCTTCTAAAAGTTCCTCATCTGTTGCTGGTTCAGCATTTGTTTCAGGCAATTCATTTAGAAGTTCCTCGTCTGTTCTTTCTTCTGTCTGGGGTTCTAACGCATCATCAAAATCCGGGATATCATCTTCAACCGGTCCTGCCATTTTTGCCATGTGTTTCGCTCTTTTCCACTCATCTTCTATAAACTCATAGACCATTTCGGCTTTGAGTAGGGTGATAACATCTTCTTCTGTTCTTGTCATTCCCTCAATGTATTCCTCAAGGTCATACCTTGAATCCATGATAGTTTGAATCTCACTATCATCTCCAAGAGCACTAGGTTTCCTAGCGAAAAGCGAATCACTGTAATCTGGCCAGGTTTTGCCATCTTTCGGCTTGGTTGACCTTACTTTAAGTATGAAACTGAATCCCTCACCACTCGGGTCAAAGATTGCAGGTCCAAGACCGTGTTTAGTATCAGTAATCTCACTCTTGAGCTTTGATTCTACCTTACCAGGAAATTCATAGATTTTCACAGACCCGGCTACCTTTTCTTCGTTCTCGGCATCCCTTGGGTCGTCTATGATGAAGAAGTTACTCACAAATTTTTCTTTTCTCTTGTACTCGGCTGCTCGTTTCTTATCTTCACTATTCCCCATATAAAGTTTAGATGTTACTGAACACCAAGGACAGAAATTCTCTAGAGTGAAAGTCTTGTCACATAACAAGAAGTTCCATTTCTCTCCTGAATAAAACATGTGATAGTAATAATTCTTGTAGAAGTTACCCTTTTGGTCAGGTAAGAATCTACCTTCATACACTTTTGGTTTATCAGGCGTTCCCCTCTCAGGGGTCTTCCAAACAATTTCTGACCTTCTCGGTCCTGCTGGCGTTTTGTCAGCTTCATGTGTTTTCTGTTCAACGAATTGATTGAACAGATTCTCGTCTATCCATTTTGACATAATCTTCATTCTCCTTTTTAGCACTGCTATTTACTGTAGTTTACTGTAATTTTCTACTGTATGTTACTAATTATACTAGGATTTTCTGAAGATGTAAACATTCTCTCATAAAATTCGCAAAAAAAAGGCGAGAAATAAATCCCGCCCGGAGTTTGTGATGTTAGGTTGTTAGTTTACTTTACAACATGCCTTGTCTTAACATCTAGGTTATTCAAAAGAATAAGCTGCATGTAAGGTTTGGCCACATAACCAGCCTCGCCCCAGCTGATGCCGGTACCACCGGTTCCTGAACCACCACTTGCATCGCCTGAATTATTTCCGTCATTCAAGAAAGCTTGTGTGTACTGAAAACCGATACCAGCGCCCCATGTATCAAGGACATTCCTTGCGCCTTCGCCAACTAGTAGGACTTCTTCAACTTCTAATGTGTTCAATGCTGTCATAAGAGCGGCAAAGAAAACATCAACAGAATCTCTTTTGCTAGTCTTGGATTGAATGGTAATAAATCCGACAGGTGCAAAGTTACCTTCAGGCTTGACAAGTCTCACTAATACAGAATCATCTTGCTGACGCTCATCCTTAGGAATTGTGCCAGTAAAGATATTTGTTCTTGCGCGTAGACGGCTAAGCCCGTTATGGCTTGACAGAAGCGCTTCAACTTCCTTACGAGTGAAGTTTTTCTTGAACATAGTGATAACTTCGACTTTCATGTAATTCGGTTGATTAGTGGCCGGACCAAAATATGAAGGTAGACCCGGGTAGGACATCTGAGGAGAAATTGGCATACCAATTCTTGAGTAGCTGTCGCCGTAATTCTGTTCAACGCTTGCTCCTGCTTCTGCGCCAGCATTTGTGCTGTTATCATCAAGAAACGCATTTGCTGGAGTTACGGCAAACAATAGGGCTACTGTAGAAACTAGAACCAATAACTTCTTTAACATGTGTTTTTCTCCTTTCGTAGATTTTTGGATATTTTTTGTATAGGGGAACCGAGGTTCCCCTAGAGATTTAAAGCTTTAAATCTGATAAACAGATTTA
>Ga0316190_10003182_pt1 | contig 11927 bp, 12 predicted proteins | sample Eddworburrow2_MG_FD_204929 | JGI IMG/M metagenome (GOLD analysis project Ga0316190, IMG submission 204929) | Coastal sediment microbial communities from Maine, United States - Eddy worm burrow 2 | ecosystem: Environmental > Aquatic > Marine > Coastal > Sediment | place: USA: Maine | collected... | reverse complement strand
TTTCAGCCTTTGAATCCCTCGTGAAAGTCTGTAACGACAAGAATAAACCCCTATTCGGCGGTGGCACGGAATCCGTGCCGCGCGGTGCCATTGCGGCCCTTGGATTCGATTATTTCGAGGTCGGGTACACTGCCGGTCAAAAAGCGGTTGAAATTCTTAAAGACGGCAAAAGTCCCGGAGATATTCCATCCAGTCTGACCCAAAACCTGAAACTTGTCCTGAACCTTAAAGCGGTCGAAGCCCAGGGTCTCAAACTTGATGAAAAATACGTCAAAATGGCTGAAGAAGTCATCAAATAGCGCTCATTAAACGCAAGCCGCGTCCCGTAGCCTGAATTGAGCGGTTTTCACTGATCCTGCGATACACGAATTCGGCACATATCGTCGCAGAAAACCACTCAGCCCAAGTTAAAGCATCTTTATATATGCCGGGCGCGGCTTTATCATTAGTAAGGGATCGCCATGCTCTATATTATTCCCATCTCTCTGGAACAAGGTTTGGCGTACGCCCTTGTGGCCCTCGGTATCGCGCTGACATTTCGCATATTGGCCTTCCCTGATCTGACGGTTGACGGTAGCTTTCCTCTGGGCGGAGCAGTGGCAGCCAGGTTGATTTTTGACGGGGTCGATCCGGTGACGTCAACTGTGATCGCCATGGCCGCCGGTTTTATCGCAGGATGTCTGACGGGAATATTTGCCACCAAATTTAAAATCAACTCCCTGCTGGCCGGAATCCTGATGATGACCATATTGTATTCGGTCAACCTTCGCATAATGGGCCGCGCCAACATTCCACTGCTAAACAGAGCCACCCTGTTCACCACGATCGAAAACTGGGATATGTCGCGTGACATCCCGGTAATAATTTTCTTCTTGGTTGTGGCCGCTCTGTGCAAGCTCCTTATTGATGTCTTCCTCCACACCGAGTACGGCCTGGCACTGAGGGCCACGGGAGACAATGAACAGATGATTCGCTCACTGGGGGTCAACACAGATACGGCCACTATTTTCGGGCTTGGGCTATCAAACACCATGGTAGCCCTGGCCGGCGCTCTGATTGCCCAGGATCAGGGTTTTTCCGACGTGGGTATGGGTATCGGTATGATTGTTGCCGGCCTGGCATCGATCATCATTGGAGAAGCGTTATTCAAGCCCACCACGGTGGTAAGGCTCACTTTTGCCGCGGTACTCGGTTCCGTTGTTTATCGATTTATTATTTCACTTGGGATGCGTCTGGGACTCGCTCCTACGGATCTCAAAATGGCGACCGGGCTCATGGTAGTCATCGCACTGGCTATTCCGGCAATACGCGGAAAACGGGAGAAGAAATTAAAGCTGAGAGGAGTATGAATCTTGGCCGATAACATGCTGACCCTTAAAAAAATCACAAAAATTTTCAACCAGGGCACCCAGGACGAAAAGCGGGCTCTGGACAACTTTAGTTTAGAAGTCGCCAAAAGTGATTTCATCACCATCATCGGCTCCAACGGTGCGGGTAAAACCACCCTCCTGAACGCCATTGCCGGAACAATTGCACCTGATGATGGACAACTCATTGTACACGGCCAAGACGTAACTCGATGGCCTGATTTTAAAATGGCCAGGTATATCTCCCGGGTATTTCAAAGCCCCACCATGGGGACGGCCGGTGAAATGACCATAGAAGAAAATCTTTGTATGGCCGAACTGCGGGGCAAAAAGCGAGGCCTTAAGTGGGGAGTCACCGGCAACAGGCGTACCCGGTACAAGGAAATACTCAAAGTCCTTGATCTCGGTCTGGAAGACAGGCTGAAACAATCCGTCGGAATGCTGTCCGGGGGACAGCGTCAATCCCTGACACTTCTCATGACAACATTGGCGCTACCCAGGGTCCTTCTCCTCGATGAGCACACCGCTGCCCTGGATCCACGAACTGCTGCCAAGGTAATGGACTTGACCGATTCCATGGTGCGGGAAAACAAACTGACCACCCTGATGGTCACCCACAACATGAATCAGGCACTCAAATACGGCAACAGAATGGTCATGCTCCATCAGGGCAAGGTCCAGCTCGACATTCAAGGTGAAGAAAAGAAAAAAATGACCGTGGCGGAGATTATTGCCGAGTTTGGACAAACCCTAAAGGACGAAACGCTGCTTTCAGCCTAAGCGCTATTCAAATAGGAATTTCCCGGAGCTTTTGGAGGTAATTTCCGACCTCAGCCCTCTGTCATCTGCATTCTGAATTCTGTCATCTGACCTCTGCCTTCTGTCATCTGCCTTCTGTTTTCTGTCATCTGACTTCTGTTTTCTGACATCTGACTTCTGTTTTCTGACATCTGCCTTCTGTCATCTGTCATTCATAGGCAATCACACGAATCACACCAATGCTGCCGCTTTCATCTTCCGTGCAGGCGTCACTGACGGAAATGACCTTTTGAACCTTGTTTTCCTCAATGAATTTGTTGACCATCGCATCCAGCGCTTCGAGTTCTTTGCGGGTTTCAAATATTTTTAACGGACTGGCAAATGTTTTGACTTTTATCATGATATAAACTCCTTTCTGAGTAAAAAGTGGCAACAGAATTATAGGTCTTGTAGAACCTATTGACCACCAGCTTTTGCGGTTTCCGAGATTGCCAAAAGCTTATTATAAATAATTAATATGTTCAAGTCCCTTTCGTCTTCGCAAGGCTTCCAAGAGACCCACCGTTCCGGTCATCATATTGTCTCCCCAGGGAGCCCCGAATGAGATCTGCAATTTCGATGGTTCCACCAGTCGTCGTTTGGGTCCGGTCGCAATGGTTACCTCAACGGTTTGATAGTCTACGGCCTTGCGCAGATAGGCTCCATGCCCTCCTTCTGCCAGCACCCGGTGATGCGCCAGTTTCCCATCGCACAATTCCACAATTAAATCCTCGAGCCGTTCAAGGGTGATGTCCTGGGTGTGGTATTCAAAAAAACCGGCAATTTGATCGCCTATCATGGCGGCCCCGACCGTGTGTGAAGTGGCCACGTCCAGAATCACGATCCGATCCCGCTCGCGTGCGAGGAGATCCATGGAACCTCCCAGAATGGCCGCCATGCCGCTGTCCATGACATAGATCTCTTCCGTGGCGAGGGCGCCGGCACATATGGCGATAGATCGCAGACGATTCATCTCAGCAGGAACTTCATCACCTTTATAGAGCAACTCATTGGGATAGGGGTTCCCCTCGAGGCGGTCTTTGAACATGTTATGGCGAAAATCCAGATGTGATACACCCGCCGGCGGCACCCCATGATCCTGGGCACAAATCACTACGGCGTCAAAAGAAAACGAAACACCGAAGCTTTCCACTACCTGTCGCAGTCTTGCAGGATCGAGATCATCCAGTACCAGTGTAGAATATTTTTTATTTCCACATAATGCCTCTGCTTTTTCATCATCAACGATCTTGATTCCCCAGGAACGAACCGTTTCCCGATTGTGGTGCAGCGTGGCGGCGGCCGATACGGACATGACGACCTCAGCTTCTTTTGCGCGCTGCTTTAAAATTTGTGTAATCGGTCCGCCTCCCATTTCAGAACCTGTAATCACCAGATCTCCGGGCAATTGTGCCGCTTTTTCAGCCATATATTTCACCGGAGACTTCACCACCGCCTTGTAGTGAAGGTCGGTTTGGGTGTCATACCAGAGCACATCCATGGTACCGGCCCCGATATCCACCATTAAGAATCGACTCATAAACTCTCCTTTGTTACTTTTAGATTAATTTCGTAATTAGGGCACTTATTATATCCCAACCCGGACAAACCGGAATTGAATATTGACGATTGAAGATTGAAGATTTGTTGTATCGCTTCGCTCTGTCTTTATTATAAAAGTCGATAGCATTCCTAAAAAATTAACCTGCTTATGGTATAAATCATGCGAAAACATGATGTGATTTCAATAAATAGGTACTAAACTAAGCGGTTCCGGGTTTACGGTTCAAGGTAAAAGGGTTACGACCTTTTGATATGATCTGTCTGATTCTTTCAACCCTGAACGTTGAACCCTGAACCACTCAACCTAGGACGGACAAAGCACATCAATACCGTGGCGACCACCGCCATCAGCATATTAATGATAAATGCATGTTGATAAACACCGGTGGCATCCCTTAGCATTCCCGTCATCCAGTGGGCTATAATCGCACCCAATCCGTAAAAAGGCGTCCAAGCCCCGATCACCGTGGCCATGATTTCACGCGGGAAATAATCTCCGGCACAAGCGCCGTAAATCGGAAATGTGGGACCGTAAAATACAGCCAGGCATCCAATCACAAGGTACAGCATTCCCCAGGATTCACCGACCAGCAGAAGGGATGCCAGACATACGCTGATAATTGCATTGGAAATAATGACGGTTCTTTTGCGGCCCAGATAGTCGGACAACGGTAAGACGGTCAACACCCCAATAATCTGGCCAATTCCGTGAATGGTTGCCAGAAAACTGGCCTTGCCGAGGGGCAGGTTCAGCTGATATCTGGCATAATCCACCATAAAGGTTGTTATACCATAAAGACTGCAAGCAATGGCGAAATAAGAAAAGCCGATCAACCAGAAACGGCTGTCTTTTATCAAATCGCTCATTGGAATTCGTTTAGGAGGTGCTTTATCCCCATTATTGCGATCGATGGAACCTCGAACCGCGCCCCACGGCTGCACACCGCAATGGATCGGATCGCTTCTTAAAAATATTCCATTCACCGCCACCATCGCAAGCGCCAGTCCTCCAAGAAAAAACCAGGCATAGCGCCAGCTGAAGTTGGTGACAACCCAGGGAAAGACGGCTCCCATGGTAGCAAATCCCAAACCGTAACCGGTGGCAAGAATCCCCAGGGCAAAACCCCTGCGATGAAATGCAAACCAGCGTTGCACCAGGGTAATCACCGGTCCCCAAAGGCCGGCAGCACCTATTCCGACAACACCGTATATTATGCAGGCAGACCAGAGAGCCTCGACGGTGCCCATCAAAAAAACGGCAAACCCCAAAATCAGCAGACAGAGGGTAATCACCCGCCGGGCACCGACTCGATCGGTCAAATATCCGGTAAATGGAGAAATAGCGATGTAGGTTAACAGATAGGAATTGTAAATCGATCCCCCGGCGGTCCTGCCAAAGCCCAGAGTACGGATCATCTCCGGCAACACAACGCCATAGCCGAGCCGAACCGAATAATTGACAAAGAGATCCACAAAACAGATTGCCAGAATCAGCCATGCCCAGTGAAATTTTCGCTTCTCTTCCAACCGCTATTCCTTCATCATAATTTCAGAACTCTTGACATTTCGTAAGTTAAGATGCAACAGAAATATCTGTGATCGCTCGGGAAAAATTGAATTTAGGTGAATAGTTCTGAAATTAATTTTTTTCCCTTGGATATAATCGTTGAATCGTGGATTTACGCTAAATTTTCTAGGATGATGAAAATCAAGGCTTTGCGAGAAGTATTGCAATTGAGGGCAGGAGCCGTGAATTTCAAAATAAACCTGGACTCTGAATTGCTTAATTGACGTGCCGTCTCAGGAGTGAACGCGTCTCCGCCCCTCGTTCAGCTTCCTTCCGTTAGCCGCAATCCCTTGGCAACCTGCCAAAATAAGGGCTCGCGCGTTTGAAACACTTTTACCTTGTTCTCTCCGACAGGGATGGTATCAGCTGTTGGAATCGCAGCCGCCGCTTTGCTTAAGGTAATGGTGTCCGGATTCGGTGGTAATCCATAGAATCGGGCGCCATTCAGTGATAAAAACGCCTCCAGGTTGTCGAGAGATGCCTCCTCCTCAAATACCTGGACGATTGAGGAAAGCGCTGTCGGCATGTTAAACACACCGGCTGCCGCGCCGGTCTTTTCTTTATCAATCAAGCGGTGAGGCGCGGAATCAGAGCCGAAGAAGAAGCGCGGATCACCCGAAACCGCCGTTTTTCGGATGGCCAGACGATCCGCCTCCCGTTTGGCCACGGGCAGGCAGAACATGTGCGGATTCAAACCGCCTGCAAAAATGTCGTTGCGATTGATGAGCAGATGATGGGGGGTAACGGTTGCGCCCAATTTCCTTTGAGCAGAAATTACATAGTCGACACCGGTCTGACTAGTGACGTGCTCCAGGACAATTTTCAATTCCGGAAAGTCATCGCGCAGGGGATCCAATTCGCGGTCGATAAACGCAGCTTCACGTTCGAATATGTCCACATCGGGATCAATGCTTTCGCCATGGATGGATAGCGGGATATCGAGTTCCTGCATGACCTCGAGAACGCGATGGACCTTTTTTATGGCTGTGACGCCATGCTCCGAGTTGGTGGTTGCCCCCACCGGATAGAGCTTTACCGCAGCTAATAAATCCTCATCTCTCGCGAGACGGATTTCTGCGGGACGGGTTTCATCGGTTAGGTAGAGGGTCATCAGCGGCTGAAAACCATGACCGGCCGGTAAGCAATCCAATATCCGTTGTCGGTAGCGCTTCAGATCCTGAGCAGTTCTCACCGGTGGTTGCAAATTGGGCATAACGATAGCGCGACCGAACACTTCGGCCGTGTAAGGCAGTACGGCCCGCATTATGTCTCCATCCCGCAAATGAAGGTGCCAGTCATCAGGACGTTTGATAGTTAATTCATTCATTGGTTTCCTCGCGCTTATGGTTATTTAGGCCTATAGGTCCATCAAACACTTTTAATCATAGCTGATTAAAAATAAGCAACAATAAATTAATTATGGATAAATCGCAACATCGCAAAGGTGTGTCGCATCCAATTGACTTTTTATCTTTATGGTATTACAATTCTATTAAAGTAATACTGACAAAGGAGACTAAAATGCCGCGTATAACAAGTAAAGGACAAATCACGATACCGCAGGATATAAGAAATAAATTCGGTTTTTTGCCGGGGATGGAAGTCGACGTCATCGCCGAGGGAAACAAGGCCCTGATTGTAAAAAGCAGACGTGAGAACAGATTCATTAAATGGCTTGGACGTGGAAAAAGAAGGAGTAAAATGGAGACTGATTATATGATCGACGAGATTCGAGGCAGATCCGATGAATAGCCTTATTGTTGACACAAATGTTCTTGTTTATATTTATAGCGGTACCCCGAATATTGGCAGGAGATATGCGGAATTATTGGGCGATCTTTCAGCCAAGTACAATCTTGTTATTCCGAAATTAGTTTATGGTGAATTGTCGTTGATATTCAGCGATTCCAAACAATTAAATAGCTTTTTAAGCGACACCGGCATTATAATCGGTGATATTGAGCCGGCAGCCTATATACTTGCAGCTAAACGCTGGGATAACTATAACAAGCGTCGCGTATTTATCTGTCAACGGTGCGGGAAAAAGATCGAGAAGCTGATCTGCAGAGAATGCGACGATGAGATTAAGATCAGGCAACATATCCTAACCGACTTCATTATCGGAGCTTATGCGCTTCAAACCGAAGAACAGAAAATAGTAACAAGCGATAAAGGTTACTACGCATCCTATTTCCCCGAATTGACAATTATCACTGCTGATTCCTAATTTCCCGTCTCACTGATTTTCTGCCTCTCCGTTTCGCCGGTTTAAGCTTTAAAACGATGTATTTTCAGTTTTACTACATTCACCATGATCGTGAGCAGTCTCACGTGAGTACGGGTGCCGAATATCTATCGTAGGTTAGGTAGAGGAACGAAACCCAACAATAACGTCTGCAACATTCAAAATTTTTAGTTATTGATGATTATAGAAAAAATATAAGAAAATTCATTGCCCAATATATGCGATCAATGTAAAAAAGGTGTAGAACCAGATATAGGGGTTATAAAATGGATGACACTAAGCGAAAAATACAATTGGGGGAACTGGTTGAGCTTGCGATGGATTGCATGGAAAAATCATTTTTGTGACCCTTTCACCCATTATAAAAAATGGTGAGTTCGTTGGATGTGTTCAAACGGTAAGGCTTAAAAACACGGTATCGGAGAATGCAAATGATTGAATGGGATGAACAGAAGGATATTGTCATCATTGGCAGCGGTTTGGCAGGGCTGTCCGCAGCCATAGAAGCGAACCAAGCTGGTGCTTCGGTTATAGTATTTGAAAAGATGAATGTGACCGGCGGAAACACGCGCATCAGCGACGGGGCGGTGGCAGCGCCGAATAGTTACCTTCAGAAAAAGCGGGGTATAGAAGATTCACCGGAACTCCTTTATGAAGATATGCTCAGGGCTGGATTGGGTCTCAATCATCCGGATCTGGTAAAAGTCGTGTCGGAGAAGGCGATCGAAGCAATCGACTGGACGCGGGAGACGTTGGGCGTGACGTATATGGATAGACTGGACCGTTTCGGGGGGCACTCCGTGGCTCGATGCCTCACGACGCAGAGCCACTCTGGAGCGGATTTCATTAAGGCACAAAGTAATTTGTTAAAACAAAAGGAGGTTGAAATTCGAACGCGTTGCCTGTTGATCCGTTTGCAAACAGACAATCAAGGTGCCGTGCACGGCGTACAGATCCGATCCAACTATAAATTTCCCGACAACCAAAGCGGTATTGTAAGGAACATTCACGCCAGGCGGGCCGTCATTTTGGCAAGCGGAGGATTTGGTAACGACATTCAATTCCGTATGATTCAAAACCCCGGATTGGATGAAGCTGTGGATTCAACCAACCACCGAGGCGCTACGGCCGAAGGCCTGATCGCTGCCTTAGAATTAAGAGCCGCTCCCGTTCACCTCTCATGGATACAATTGGGCCCATGGAGCTGCGCCGATGAAAAGGGTTTCGGCCGGGGAGCCAGCTTCGCATCTTACAGTGTGTATCCTGCCGGTATCTTGATCGATCCCGCCACCGGCCAACGTATCGTCAACGAGTGGGCAGATCGCAGGCGACGTTGTGACGCTATTTTTAAGACCGGTCACATATGCGTCGGGATAGTGGACGCCGATGGCGCACAAATAGATCCAGAAAACCTCCAACACAGTCTAAAGCGGGGGTATGTGAAGCCTTTCGCAACATTGACGGAGCTTGCCTCGGCATTTGAAATGCCGGAAGGCCAATTGGAAAAGACGGTAAAAAGTTATAACCATAGCGTCCGGAAGGGCGGCCAGGACTCATTCGGCAAACCGCTTACCCAGGGCGTCAAACCGTTGGTCAAGCCTCCTTTCTATGCCATCCGCTTGTGGCCGAAGGTGCATTACACCCCTGGCGGTGTAAGAATTAATTCAAAGGGCCAAGTGATGGATCTCAATAATCGACCGATACCCCATCTGTTTGCCGCAGGTGAGGTATGCGGTGGCATTCACGGTGCCAGCCGTCTGGGCAGCAGTTCGCTGACCGAGTGCATTGTATTCGGACGGATCGCAGGACAACAGGCCGCCGCCATAAATCAAAGACATTCGGATTGATAGAGAGAGGTCGTCCTTAGATATTTAATGAGTCATTCTCATTGAGAATGGCTTCAGATTGGTCATTTCATCGGCGCCCGATTGAGAATGATGGTATGATATCTTCCGCGAATCACGATTACTAATCGCCTTTAGATGTTTATCCAAGCAAAGAAGGAACCCTTATTATGAACTACGTAAGCAGGTATTTTTGGGCAGGAATTCTTCTGGTTTCGTTGATCGCATCTCCGGCTCAGGCCGGTGGGCTCTATTTGTACGAACTCGGAACCCCTGATGTGGGTACGGCTGCCGCAGGCTGGGCGGCCCGGGCCCAGGACGCAGGAACCGTCTTTACCAATCCGGCGGGGATGACCCGGCTCGAAAAGTCGGAATTGCTGGTCGGTATCCAACCGCTTTATCTGCATTCGGAATTTTCCCCGGACGCCAACACTACCACCTCCGGCCCTGACGGGGATGCCAGCACCTGGCTGCCTGCCGGCGGCCTGTATTACGTCCATAATTTGATGCCGAAGCTCAAAATCGGAATCAGCGCTTCTGGTTACTTTGGTTTGGGATTGGAGTATGAAAACGACTGGGTGGGACGCTATTACGTTCAGGAAATCAAATTGCAGGCGCTGGGGATTCAGCCGGCAGTGGCCTACCAGGTGACGGACTGGCTATCGCTCGGTGCCGGGGTCGTGGCCCTATACGGCGTGCTGGATGAAAAAGTTGCCGTAAACAACCTCGGCCCGAATCAAAACGACGGCAAGCTCAAGATTGAGGATGATGACTGGACCTATCAGGTGAACCTGGGGATTTTGGTGGCGCCGCGCAAGGGCACGCGCTTCGGCCTGACATATCTTTCGGAGGGAGACCTGAAATTCAAAGACAAACCCGATTTCAGTAATCTTGGCCCCCTGCTGGAAACCGCTCTGGGTAAAAAGGGGCTGCTCGACGCAAAAATAAAGATTGACTTTACCATGCCGCAGGCACTTACGCTCAGTGCCTACCATGAACTCACCGACCGTTGGGCAATGATGGGCAACCTGGGTTGGCAGGATTGGTCGGAGTTCGGCGAGGTGGGTGTCACCGTAGCCTCTGAGGATACATCGAGTCTCACCGTCGATCGAAACTACAAGGATACCTGGCATGCTGCCGTTGGTGCTCACTACCGAGTGGCGGCCCCCTGGCTATTGACGGCCGGCGTTGCCTACGACAGCTCCATGATGGACGACGATGACCGAACCCCCGATCTGCCCTTGGGTGAGCAGTGGCGTTTCGGGCTGGGTGCCCGCTACGACTGGTCCGAAAAGCTGGCCCTGGGTGTGGGATACACCTTTCTTTGGAGCGGGGACCTGGACATGGACGTCAACCGGGGACCTCTGGCGGGAAGGGTTTCGGGTACTTACGAGAATGCGTCAATGAACTTTATCAATTTCTACCTGAATTGTAAATTTTAAATAAAAGGAAACGATCATGAATAAGAAAAGGTTTTACAGCATTGTTTCAACGCTGGCAGCTGTTTTGTTAACCCTGGGGATGTTACCCACAGCCGCTGTCGGAGACCAGGATCCGTTGCCTTCCTGGAATGAAGGTACCGCTAAACAATCCATCATCGACTTTGTAAGCCGGGTGACGCGATCCGGCAGTCCGGACTTTGTGGTCCCGGAGCAGCGCATTGCCACTTTTGACAACGACGGCACGCTATGGAGCGAGCAGCCGATGTATTTTCAGCTCTTTTTTGCCATTGATCGGGTAAAGGCGCTTGCGCCGCAGAACCCGGCATGGAAGACCCAACAGCCGTTTAAGGCCGCCCTCGAAAACGACATGCAGGCGCTTGCCGCTTTAGGAGAGAAGGGATTACTGGAACTTATAATGGCCACACACGCCGGTATGACAACCACTGAGTTCGAGCAAATCGTTAAAGACTGGTTGGCGGCTGCTAAACATCCTCGCTTCAAACGGCCTTATACAGACTTGGTTTATCAGCCGATGTTAGAGGTGTTAGCTTACCTGAGAGCCAATAACTTCAAGACCTTCATTGTCTCCGGTGGAGGCATCGAGTTCATGCGGCCTTGGACCGAGGGTGTTTACGGGATCCCGCCGGAACAAGTGGTAGGTTCGAGCATCAAGACAAAATTTGAAATGCGTAATGGCCATCCCGTGCTCGTCCGGCTTCCGGAAATCAATTTCATCGACGACAAAGCTGGCAAACCTGTCGGCATCCACCAGCATATCGGCCGCCGTCCGATTGCCGCCTTCGGCAATTCAGATGGCGATCTGCAGATGCTTCAATGGACTGCGACCGGCAAAGGTGCGCGATTTATGCTCATCGTGCACCATACCGATGCAGAGCGGGAGTGGGCCTATGATAGAAAGTCGAAAATTGGTCGACTGGATAAGGCCCTGGATGAAGCGCTCACTAGGGGATGGACCGTGGTGGACATGAAACAAGACTGGAAAGTTATTTACCCTTTTCAACTCAAATAAAAACCACCGTCAGGAAAATGTTCAGTACATGGAACCGATGGATTCTGTCTTCAGGTTACATTGCGATCATG
>Ga0316190_10003181_pt1 | contig 11928 bp, 13 predicted proteins | sample Eddworburrow2_MG_FD_204929 | JGI IMG/M metagenome (GOLD analysis project Ga0316190, IMG submission 204929) | Coastal sediment microbial communities from Maine, United States - Eddy worm burrow 2 | ecosystem: Environmental > Aquatic > Marine > Coastal > Sediment | place: USA: Maine | collected... | reverse complement strand
CGCTCCTTGAGCATCTCGTAGGCCGAGTGCCGGTCAACCGGCTGATCGTAGCGGCCACTGAACGGACTCTCATCCCTGACAGCCTGTCGCTCTGCACGTGTTGCCGGCCCAAGCCGCGAGGCAGGCGGTCGAATCAGGGTGCGTTCAACCATGCCGGGAATACCTTTACCTCCCAGTGTGGATACCAGTGCCTCGCCGACGCCCAGTTCCTTGATGGCGTCTGCCGCATTGAATGCCGGGTTCTCACGGAAGGTCGTCGCCGCCGCACGCACCGCCTTCTGCTCGCGTGGCGTATAGGCGCGCAGGGCATGCTGAATGCGGTTACCCAGTTGACCGAGTATGGTGTCGGGAATATCCAGCGGGTTCTGGGTGACAAAATAGACACCGACACCCTTGGAGCGTATCAGGCGTACCACCTGTTCAATCTTTTCAATCAGCGCCGCGGGTGCCCCCTTGAACAACAGGTGGGCCTCGTCAAAGAAGAACACCAGGCGCGGCTTGTCCGGGTCGCCGACTTCCGGTAATTCCTCAAACAGTTCCGACAGCAGCCACAGCAAAAATGTCGCATACAGTTTCGGCGTCTGCATCAACTGGTCCGCGGCCAGAATGTTGACATTGCCGTAACCGTTGGCACCCATGCGCATGAAGTCGAACAGGTCCAGCGCCGGCTCACCCATGAACTGTCTGGCACCTTCCTGTTCCAGTACCAGCAGGCGTCGCTGGATGGCGCCCACGGATGCGCCGGAAATGTTGCCATACTCCAACCTCAATTCCCTGGCATTTTCGCCGGCAAAGGTGAGCAATGCCCGCAGGTCTTTCATATCCAGCAACAGCATGCCTTCGTCGTCCGCAATCTTGAACACCGCATAGAGCACGCCCTCCTGGGTGTCATTCAGCCCCAGCATGCGCGCCAGCAACAGCGGGCCCATTTCCGATACCGTGGCACGCAGCCGGTGCCCCTTCTTCCCGAACAGGTCCCAGAAGACCACCGGGAATGCCTCAAACGAGTAATCATCCAGGCCAATCATATTGGCACGTTCCCGCAACTTCGGGTGTTCCTTGCCAGCCTGGCTGATCCCCGAGAGATCACCCTTCACATCCGACATAAAGACCGGCACACCGCGACGCGAGAAGTCTTCTGCCAGCACCTGCAGCGAAACGGTCTTTCCCGTACCGGTTGCGCCGGCAATCAGACCGTGGCGGTTGGCGAGACGTGGCAACAGGTAGACAGGCTGCTCACCTTTGCCGATAAAAATACCTGGATCCTCTTGCATGATGTTAAGGCTCCTGTCGTACGTCAGGCCCGCGGCGGGCCAGCGGGCAACTCTGCGAGGTCATCGATAATGCGCGCATATTCCCTGCCCAGATCCTTTAATTCCTGCAGTTCGAACATGGAAGCGGGCTGGCCGGATGACTTGATGGCGCGCTGGATCGCCTGCATCCGCGCGATGACCTGCTCCAGCTTTTCCTGTGCCTCATACATACCCGACCCCTGTTATATTCACATTGCACCTGGACTTGTCAGTCCCGATTAAGGCTTGAATCATATCGCATCTATAGCGTTTAATCCGAACTGCTAATGATAACCAAACAGGAAGGAGACACGGATAATGGGATACAAGATCGAGGAAATCGAGGGCATCGGCCCGGTCTACGCTGAAAAACTGGCTGCCGCCAGCATCAGCACCACCGAGGACCTGCTAAAGCTGTGTTGCGATGCCAGGGGGCGCAAGGCCACGGCGGTGAAAACCGGCGCTAGCGAGGGCCAGTTACTGAAATGGGCCAACATGGCAGACCTGATGCGTATATCGGGCGTCGGCTCCGAATATTCCGAACTGCTGGAAGCGGCCGGTGTGGATACCGTCAAGGAACTGCGAAACCGCAATGCCGCCAACCTTGCGGCCAAAATGGCCGAGGTCAACGAAACCAGGAAACTGACTCGGACCGTGCCTTCCGAGAAGGTTGTCAGCCAATGGATAGAACAGGCCGGCGCGCTGGATCCGCTGATTACCCACTAGAAGACGACTCGTCCGTCGGGGCAGGCGGCTGCTCCGGCGCGGTGTCCTCACCGCGGCCTGTGCGCGCTACCGGGGCAGGCGGCATGATGAGCCGGCGCATGCGACGCCGGGACAATGCATCGGACACGGCCCCGATACTGACCGACAGCAACACCCCGCCTGCAATGGAAAGCAGCAGGTAGTGCGCATTCCAGATATACACGAAGGCCACCTCCGGATAGCCGGCCTTGAGGATATCGAAAGCGGCCTGAAAATTTTCCACCAGGCTGTCACTCACTTCAGGCAGACGTTGCTGATCCGGTGGCGGTTTGTCGATCCAGAACCAGCTCACCCATCCCAGCAGGAAGACAATAAAGGCATTACGTAACATAAGGATATTCCCGGCAGAGTCAGGAAAATTGATAGAATAGGGTTCATATTACCAACAGCCAGAGCAACCTGACAGCACACGGAGCAGATGGATATCGCGCAAACAATAGCCCTCACCATGGGCGTGGCCTGGGCCAGCGGCATCAACCTGTATGCCGCCATCCTGATGCTCGGCGTGATGGGTGCCACCGGTAATATGGTGTTACCCGCCGAGTTGCAGATTCTGAGCGATCCCATGGTCCTGGCGGCCGCCGGATTTATGTATTTCGTCGAGTTCTTCGCCGACAAGGTGCCTGGTGTTGATAGCGGCTGGGACAGCATCTCGACCTTTATCCGTATCCCCGCCGGCGCCATACTGGCCGCCGGCGCAATTGGCGATGTCGGCCCGGCAGCGCAACTGGCCGCCGGCATCGCCGGGGGCACGCTGACGGCAGGCACCCATGCAACCAAGGCCGGTTCACGCGTGCTGATCAATACTTCGCCGGAGCCGGTCTCCAACTGGTTTGCATCCGTGGGCGAGGATGTGGCCGTACTTCTTGGACTCTGGACGGCATTGTATCACCCGGTCCTGTTCATCGTGCTGCTGATCCTGTTTATCCTCTTCATGATCTGGGCATTACCGAAATTGTGGCGCGGCATCAGAAAGGTATTTGGCTTCATCGGACGCAAGCTGGGTAACAACAAGGCAGAACCACAGGACAAGCTACCACCCCCTGCTTCAACATCTGATACCAGGCCATGAATTCTCGGGGATTGCTGATCATGCTGTGTGCAGTTGCGATGCTGGCAACCCTCGGCTATCTCTGGATGGCACCCGCCGCACTGAAGACCGCACCGGACATCGGCCTGATGACCCTTGACGGCAAACAGCTGCAGCTTGCCAGCCTGCATGGCAGGCCCGTGCTGGTCACCTTCTGGGCAACGACCTGCAACAGCTGTGTCAGCGAGATACCGCATTTGATTGAACTCTATGACGAACTTGCCCCGCAAGGACTGGAGATCGTTGGCATCGCTATGGACTATGATCCGCCAAACCGGGTGCTGGCGCTGCGCAAGGCGCGCAACATACCCTATCCCATTGCGCTCGATATACAGGCCGATGCCGCACATGCCTTTGGCAATGTACGCCTGACACCGACCTCATTCCTGATTGCACCGGATGGCCGGATTACTCAACAGCGGACCGGCAAAATGAACATGGACGCATTGCGCAGGGATATTCTTGCCATGCTACCGGCCACCCGGACCGAGCCTGCTACAACGCGCCCGTGATATGAGCCGCTGAAACCTGATAGATCAGACAGGAATCCCGCGGGGATAATCGGTACAATAAGGCATTCGCATACTATTTTTACGAGGGATCCCTGCATGAGCCGTATCGTTAACTGTGTTGTCCTGAAGCGCGAAGCCGAGGGTCTGGAGCAACCCCCGCACCCGGGATCTCTGGGTGAACGTATTTACGAAAACGTGTCTGCCGAAGGCTGGAAGCAGTGGCTGGAGCGCCTCACCATGATCATCAACGAGAACGGCCTGAATACCGCCGACACCGGTAGCGTCGAACTCATTGAGAAACACATGGTGGGTTTTCTGTTTGGTGAAGGCGACTTTGGTTCTGTCCCCTCCGGGTTCCAGGCGCCGGGCGCCAAGAAGTAGTCCGGTACTGTATTGCAACCGTTGCGTGCTGCACACTTCAAGCCTGACGCGGACGTCTGTCCTCGATTTTCAGCATGGGTGCGACCACCACGGTTAGATGGTCATGCGCGATACGCAGGGCTGCTTCCACCTGTTCCGGTGTCGCTGCGCTTGCAAACATGAATCCCAGGTAACTGCTGCCTTCGGGTAGCGGTAGCAGTTCATAACCGTCACGGATACTGATCAGTATATCCTCGATAAAGGGCACCGCACGTGCCGCGGTAATACCCTCGATACGACGCAGGATGCCCGCCTCATGAATCGGGATCATCAGCACCCCGGCGGCGCCCGCGGGTGGCTTGATGGCCAACGGTTTGCCTACCGCATGTGCGATCACCAGTGCCTCAAGGCTGTGGCCGGTACCAAAGGCAAGCAGCCGCGCACACTCACCGCCAATGGTGCGGCTGGCAACCTCGATAATGACACAGCCGCTCTCTGCCAGCCGCACCTCGGCGTGTACCGGTCCTTCGCGCAGGCCTATGCCCACACAGGCGGACTTCACGGTCGCTACGATCTTTTGCTGCAGATCCTCGCTGTGACGTGACGGGGTAATGTAATAGGTCTCTTCAAAATACGGGCCCTGCAGTGGGTCAGGCTTGTCGAAGATTGCCAGCACGGCCAGTTCGCCCTGTTGTAACAGACCCTCGAGTGCCACTTCCGCTCCGCCGACATAGCCTTCCACCAGCACATGCGAGCGCAGCCAGGCGTCACTCATGTTCTCACTGGCAATAATGGCCTCAACGCGCGCACACGCAGACAACAGTTCCTCTGCATTGTCCGCGCGTATGACGCCGCGACTCGCCGACAACGACAATGGCTTCACCACACATGGATAGCTGATGCCGGCACACTGGCCGGCGACATCACCGTTCAGATTAACGACGTAAAACTCCGGTACCGGGACACCGGCATCAGCCAGCGCCTGTCGCGACAAATCCTTGTAACGCGAAATGCGTGCCGCCTGTGGTTCGTTGTGTGGCAATCCCAGTGCCTGTGCGATACGGCTACCCAGTTCCACCGTCGTATCATCCGTCGCCACGACACCGCTGAACGGTTGATCCCGGGCCGCCTCGAGCAGGATCTCCAGCGCATCGGGCGCCGACAGGTCCAGATGCAGGCCGGCAGCTATTTCACCGACCAGTGAATGTTTACCCTCGGATGCAACCAGCACGTCCACCCCCTGCTGGCGGGCAGACTCAAGATAGGCAACAGTACGATAACTGTTAGGGGGAGCAATCAGCAGAAGGCGCGAACGCGCCTTCCGGGAATGATGGTTAGCCACAACCTCCGCCGGCCGCACCACAGGCACCACAGGTACCGGACCCGCCGGTGATGGCGAAGGCGTTGTTGAAGACGAAGCTGGCACCGGTTGGTTTCTCGACGTAATCAATTTCAACGCCGCGGAGAAAATTCAGTGCAACGGCGTCGACATAGACGTCGAATCCTTGTTCCTTGCGGACGCAATCGTATTCGGATTGTGTATCGGTAAACGTCATGCCGTAGCCCATGCCACCGCAACCGCCACCTGACACAAAAACACGAATCGCCTTGAGATCGTCATCCTCGACCTGACTGAACAATTCCAGCATCTTCTCGCGTGCCGCGGCCGTCAGTGCCAGTTCGGTTGCGGCGAGTTCCATGGAAAAACTGTTTGTTGTCTGTGACATGTCTATCTCCAAAGTGGGTGTGTTCACAAATCACGCTGTCCGTTTAGGGACAATATAAAGCCTGATGGTTCCGGATACTACCCTTGCAGCGACGGGGTGTCTGCCGGGAACACCATCTATCATAGCTAATTTATTGAAATTACAGAGGTTGCAAACAGCTCTGCAGCGCATGAAGGTCTTCATGCGCTGCAGGCTCAGAACATAACAGCGGCTTATTTAATAATCGAACGACCCGGTGTCGGCGGCAACTGCGGCAGTGGTTGTTCGGGGAATTCACCGGTCAACGCATCAAGAAAGGCAACGATATCCGCTACCTGTTCGTCTGCCAGGTCCTGGTTAAGCTGGACCTTGGCCATGACACGCACGGCTTCATCCAGTGTTGGAACGGCACCGTTATGAAAATACGGGGCGGTGATGGAAATATTGCGCAACGTGGGTACCTTCCACAGATGTTTGTCGGCTTCATTACTGGTCACCATAAAACGTCCGCTATCCTCGGTTAACTTGTACTGCTTGACGTAGTCGTTATCCGTGAAAGTCGGCTCTTTCATATAGAACCCGGTGCCGGCCGCCATGGCCGGGCCATTAAAGGCCGGGCCGGAGTGGCAGCCAGTACAACCGACACTCGCAAAACTGTCCATCCCCCGCACCTGCTGTTCCGTCAGTGCCTTCTTGTCACCCTTTACGTAACGGTCATAGGGACTGTTCGGTGTGATCAGGGTGCGCTCGTAGGCGGCCACCGCCCTGGCGGCATTATCAACCGTCATCGGGTTGTCCGTGCCAAATGCCTTTTCAAAATAGGGCTTGTAACCCGGTATATCGCGTAGCCTGTTCATGGCCTCTTCAAGTTCGCCCATCCCCATTTCGATGGGATTGGTGACCGGACCCTTCGCCTGCTCTTCAAGGGAAGCCGCACGGCCATCCCAGAACTGCACAGAACTGAAAGCCGAGTTCCACACCGTCGGCGCACTGCGCCCACCGGTCTTGCCATGCACACCCATGGACACCGGCCGGTTATCCTCACCACCGAGCATCACGTTATGACAGGAGTTACAGGACACCGTGCCGGTTGAGGAAAAGCGTGGATCCATGAACAGCATGCGGCCCAGTTCGACCTTGGCGGCCGTGGTCGGATTATCCGCCGGGGCAGGCGCCGCTTCCGGCAACGGCTGCCAATCAGCGGCATTGGCGGAAAACGCAATAATCCATGCGAATACAATTAGATACTTTCGGTAACTTACCATCAGACCATCCTCGCTCAAGGCAATTGTAGAAATTTAGAATAATCCTATATCAGCGTATTCTAATTAACAAGTGCCAAACCGCGTAGACAATCAATTACCGGGGCGAATAAGGCCACCCAAGCCACCCTGCTCCAGCACGCTGTTATACAGTTCCCGAATCGCGCGTGGCTCTTCCAGCAACCATGCCTGCTGCAACAGATCCCTGGCTTCATCCCGTGTAAAGCTGCGAATCACCCATTTCACACGGGGCAGATTACTGGCACTCATACTCAAACTGTTCACGCCAAGACCCATTAATGCGAGCACAGCCGCCGGGTCACCGGCCATTTCGCCGCAGACACTTACCGGTTTACCCAGTACGTGCGCCTGATCAATGACTTGCTTGATGGCTCCCAGCACGGCCGGGTGCAGCGTCTGATACAAACCGGCAACGCGGGTATTGTTGCGGTCAACGGCCAGCAGATACTGGGTCAGGTCGTTGGTGCCAATTGAAAAAAAGTCGACACGTTTTGCCATGGCACTGATCTGGTACACCGCGGAGGGCACCTCGATCATGATGCCCACGGGTGGCCGCACCACCTGCTCACCCTCCTCCAGCAGTTCACCCTGCGCCTGGTTAATGAGCAACAAGGCCTGATCCAGCTCCGTCACCGTGGATATCATTGGCAACAGAATGGTCAGGTTATTCAGGCCGACACTGGCACGCAGCATGGCCCGTATCTGGGTCAGGAAGATCTCGGGATGATCCAGTGAGATGCGAATGCCGCGCCAGCCGAGAAAGGGGTTGTCTTCCGTTACCGGGAAATAGGGGAGACTCTTGTCACCGCCCACATCGAGGGTGCGCAGGGAAACCGGCCGTGGCGCAAAGGCTTCCAGCGCCTTGCGATAAATACGCAGCTGCAGCTCTTCACCGGGAAACCGGTCCTGCATCAGGAACGGTATCTCGGTACGATACAGCCCGACACCGTCACCGTTAGCGTGCATCTCGTTTTCCACGCTCGATAACAAACCGATATTCAGGTACAGGGGAATATTTACGCCGTCCGGGGTAACGGAAGGCTGTTCGGAAATATTCTTCAGGACTTCCGTGAGTTCCGTTTCTTCCGTCTGCAAACGCAGGTATTCACGGCGTACCAGCTCCGACGGATTGATAAACACATCACCTCGATAGCCGTCAGCGATAATCATTTGCCCGTCGAGACGACCAACGGGCATGTCGGCAACACCCATCACGGCAGGTACACCCATGGCGTGTGCCAGGATCGCCACATGCGAGGAACTTGATCCACTGGCCGAGACAATACCCGCAAGATTCTCAACCGGTATTTCTGCGAGCTGCCCGACGCTGATTTCTTCACCCACCAGGATGGTCTGCGGATAGAAATCATTGCTGATTGGCACGTCACTCTGAATACGGGTCAGGATCCTGCGTCCAAGGTCACGAATATCGCTGGCGCGTTCACGCATATAGGAATCATCCATGGACTCGAATACGCGCACGTGTTGCCCGATGGTTTCCCGCAAGGCACCCGCTGCCCAGTTACCGGCACGGATGCGCTCAATGGTTTCACCCATGAGACTGTCGCCACCCAGCATCAATAACAATGCATCGAACAGTGCCAGTTCTTCCGCCGGCAGAATGGAAGACATGCGGTTGGCGTAATCACGCATATCATCCTGCACAGCATTGACAGCGTTCTGAAAGCTTTCGATCTCCGCATCGATGTCCGTAATGACACGATCAGGAATCACCTCCAGGTTGGCCGGTGGATAGACCACCAGTGCCTGCCCCGTGGCTATACCCGGTGCACCCGGCAAGCCATTCAGGATAGCCGAAACATCTGTGCTCGCCTGCAGCGCGTGGGAAATATTGCCACTGGCACCGGCGTGCGTAATGGCACCGGCCAATTGCGCGGCCAGAGTGACCAGAAAGGCCTCCTCATCTTCAGCAAAACGGCGATGCTCGCGTTGCCTGACGACCAGCACCCCGAGCACAGTACCGTACTGGATGATGGGCACACCGAGAAAGGCATGATAGGGGTTTTCGCCGGTCTCACTGGCAAATCGATAGCGCGGATGACTGGGTGCATCTTCAATATTGACCGGCTCTTCGCGTTCACCCACCATGCCCACCAGCCCTTCACCCAGACCGAAACGCACGCGTCCAACCGCATTCTTTCTCAGACCTTCGGTGGCACTGAGGACATATTGTTCGCGCTCGATGTCTTTCAGGTAAACCGAGGCAACATCCACACCCACAGACTCACGCACGCGCTGCACGATAATGTTCAGCGCCTGCTCAAGGTCAGGGGCCGAATTTACTTCCTGAATTATTCGCCGCAGGATATCCAGCATAAGATCAACACCCGCATTTGTAGGTGGATAAAAACATCAGGCAAGACATGGAGTGATCCGGGCACAAACAGTCGGGCCCGTATAAAAATTATTCTTATTCAGGCTGTGGCACGCCATCGGGAAACAACAGGGGTGCCAGCTCGTTTAACGCTTTCCTGTAGACGTTACGCTTGAAAGCGACTACTTCATCGAGCGGCTGCCAGTAATCAACCCAGCGCCAGCGATCAAATTCGGGCTTGTCTGCCTGGTCAAGGCACACAGACTTGTCCGCGCATAACATGCGCAACATAAACCAGACCTGCTTTTGCCCGATACAGACGGGGCGACTCTTGCGGCGGATAAACTGCCGTGGCAAACGATAGCGCAACCAGCCACGGGTCGCACCCATCAACTCGACATGTTCCGCATGTAAACCGACCTCTTCTGCCAACTCGCGGTACATGGCCTCGGCCGGCGTTTCATCCGAGCGCATACCACCCTGAGGAAACTGCCAGGCGTCCTGACCGATGCGTCGCGCCCATAGCAGTTGCCCCTTCGGGTTGGAAAGAATAATGCCTACATTTGGCCTAAATCCATCTGGATCAATCACCTAAGCAACCTTGACTGTAAGTGTCCTTTGAAATCATTCTCCCATAGCTGTGCGCCGGGGGCAATCAGCAGAGCGCCTGCACGGGCGCTGCGATTGTTCCGTTGGTGTATGCTTTATGCCATTTTATCGACAGGAGTTAAACGGGTGGGCATTGCACTTTTTGACCTCGATAACACCCTGATTGCCGGCGACAGCGATTATCTCTGGGGCTGTTTTCTGGTTGAGCAGGGAATTGTAGACAGCGAGCTCTATGAGCGCGAAAACCGGCGTTTCTATGATCAGTACCGGGTGGGCGAACTGGATATCCATGAATTTCTGGATTTTCAGCTGCGGCCATTATCCGAGCACCGCGTCGACACACTGCAACAATGGCGCAGACAATACATCGAGGAGAAGATTACCCCGATACTGTTGCCCAAGGCCCAGACATTGGTTGACCGGCACCGGCAGCAGGGCGACACCCTGATTGTGATTACCGCGACCAATCGATTCATTACCGGCCCGATCGTCGAGTTGTACGGTATACCTCACCTGCTCGCAACCGAAGCCGAGATCCTCGCTGACCAGTATACCGGCAAGGTATCCGGCATCCCCTGCTTCCAGGATGGCAAGGTGGCACGACTGTCTGAGTGGCTTGTGGAAAACCGGCATTCACTGGACGACAGCTGGTTCTACAGCGACTCGCACAATGACCTGCCCTTGCTCAACAAGGTGACCCATGCGGTGGCCGTGGATCCCGATGAAATCCTCGAAGAGCACGCGCGAAATAACGACTGGCCAATTATCAGCCTGCGATGAGCCCCCTGCATTCAGAACAGGCACACGCGAGGCAGGGCCCACGCGGGCATGACGATGCGTTCGGAAAGACACCGCCTGCAACATGCGCGCACTGACACTGCTTGCCTTATTGCTGTTACTGACCCTTGCCAGCCTGCTCATCAGCCTGGTGAGCGGCAGTGTTTCCATCGGCTGGAACGGCCTGCTGGCGGTACTGTCCGGCGGTGGCGATGCGCTGGCCACACAGGTCATCATGGAACTGCGCGGACCACGCGCTGTTGCGGCGTTCACCACCGGCGCCCTGCTCTCGGTCGCCGGCGCATTGATGCAGGTGCTGTTACGCAACCCGCTGGCTGACCCCTACGTGCTCGGCGTTTCCGGCGGCGCCGCCACCGGCGCGCTGCTTGCCCTGCTGCTGGGCCTTGGCGGCCTCGGCCTGCACAGTGCGGCATTCTGCGGCGCGCTGCTTTCCATGTTGCTGGTGTTTGGCCTGTCCCATGGCAGCGGCAACTGGACCACCAGCCGCCTGTTGCTCACCGGGGTCGTGATTGCCGCCGGCTGGGGTGCCGTGATCGGATTCCTGCTGGCACTCAGCCCGGACCAGGGGCTGCGTGGCATGCTCTTCTGGCTCATGGGTGATCTGTCCTATGCATCATCACCCGCCAGCGGACTGCTGGTACTGGTTACCGGACTGCTGCTGGCCATCGCTACCGGCCGGTCACTGAACATCTTCACACAGGGAGAACAAACGGCCGCCGCACTGGGCATCAGCGTGGTACCGCTGCGTCGATTCATCTACCTGCTGGCATCACTGTTAACCGCAACCGCCGTCACTCTGGCCGGCAGCATCGGTTTTGTCGGCCTTATCGTGCCACATATGCTGCGTCTCGCCGGGGTCCGCGATCACCGCCTGCTGTTACCGGCGGCCGCATTACTGGGTGGCAGTCTGCTCATCATCGCCGATACGCTGGCACGTACGCTGCTTGCACCCCGACAGCTGCCGGTCGGCATACTCACGGCACTGGTCGGCGTACCGTTATTCCTGCTGTTGCTGCACCATGGCCGTAACGTGCACGGCGAGGCACGTTAACCACCATGCACTTGTTTGAAACCAGCAGACTGAGTGTATCGATCGGCAACACCCGCGTCTGTGACGCGCTGGATTTTTCTATCGATGCGGGCGACCGCTGTTGCATACTCGGCCGCAACGGTACCGG
>Ga0316190_10003180_pt1 | contig 11930 bp, 8 predicted proteins | sample Eddworburrow2_MG_FD_204929 | JGI IMG/M metagenome (GOLD analysis project Ga0316190, IMG submission 204929) | Coastal sediment microbial communities from Maine, United States - Eddy worm burrow 2 | ecosystem: Environmental > Aquatic > Marine > Coastal > Sediment | place: USA: Maine | collected... | reverse complement strand
CCCAACTAAATTTAGTCATTATGAGAGCAAAAACGACCCCCAGAACCATTCCTAATAATATTTGCCAGTGTAATGCTAATCTCTTCATACGTTGTCTTTAAATTGAAAAATTCGATTATAATTTCGATAATTTATTCTGAAGCCAAAAATCTGCCATCACTAATGCAGCCATTGCTTCAACTATGGGCACAGCTCGAGGTACAACACAAGGGTCATGTCTTCCTTTTCCCTGCATTTCTATTTTATTACCCTCATTATCGATTGTTTTTTGTGACTTCATTATTGTTGCAACTGGTTTAAAAGCTATGTTGAAATAAATATCATCCCCATTACTTATACCTCCTTGAACACCTCCACTATTGTTCGTAGTCGTGCTTCCATCTGTTTTAAAACCATCGTTATGCTCACTTCCTTTTAATGAAGTTCCCGCAAAACCACTACCAAATTCAAATCCTTTAACCGCGTTTATCGATAGCATTGCTTTCCCTAATTGGGCATGTAGCTTTTCGAAGACCGGTTCTCCAAGACCTACAGGAACATTTTGAATAACTCCAGTAATAACACCACCTATAGTGTCACCTTCATTTCGAATTTCCTTGATAAAAGCTTCCATTTTTAAAGCCATTTCCTTATCCGCGCAACGTACTGGGTTCTCTTCAATCTGAGAAAAATCCAGCTCCGAATAGTGCTTCTGAAGTTTCAAAGGGCCTACACTAGAAACATAAGCAGTAATTTTTATGTCAGCAATAAGTTGTTTTGCAATTGCTCCAGCCACTACTCTGCAAGCCGTTTCTCTCGCCGATGATCTCCCACCGCCTCGATAATCCCGAATCCCATATTTTTTATCGTAGGTGAAATCTGCATGCGAGGGTCTATAAATATTCTTTATATGTGAATAATCTGCCGGTTTCTGATTGGTATTTTCAATTATAAACCCAATAGGTGTTCCAGTAGTCATTCCTTCAAAAATTCCAGATAGAAATTTAACGTTATCCTCTTCTTTTCGTTGTGTAACTATTGAAGATTGGCCTGGTTTACGGCGATTCATTTCCGCATTAATCGCATTCATATCTAACAAAAGTCCAGCCGGACATCCGTCTATTATTCCTCCAATGGCCTCACCATGAGACTCTCCAAAAGTGGTGAGCTTGAAAATGGTTCCGAAGGAATTACCTGCCATAGTGTGGTTTTTAACAAATGTAAATCTAACAAATCAATATTAAAAATAACTAATCCTCTAAAGTTTGCACAATTGATGCTGCCACCTACTATTGAAGTAGTGCATTTTTAAGTATAGTCACCGGATGAAGTGCCATTCTCCCGGTACCATCTTTTATTTGATGGCGACAACTAGTTCCATTCGCCGCTATTATTGTATTCTCGGGCGATTTTCGAATAGAAGGAAATAGTTTCAATTCACCTATTTTCATACTAACTTCATAGTGTTCTTTTTCATACCCAAAACTCCCTGCCATACCACAACACCCTGAATTTATGATAGTTGGTCGGTAATTAGTTGGGAGATTTAGTATGTCGAAAGTCACTTTTTGGTTGCTTAAAGCCTTTTGATGACAATGCGTATGAACCTTTATATTCTTTTCTTCGGAAGTAAAATTAGCTGCAGTAATTTCTCCTTTTTGTATTTCTGAAGCCAAGAATTCTTCGATCAAGAAAGTATTCGTTGCTATGGCTTTGGCCGAAGTTATATCCTCTGCTAAACGAGGGTATTCATCTTTAAATGAAAGGATGGCAGAAGGCTCTATACCAATCAATGGGATTTCAGCATTTATCTTATCCTTAAAGAATGCAATATTCTTATCGGCATGAGTCTTTGCCTCTTCTAAGAAACCTTTGGAAAGCAAGGCCCTTCCACTATCCAAAGTATCTACCACGTTGATTTTATATCCTAAGTTGTGAAGAAGATCGTATGAGTCCTTTGCTAATGAAGCATCTAAGTAATTACTAAACTCATCAATAAATAAATAAACTTCTTTTTTAATTTCAATTATCTCATATACAGTGTTTTTATGCTCCTTACTAAAACTCTTAGTTGATACTTTTGGAATACTTCTTTCTGTAGCAATACCACCAATATTTTTAATTATTCCTGAGGTAAATGAGCTGCTAAACAACCAATTTGAAAGTTTTGGAATGTAAGAAGCCATCTTGGTGTAATGACTGCTTTTTGCAAATAATTTTGTCGGTAGCGAGATTCGGTTCACTTTGTTAAATTGATACAAGAACTCGGCTTTAGCGGTTGCAATGTCTACGTTGCTCGGACATTCAATCGCACATGCTTTACAGCTCACACAGAGGTCTAGCACGTTCTTCAAATCCTTCGAATCAAATTTGTGAGCGCTAGTATTATTTGTCAATACTTCTCGAAGCATATTAGCCCGTGCACGTGTGCTGTCCTTTTCATCTTTGGTTGCCTGATAACTAGGGCACATAGTCCCGCTACTACTAGCCGATCTCCGGCAATCGCCACTACCATTGCATTTTTCCGCAAGACGAAGTAAACCACCCGAATCATCAAAATTGAGAAAGGTTTTAATCTTTGGTTCTTCCCTACCCACTTCATAGCGCAGGGATTCGTCCATCTTTAGAGCGTTTACAATCTTTCCGGGGTTAAATATATCATATGGATCGAAGGTTTTCTTAACCTTTACCAGGAGTTCGTAATTCTTTTCACCAATAAGCGAAGGAATAAATTCGGCTCGAACAATTCCGTCACCGTGTTCCCCAGAAAAAGACCCATTATATTTCTTAGTTAATGTAGCTACAGCAGTAGTAATCTTTCTAAAATAATCAACCCCTTCATTGGTCTTTAAATTTAAGATGGGCCGAAGGTGTAATTCACCAGCACCAGCATGCGCATAATACACCGCCTCTTGATTATAATCTTTCATCAAAGCCGTGAATTCACTTATGTAACTGGGTAAATCTTTTAAAGTAACAGCTGTGTCTTCAATACATGCAACTGCTTTTTTATCACCAATCATATTCCCCAAAAGCCCTAATCCTGCTTTTCGCAGTTCTAGTGCCATGTCAATTTGAGCATCCTTTAAAACCGGGAGACTATAACTTAATTTTGAATCATTTAGGGAACTAACGAGTGCTGCTGTACGTTGTTCTAAATCGTCTATAGTATCACTTCGTAATTCCAATAATAGAAAGGCTTTTGGATTACCTTGAACAAAAAAGCGATACGGTTCGTATTTCTTATTATTTTTTGTACAATTCAGAATAACATCATCTATCATTTCACAGGTATACAAATTGTGTCGCATTGCAATACCGACATCATTTAGGCAGTTTTCTACACTTTCATAATGCGCAGCTACCATAACACTGTGTACTGGTGGTAAAATATCGAGTTGTAGCGTAATCTCGGTTGTAAAGGCCAAGGTGCCTTCACTTCCGCTGAGAAGTGTACACACATTTAATTCATTACTTGAAGCACTAAAAATCGATGTATCCAATAATGTATCGATAGCATAACCAGTATTTCTTCGGTGGATTTCTGGCTTCGGAAACTGAGAGCGTATTTCATTCTGAGTGGTTTCCGATTGTAGTTCTGAATAGAGCATTTTATAAATAGTCCCCTCAAGGGTCTCCAACTTCATCTTTGCAAAGAAAGTTTCCGAAGAAAGGGGCTCAAATAATACTGTGGATCCATCAGAGAGTATTGTTTTGATTTTCAAAACCTTATCACGAGTTACTCCATACTGAATCGAAGTTGTACCACTAGAATTGTTGCCTACCATCCCTCCTATCATACAACGATTCGATGTCGATGTGTTTGGTCCGAAGAAAAGTCCGAAGGGCTTTAAATAATCATTAAGTTCGTCTCTAATAACGCCAGGTTGCACAGTCACAGTCCGTTTTTCAGGATCAACAGCTATTATTTTTGTGAAGTACTTTGAGACATCTACAACAATCCCTTCTCCAACGCATTGTCCTCCCAAAGAAGTTCCTGCAGTACGAGGTATTAGAGAAGTTTTATTTTTTAGGGCAAAGGTAACGAGTGCTGTTATTGCTCTTTCCGTTTTAGGGAATGCAACAGCTAAGGGCAATTTTCTGTAGACAGAAGCATCGGTTGCGTACAATGATTTGTAGAGATCATCGAAATAAATCTCACCTTCGAATACTTTCTTAAATTGTAGTAACGCTTCTTTCATGTATAGGTAGGTAAATGTAAAAAATGCTTCGTACTTCCTCACTATAAGTTCAAAAATTGTTACAGTTCAGTTCAAAACCTTCAGTTTAAAATAAATAAGGAAAAATCCTTTTTTTATTCTAGTTATATTATTGCAATTTTATGATTGTCAACTAACTAATCGCAATTATGGAAACTCACTATATTGATTTACACTGCCATCCTTCCCTGAAACCATATAGCAAAAGTTTCAAATACGATCCTCAAAAACTAAATATGCTGGATGCAGGACGAAAAAATTCTATCTGGCATTATAGTCCGCCAAATAACCTCGAGAAGTTCATCAACAGAATAGTAACACTTACAAAATTCAGTCAAACCGATTTGACGGCTTTTGCCAGAGCGAATTCTCAAGTTGTTATTGTTAGCCTCTACCCTTTCGAAAAGCACTTTTTGAGTAAACGAATATTGGGATATAAAGGTTTAACTGATATGCTAGTGAATTTAGCTGCTAGTATTAGTCAGTCTAGAATAGATTATGTGTTAAACCATGAAGATTATTTTCAAGATCTATTGGATGAATATAATTATTACGAACAATTGCATAATCAAGTACAACATATTGATGGTAAGGTATACACATATAGATTAGTAAAGAGTTTAGATGAAATTAAATCGAACAGACTACAAGAAACCGATCAAAAAAAGATAATTAATATAATCCTTACAATTGAAGGAGGACATGCGTTTAATGCAGGGCTTGACATGCATAAAAACACTGCCGATCCTAAAGAAGTACTAGCTAATGTCAAGAAAGTAAAGTCGTGGGAATATCGACCGCTATTCATCACATTTGCTCATCATTTTTATAATGAGATGTGTGGCCATGCACGCAGTATTAGCATTAGTGCATTGAAGAAGAACCAAAATAGAGGACTTAACACTGACCTAACTGATTTGGGCAAGGATGTATTACGTCTTTTACTAAATAATGAAGAAAATGATCGCATTCCAATTGACGTAAAGCATATGAGTAAGGCTTCGCGCAGTGCGTATTATGAACTCTTGGATACTAGCTTTTCTTCTGAAGATATTCCTGTTATTGTAAGTCATGGTGCTTGTAACGCCATGCGATCAATTAAAGATTTCGATAAAACCGATTATCCGAAACATGCCGAATGGTTTAATGATATAGACATCAATATCTATGATGATGAGATTTTAAGGATAGCCAGGACTAATGGTGTTTTCGGCCTGCAAATGGACGAGCGTCGCATTGGAAGTAAACGAGAGATTAGCAGATCGAAGGTTATTATTTTCAACAAGCGCAGACAACTTCGGAAAAAATCATTACTCGTGTGGCGACAAATTGAACATATGGCTGAAGTACTTGATCATGACGGTCTGTTTTGTTGGGGAATTCAATCTATAGGCAGTGATTTCGACGGAATTGTCAATCCGCTAAAAGGAATATGGACAGCTGAAAACATGAAAGATCTAGCCGAAGCGCTCCTTCCTCATGCAACAGAATATTTGAATCAAAACCGTTTGAAGTTAAACGAATTCAATCGTATTTCACCCGAAACTATAGTAGAAAGGGTTATGCACGTGAACGCGATGGAATTTATTATAAGGAATTACAATTTGTAAGAGATCACATTGAGTGCATTCTCATAAACAGCTTCATACAAAGGAACTATATTCTTAGTATCGAACTTATAGGCTGCTTCTTTTGCCTGCAGCTTGTACATTGCAAGAGTTTCTTCATCTCTTAAAATTGATAGTGCATTTTTAGCCATTTCTTCAACATTCCCAACATCGCTTAAAAAACCGCTAAAACCTTGAAAATTCACTTCAGGAAGACCTCCTGTATTACTAGATATAACCGGCACTCCACATGCCATTGCTTCTAATGCTGCCAGTCCAAAACTCTCGATCTCGGAAGGGAGAAGAAACAAATCGCTAAAACATAGTATTTTATCGATTTCGTGACTGTTACCAACAAACATAACTTTTTCTTCTATTCCTTTTGAAACGCACAATGCTTCAGCAGCTTCTTTTTCAGGCCCTTCCCCTACCATCAATAATTTCGCTGGAATCTCTTTCTGAATTCGATCAAAAATTTCTATGACGTCCGATATTCGTTTCACAGGGCGAAGATTACTAATATGAGTTATAATACGTTCTTCTTTCTTAGCCATAAGATCACGTTGGCATTCGGTATACGGATTCTCATGTTTAATAATATCGATAAAATTCGGAACAACTTGAATATCTTTTCGAATATCAAAATAGCGCATCGTATCTTCCTTGAGACTCTGTGAAACAGTAGTAACAATATCGCTATTATTTATACTAAAAGTTACCGCAGGTTTATAAAATGGGTGATTGCCAACTAAGGTAATATCAGTACCATGGAGTGTGGTAACCATCGGAATATAAATACCCTCCTCTTCCAGCATTTTCTTCGCCATATAGCCCGCATATGCATGTGGAATCGCATAATGCACGTGAAGCACTTCAATTTGATGCAACTTCACCATATCGACCAATTTACTCGAAAGCGCCAATTCGTAGGGCTGGTAATGAAATAAAGAATAGTCCGGCACCGAAACTTCATGAAAGTGCACATTATGAGACAACAGGTCCAAACGAACGGGTTGTTTATAGGTAATAAAATGTACCTCATGGCCGCGATCGGCAAGTGCAATTCCCAATTCGGTAGCTACTACGCCACTTCCACCAAAAGTTGGATAACAAACAATTCCTATTTTCATAAATTATTCTTCAATTTTAGCCTCTATGGCTTCATAGATAACGGCTTGAATATTACTTCGCAGATCACTGCTAATCATTTTTCGGTTCTCGGCCGATGGATAGGTTCGATTCGACAAGAAAACGTAAACGATCTCTTCTTCTGGATCTGCCCAGGTAAATGTACCTGTAAATCCGCTATGCCCAAAACTTGTCATGGAAACGCAGCCGCATGTTGGACCAAGGTCTCCTAGTTGAGGTTTGTCGAAACCTACGCCTCTCCTTACATTATCATCGCAATAATAGCAAGTATTGAACGCCCGTATTGTCTCTGGATTAAAATAACGCCTACCACCATAGAATCCATCCCACAGATACATTTGCATAATTTTAGCAACATCATTGGCATTGCTAAACAACCCAGCATGCCCACTAACTCCACCTATCATGGCTGATCCTTGATCGTGTACATAACCATGAACCTTTTGCATTCGGAAATAATCATCTTCCTCCGTTGGGACAATGTTGGACTTTGGGAATTTTTCTAGTGGTAAATATGTTGAATAATTAGCGCCGAGAGACTCATAAAAATGAGTTTGAACCAATTGATCTAGGGTTGATCCAAAAAATTCTTCAAGATATTTTTTCAAAATATAATAGGGCAAATCACTGTATTTATAGGTTAGTCGATTTCTTAACTCACTTGTTTTTATCTGTTCATATATACTATCCTTAAAATCACTTCGCAAATATAAATTTTCTGCCACTTGAATCGAAAAATCAGTTGAAGCCGTTTTTGAATAGTATTTGGAAGAAGGCTTTTTCGTTAAAGAATCTATGGTGTTAAGGTAAAACGGAATCCAAGCCTTTAATCTAGCATAATGGGATAACATATCGCGTATCGAAATATTCGCCTTATTTGAGTTGTTGTACTCGGGAAGAATTTCGGATAGCTTGGTATCCATGGATATTACATTTCTGTCGTATAAACTCATTACCATAGGCATGGTGGCTAGAATCTTGGTTAATGAAGCCACATCGTAAATATCGGTGTCCTTTACCAAGTTTTTCTTTTGCTGTGTATGGTAGCCAAAATTCTTGTTGTAAATAACCTTTCCATTTCTCGCCACAAGTATCTGTGCCCCTGGCATCATATCTGCCCACATACCATTTCTTGCCAAAGTATCAATTTTCTTGAGCGTTGAACTACTCATCCCAACACTTTCTGGGCTTCCATATTGCAATCTTCTAAGTGAATTTGTTTCTATCCCTGAATAAACAGGGAAATCGTTTCCAAGAGAAACTGGCAACTTTCCTCTAGCACTACGAGCACCAAATATTAGCTCAGCAGATAACTCCTGAGCAACCTTACTATTTTGATACGATAGGATCACTCCTTCAAAATTTTCAAAGGTTTTAAGATCAAGTAATGCATATGGTCTGGCAAAAACGTCGAGTATTACTTTATTTTTACGAGCAATTTCGTAAATCCAAACAAGTTCTTTGTTTTTAAATTTATTGTCTTTCCAAGGATTTGCATTGGACTTATGAAAACCGATAATAACCAGATCGTATTTTTCTAACTTCTGAATATAGCTATCCAGACTTTTCTCCTTTATCCAATCTACGTTTGAGTATTTTCGAAGATGTTTTAAAAAATCCTCTCCGCTATCATCCCCAAAATTTACATATGCGGTTTTTTTCTTCTGAAGTTCCTTAATTGGAAGTATATCTTCTTCATTCTTCAAAACTGTTAACGCATTTTCAATAGCTTCCTCGTACAGTACATCATCAATTGCAGTATTTAGATCTTCAACAATATTATCTAACGAAACAGGTTTGTAGTCATCTAGTCCAACTTTGTATTTTGCGAGTAATATTTTTTTTACAGAATGCATTAATCGCTCTTCACTGATCACTTCTTTGCGATATGCATTAACAAAAAGATCATGTGCCTTAGGGATATTTTCTGAAATTAGCAGGACATCATTTCCCGCCAAAAATGCTGCAAGATCTATTTCACCTGGTTCTTTAAAATCGGAGGCGCCTTTCATGTTTAAGGCATCTGTAAAGATAAGACCATTAAATCCTAATTGGCCTTTAAGTAAATCGGTTACAATTGCTTTAGACAATGAGGAAGGATAATTGTCTTTTTGTTCTAATGAAGGAACATTTAAATGGGCTACCATTACACTACCTAGTCCTTCCCGGATTAATCTCTTATAAGGGAATAATTCAATACTATCAATTCTTTCTTTCGAAAAATTTATGGTCGGTAATGTTTTGTGTGAATCGGTATCAGTGTCTCCGTGTCCCGGAAAGTGCTTTGCATTTGCCAATATACCGGCACTTTGCATTCCAGTCATAAAAGCCAGAGATTTCTCAGTGACATTCCCCCTATCTTCACCAAACGAACGATTCCCAATAATAGGGTTAGCCGGATTGGTATTAATATCTACCACTGGTGCAAAATTTATATGCATGCCCATCCGTTTCGTTTGCTCGCCAATTCTTTTGCCCACCTTCTCAACAATCTTGTTATTGGATATGGCACCCAAAGTCATATTCCAGGGATAAGCAAATGTTGAGTCCAATCGCATTGCTAACCCCCACTCAGCATCCATAGCCATTAACAAAGGAGTTTTTGAAAGAGCTTGATATTCATTGTTCAACTTGGCCTGCCGTTTGGGACCTCCTTTGGAAAAAATAATACCTCCAATATATTGATTTCGTATCAGGTTTTTTATTTCGTCAGTTTTGACTTTTGGATCACTCGAAAAAATTACAGGCATGAATAACTGACCTATTTTTTCCTGAACTGACATATTTCCGTAGATACTGTCAACCCAATTCTGCTGCTGTTCTAGTTCAGAACTAACCAACAAAGGATTAATTTGTTGAGAAGATACATTGTAAAAAATGAGGGAAAATAATATACCTAAAGTGAGATTTCTCATATACCGAAAGTAACAAAAACTATGCTAGAAATCTATTGTGCCAGCTATCTTTTGCTGGTACTTCCCAATTCTCTAAATATTCGGCTTTTGTGTTGACTAAGTTATTGAAAACAACCGTATTTGGAGAAACCGATCGTGCTTTAGCCATTTTTCTAAAATCTATCAAAGACTTATGAGCTATAAACTCACCGTTATAAAAAGTGACATTCATTTTGTCTAATAGGTCTATCTCAAATTCCTTTTCCAAGGTCTGTATAAACCGAACTGAAGAATCTATACTACAGCCAGAAGCTGAAGTACTATTTTGATTTAATCCAATTACAATAAATCGATTGTATTTTATTTCAAAACCAGCTTCTAGATCGGATCCATGAGCCGTCCATTGTTCTAAAAATTCAGTCAAACGTGGCAGTATAATCTCTACTTCCGGATCTGATAATTTTCTACTGGATTGATACACCCAAATTCGTGAATCATCGGGAAGGTTTTTGAATTCGACTAGCATAATTATAGTTCTTCAGCATTAGCAATCATTTCAGCAATGTCTAATACTTCAACATCACTTTCTTTTTCTTTTCCTTTAATTCCATCGGTCATCATCGTATTACAAAATGGGCAGGCTGCCGCAATAATTTTTGGTTGTACCTCTAGAGCCTCTTCCGTGCGCTCAATATAGATTTCTTTTGAACCTTGTTCAGCATCCTTGAACATTTGAGCACCACCAGCACCACAACAAAGCCCACGTGCTCTACAACGCTTCATCTCAACAAGCTCTACTTCCAATTTTCGAAGCAATTCGCGAGGTGCTTCATACTCATTATTGGCTCTACCTAAATAACAAGGATCGTGAAAAGTAATTCGCTTACCCTTAAATTTCCCACCTTCTACTTTCAAGCGACCTTCGCTCATCAATTCTTGTAAGAATTGTGTATGATGCATGACGTTATAATTTCCTCCTAGTTCGGGATATTCGTTCTTAAGAGTATTAAAACAATGTGGGCAGGCAGTAACAATCTTTTTTACCTCATAAGCGTTTAGGACTTCGATATTCCCCATGGCTTGCATCTGAAACAAGAACTCGTTTCCTGCACGCTTCGCTGGATCACCACTGCAACTTTCTTCAGTCCCTAAAACAGCAAATTCGATATTCGCCCTGTTCAATAACCGAACAAAAGCTTTGGTGATTTTTTTAGCTCGATCGTCAAAACTTCCAGCACAACCAACCCAGAATAGGACTTCTGGCTGTTTACCCTGCGCCGTAAATTCGGCCATTGTTGGTACTTTTATCGGTTCACTCATATTTAGTTCGTTTAATCCTTGAACACTTCAATTTTAACCTTTTTCTCTACCAAATCAGTGAATTTACCTTTATATCGTGTGGCTTTCACCAAATGATTATCTACCCAATGATAATTACCACCGCGAGGTTTTCCAACCAATAGTGAATGATATTTAAAACCATGTTTATTCAGCCAAGTTTCAGTAACTTCTCTATGGGCTTCAGTACGAGAAGTGAAAAAACATATAATATGCCCTTCGTCATACCATTTATTTAATGTTTTTAACGCATCAGGAAATGGTTCGCAAGTTGCCATGCGCTCGGCTTCTTCATTGGGGATATCATCGGTAATCGTACCATCTATATCTATCAAATAGTTTTTCACTCCTTCTGGTAAGACCGGGCTAATATGCTCTCCTTTTTCAACCTTATCGTGCAATATTTTCTCTACTTCTTCCTTTTTCATGTTTAAGCTTCGTTTTTCCAGTTTAATCTATCCATTTGATTGAAAGGCCAAGGCGCCCCATTATTCTCTATATTGGTCATTGTAACATTTAGTTCGTTAGGTGCCGCCGATTGTTCCATTACTAAATATTGTCGCATTTCCATTATAATTGAAAGTGGATCAATACTTACCGGACAAGCATCTACACAAGCATTACAAGTAGTACACGCCCATAATTCTTCTCTAGTAACATAGTCATCTAGCAACTGCTTACCGTCCGGCTTGAACTCTCCATGTGTATCAATATTCTTCCCAATTTCTTCAAGACGGTCTCTG
>Ga0316190_10003179_pt1 | contig 11931 bp, 10 predicted proteins | sample Eddworburrow2_MG_FD_204929 | JGI IMG/M metagenome (GOLD analysis project Ga0316190, IMG submission 204929) | Coastal sediment microbial communities from Maine, United States - Eddy worm burrow 2 | ecosystem: Environmental > Aquatic > Marine > Coastal > Sediment | place: USA: Maine | collected... | reverse complement strand
TTAATAATTTTAGTATTATTAACTAATTTTATTTCTCCGCTAGACAATAGTGTATTATAAAGGTTATTTGGTAAGTAAGCATCTGAATATCTAAGCAAGGTCATTGAAATATACCCAAGGGTATCAACACTTTTTCTGTCATTTATCTCAATAATTTGAATTCCATATTTGAGTTTTTCTATATCGTCAACGTTATATTTTATATTTCCATGTAATACTATTTTATCTTCGGCTAATTCTCCTTTAAAATTCTCGTAGAATTTATTTTTAGCAATCTTTTCAATTCTGTTATGGTTCCAATTATTAATTTGAAGCGCTATTAAAATTCCAACAACAACTAATATTATTTCTCCAATAGCATATTTGAGGTAATTAGATGTCTTGCCTTCATTTATAAGTTGACGTCTTAGTTTTCTGAAAATTTTAATCATAATTTGATTAGTTAATTGAACTAAATATAAAGAAAATATAAGAAGTGGAATTTAGACACAAAAAAAGCCTCACATTTCTGTGAAGCTACTTAGTAGCGGGGACTGGACTCGAACCAGCGACCTTTGGGTTATGAGCCCAACGAGCTACCTACTGCTCTACCCCGCGATTTGGACGGCAAAGATACGTAATTTTTCGTTCAATGAAAATTATTTGAAAAATAAAAAAGAGTCAAACAAAGATTTGCCTGACTCTCAATTACTTGAATTAGTGAGTTTTATTAGTTATCCATTCATGGAGACCAGAAACTCTTGATTATTTGTAGTGAATTTAATTTTTTCACTAATAAATTCCATAGCTTCGATAGGATTCATATCTGCTAAATATTTTCTTAAAACCCACATACGTTGGATCGTTTTAGGATCTAATAGTAAGTCGTCTCTACGTGTACTTGATTTTATCAGGTCAATAGCCGGGAATATACGTCTGTTAGAAATATTTCTATCCAATTGTAATTCCATATTACCGGTTCCTTTAAATTCTTCGAAAATTACTTCGTCCATTTTTGAACCAGTTTCAGTTAATGCCGTTGCAATAATGGTCAAAGAACCGCCATTTTCAATTTTACGAGCCGCACCAAAGAAACGTTTAGGCTTGTGCAATGCATTGGCATCAATACCACCTGATAAAATTTTACCCGAAGCTGGAGCAACGGTATTATAAGCTCTTGCTAAACGTGTGATAGAATCTAACAGCACTACAACATCATGCCCACATTCAACTAAACGTTTTGCTTTTTCAAGTACAATATTGGCAACCCGTACATGCTTTTCTGCAGGTTCATCAAAAGTAGAAGCAACAACTTCACCCTTAACATTTCGCTGCATGTCAGTAACCTCTTCTGGTCTTTCATCAATTAATAAAACAATTTGATATACCTCCGGATGATTAGCTGCAATGGCATTGGCAATATCCTTCAATAGCATCGTTTTACCTGTTTTTGGTTGAGATACTATCATACCTCTTTGCCCTTTTCCAATAGGTGAGAACAGATCTATTATTCTTGTAGACATAGAACTACCCTTTTCAGCAAGATTGAATTTCTCATTAGGAAATAATGGGGTCAGATGCTCGAAAGCCACTCTATCTCTAACAATACTAGGGTTTAAGCCATTAATTAATGACACTCTAATTAAAGGAAAATATTTTTCACCTTCTTTCGGAGGTCTTACAATACCTCTAACAGTATCGCCAGTTTTTAATCCAAATAATTTTATTTGAGATTGAGATACATATATATCATCAGGAGAAGAAAGGTAATTGTAGTCTGACGACCTTAAAAACCCATATCCATCTTGCATAATATCTAATACACCTTCACTTTCAATGATACCATCAAATTCAAAATCAGGATCTCTATATTTACCTTGTCTTCTAACATTATTACCTGCCGGTTTGTTTGGTTTATTGTGATTAGAAGAAGGGTGTTGATTTGGATTATTTTGTTTATGTGGCTTTTTAAATGGCTTTTTATTTGGGGTGTTATGCTCTCTGGGCTCGGGAGGTTTAACATTATCTTTTTTCTCGCCCTCTATTGAAGCTGCTTTATTTATTGGAGAGTCATTAGAAACCTTTTCAATTGTTTTTTGAGGCTCTTCATTAGAAATCTTTTCAACTTTTTTAATCGGTGTTTCTTTATCAGTTTTTTTAATACTTTTTTCTGCCGAAGCTGGTTTTAGAATTCTCCTGCGTGGTGCTTTTTCTTTTGGTTTGACTTCTTTAGAAACAGGTGTAGATGCTTGAACATCTAATATTTGATAAACCAAGTCCAATTTTTTAAGTTGACTATATTTTTTTACACCTAGTTTTTCTGCTATATCCTGTAATTCAGGTAGCTTTTTTTCCTTTAATGATTCGATTTCAAACATTTTATTAAAATGTAATTAAATTAATTTTGTGGATATTTTCCTTTTGAAGGATTATGTGAGTAAATAATTTGATATGTAATATTTATAAAATTGTAAAATGAAGTAGATTTACAATGTTTCGCATTCGTTGTGCAATTATACAAATTATATTTTAAATACAACTTTATTTCTTAAAAAGATTAATGTAATTTTGTGACCAGATTTTTAAATAAAATATGGTTCAACGTATTCAATCTTTGTATTTATTCTTTTCAGCAATCATTTCTTTAGGATTGATTTTTGTATTCGCCTTATGGGAAAATGTTGATAAGGTCAAATTTTTTCCAATGGACTTGTTGGATGAGTCTGATCTCGTTTTCAATGTTGTACCTATTTTATTTCTCTTATCTGGGTTAATGAGTCTTATGAGTCTGTCTTTATTTAAGACCAGATTGAAACAATTCATTTTAAACCGATTCAATATTTTGATAAACCTTATTTTATTAGGAGTATTGATATACCATTTACTAACATTATCTGGAGAAGCGGGAGTTTCTGAGAAGGGTATTGGGGTTGTATTACCTATAATTGTTATTGTCTTATTAGTTTTGGCAAATAAAGCAATTAAAAAGGATGAAGACCTCGTAAAATCTGTAGATAGGTTACGATAATTCTAACATCTTAGTTATATGTGTGTAAAAGCCTATCTGTTTTCAGATAGGCTTTTCTATTTCTGATGATATTTGGTTTTAAATAAAAAAAAACAGCCAAGATAACTTGACTGTTTAATTTTTTGCAAAAACCATGGAAAACCATGAGTTTTAAAAATACCCATTAGCTCTATTGACGGGTATTCTTTTTTGCAATAATTTTGGAGTATTAATTGTCGCTAAACACTTATATCTACATACTCCTTGAATAAGGGGAGAAAGGAAAGGGGAGAAAGGGGAGGAGTGAAACGCTGAAATCAGCATCTACAATTTACTTCTCTCCTTACTATAAATAGGAATTTCCAATTCTCACATGCTAAATTAGTAATTTTTTCGACTTATACAACATTAAGTATCCATTGTTGACAAATAGTTAATAACTTGAATACCAATAGTGTAAATATTTAATACGGAATATTTATTAACAAAAAGCATGTTTTATTAACAAAAAATTCGTTACTTTACGTTATTAACCATCGAAATTTAGTGGTTTTTGGGTAGCAGTTAGTGGTTTTTGGGGATATTGTAAATTCCCTGTTTTCACTATTGTTTGAACCTTATTATGACCATACTTTTGATGTAGAAAGGCTCATACCTTTAATTATAACTCTAAAAAATTTAATTATAACTCTAAATATCATAGTAAAAAACGTTTAAAATTTTAATAGTAACTCTAAAATCCCCTAATCATGAGAAAAATAATACTCGCTTTGAGTGTTGTATTTGTATTTGCTTCTTTTACAAATAACACAAACAAAACAATAGTTTTAAAAGATATAGATGGCACATTATTACATTCTTATCCTGTAATAGAGAAGGTTAATGGTGAATTTACCGTTACTTTTACTGTGGATGCTAATACAATAGTGACATCAAATGTTGACGAAAATGGTACGCACTTACATTTGGTTGCCAATGGTAATTCAAATAGTACAGCTACACATACGTTAACATTTAGCGCTGGTAATATTGACTTCAATAATTATTTTCAAGGCAGTATGGATTTAGCCTCCATAGATGGCGCGCTTGCAGGAAAAGGTTCGAGAAAGCCAAAAGACCTTATTCTGGATTAATAAAGAAAAATAATGTAATTTAAAATAGCCTTATAATTGTTATTTATATAAATGCAATTGTAGTGTAAAAAAATCCGAAAGTATTCTTTCGGATTTTTTTATATATCTTTATTACCATCGAATACAATATATGCCCTAGTTTTTAGTTTTAAAATTGAGTTAAGATTAAATAGCATATTTACTATGATAGATGAAGAGATCAAAGAGTTGATGAATGATAAAATAACGGTTCATATTGCTGATGATCATCAAATTTTAATTGATGGAGTTATAGCGGTACTCGGTTTAGAGAAGGATATAGAAGTAGTTGGCTATTCTTTGAACGGTGAGCAGGTACTCGATTGGTTTCATGAACACTCTGCAGATGTGCTGGTATTAGATATAAATATGCCCAAAGTTGATGGTATCGAAGTACTACGTCAATTTCAAAATTATGATGATGTGCCACAGGTTATCATTTTATCTAGCTATGATGATATTAAATTAATAAAGGAAGTGCTTAGTATGGGCGCGAAAGGGTTTGTACCAAAAAAATCTGCTGGCGAACATATTGTCCAAGCCATTCGTAATGTATCTAAGGGCCAGCAATATTTCAGTGAGGAAGTTAAGGAAAAAATGATGAAGACTTTAATGGGTAAACCCATGCATGATAAAGATTCACAGGAAGGAATGTTGATCAATTCATTAACCAGAAGAGAGTACCAAATATTGAAACTTATTGCCCAACAATATACTACTAAAGAAATAGCTGCAACCTTGCATGTTAGTGATAGTACTGTTGAAACCCATCGAAAGAATCTTATCAAAAAAGTAAATGCAAAAAACAGTGTAGGATTGGCAATTTTTGCCATGAAAAATGAAATTATTTAACTTCACTTATCTTGAGCTCAACTCCTCTTCAACATAATCCCAGCATGTTGTCTATTCAACCCTACAATATAAGATTCAATTTTTTTCTTGTGTTCATAGCGCTTTTCTTGAACTCTGTTGTATTGCATGCACAAAGTGAAATGCTGGCAAAGCGTATTCAAGAAGATCTGCAAGAGGTAGATAAACGAATTCTGAATAAGGAATACGATGAGGCCTTATTTAAAATAGAACAACTGGAAAAATATTCGGCTTATATTTCAATTGACAAAAACCGATTGAATTTAAATTTAGCCAAAGCAAAGGTATATTTAGGGAAACAGGAATCAGATAAATCGATTAATATTTTATTAAGAGGGCTTGATGAATTGAATTCAAAAGAAGAATCACTTTTACGTGGGCAATATGCTGCGTTTTTGGCAAAAACATTTGGGTCAGCCAAGGATTATAATAAAGCAATCAAATACTATAATATACTGTTATCTAATGGGTTGATCAGAAATGATACGATTGATATTCTCCAATCATATTTATCCATAGGAAGTAACTACCATCGTTTGCAAGTTTTGGATAGTGCAGATCACTATTATAATAAAGTCATTCAATATCCTGTTGATGTTAAAACAGAAAGCCTAATTGCTAAGGCTTATAACAATTTAGTTAGTATAGCCAGAATAGGTGAAGACTACCAATTAGCGGAGAATTATTCCAATAAAATAATTGACATTAAAAAGCAGTTTAAGGATACGATAGGAATTTCATTGGGTTATAAAAATTTAGGGGATACTTATTATAATAAAGAAGAATATACTAAAGCTAAAATTAATTATCTTAATGCTTATAAATCATTAGATAGTGTAAAATCTGAAAGAGGTTTAAAGATTAAAGAAAACTCCCTGTATAATTTATCCTATACTAGCGCTGCATTAGACAATTATGAAGAGGCCTATACATATTTAGATGAAGCTATTGCATTAACAACTAGCATATCCGAGACTAGTATTAGACAAAATATCTCAGAAATTGAAGCTAAATATAATGTTGCCGAAGCAGCTAGAAAAACAGAGGAGGCAAATTCTAAGAGTTTAAAAACACAAGTTCTTTTCTATGGATTGGCGTTAGCATTTTTGGCATTTTTAGTATTTGGATATATATTTTACAATAATTACAGGTTAAAACAGCGTAATAAATTAGAGCAGATAGAAAATGAAATGAATACCAAAATAATTAATGCTACCATTGATGCCAAAGAAAAAGAACGTAAAACAATAGCCGAAATATTACATGATAGTGTAAGTGCATTGTTATCATCAGCTAATCTGCATTTACAGGCCTCTAAGGCCCAATTAAAAAAGAGTTCTCCGAAAGAAATATCAAAAGCTCAGACAATACTTAACGAAGCTTCTATTAAAATCAGAGACTTATCTCATAATTTAATTTCTTCTGTACTGTTAAAATTTGGATTGGCATTTGCAGTGCATGACATGTGTCAAAAATATTCAAATTCAGAGATCTCATTGTTTAGTGATGATAACGGAATAAAAAGGTATGATCAAGATTTTGAGATAAAAATTCATAATATTATTGAAGAATTGATCAATAATATATTAAAGCATAGCAAAGCGTCAAATGCTACTATTATGCTAGCACATAGAAAAGATAATAAACTCTCCATTAGGATAAATGATGATGGAATAGGTTTTGATATCGGATCCGCTAAAAAGAAAGACGGATTAGGTCTTAGCCATATTAGTGCCCGAGTAAAAATAATGGAAGGAGTATTCAAAATTGAGTCTTCAAAGGATGAAGGCACCAGCATTTTTATATTAGTACCAATAAAGCTTAAGGACGAAGTAGCTGCCTAGACCCTTTTTTCTAGTTCTATAATTTCTAAATTTTCCACAGTGCTATTATTAACCTCAAACCGCAGCATGGTTCTAACTTGATGCATTCCATGTTTTCCGGCTGCACCGGGATTTAAATGCAATAAATCCAAGTTTTCGTCAGGCATTACTTTTAATATATGCGAATGTCCGGAAATAAATACATCAGGAGGATTTTTATGTATTTCTTCTTTTACACTGGCGTTATAACGATTTGGGTAGCCACCAATGTGGGTTATCCAAACATCAACACCTTCTATAGAAAATCGATTATTTAAAGGAAATTCAACTCTAATTTCGCTATTGTCAATATTACCGAATACAGCCCGCAAAGGTTTTAAATTTTTTATGGTATCCGTTACTTTTATATCGCCAATATCACCGGCATGCCAAACTTCATCGGCCAGTTTTACAAATTTTAAAATTTGATCGTCAATAAATCCATGTGTATCGGAGAGTAAAAGTATCTTTTTCAAAAATTGAGATTTATTTAAGAATAGAAAAAAGTTGATTTCATATCTTTGCCAGGCAACAAAAATACTACTTCTTGAGATATTTTATTGAAGTTTCATATAATGGTAAGAAATATCACGGTTGGCAAATTCAACCTAATGCAATATCTGTACAAGAAACATTGATGAATGCTCTAACTACTATTTTAAGAAAAGATATTTCAGTTGTTGGTGCTGGAAGAACAGATACTGGTGTACATGCTTTACAATTGATGGCACATTTTGATATAGATATAGCTTTAAATGAGCGAGAAATTGTGCAAAATTTAAATGCATATTTACCTGATAATATAGTTGTAACATCTATTTTTTTGGTGCCTGATAACGCACATGCAAGGTTTGATGCTAGCAGTAGGAGTTATGAATATAGAATATGGTTAGGTAGAAACCCGTTTTTATTAGATACAACTTATCAAATTCATCGGCAACAATACGATATTAAAAAGATGAACGAAGCTGCCGCGGTTTTATTAGAATACACTAATTTTAAATGTTTTTCAAAATCTAAAACAGATGTTAAAACATATAATTGTGAAATAACTGAAGCGAAATGGGTGCTAGATAACTGTAATTTAACCTTCTATATTACAGCCGATCGGTTTTTACGAAATATGGTGAGAGCAATTGTTGGTACTTTGCTTGATATTGGCTCAGGTAAAAAAACAAAATACGATTTTATAAACATTATTAAAAGTGAAGATAGAAGTAAGGCAGGATTGTCAGTACCTCCTCAAGGATTGTTTTTGTCGAAAGTTAAATATCCACACACAATTAAAAAACAATAGATGAGTGAAAAAGTAACAGGAAAAGTTTTTGATCTTAAATTATTTAAAAGATTATTGACCTATATTAGGGCTTATCGCTTTCAATTTTTAATTTCGACGATATCAGTCCTCATACTTGCTGCATTGGCAGCAATTTATCCTGTTTTGCTCAGGGATATTGTTGATGATTTTATAATCAATAAGAACGCAGAACAATTATTGATTTTTAGTTTACTGCTGTTAGGAGTAAAAATACTACAGGTAATTTTTCAGTTTTTGTATATCTTTTTCACGAATTGGTTAGGGCAGCATATCATTAAAGACATAAGAACACAGTTGTTTGACCGAATGTTGCGTTTTAAAATGCAATATTTTAATACGTCTCCGGTAGGAAAATTAGTAACCCGTGTTGTTTCCGATACGGAAACAATTGCTAGTATTTTTGGTCAAGGTTTATTTGTGATTATCAGTGATTTATTGCAAATGGCAGTTATTATAATGGTTATGTTTTGGATGAATTGGAGTTTAGCTTTAATTGTAATTGCCGTATTACCTATTATGGTTTATGCAACAAAAATTTTTCAAATAAAAATAAAAGATACTTTTCAGGATGTAAGAAATCAAGTCGCTAACTTAAATAGTTTTGTTCAAGAACGAATTAGTGGAATGAAGATTGTTCAGCTCTTTACTCGTGAAAAAATTGAATATGAAAAATTTGTGCAAATAAATGATAAACATAAAAAAGCCCATATTAGAACAGTATGGTATTATTCCATTTTCTTTCCCATTGTTGAAATTTTATCATCAATTACCTTAGGTGCTGTGGTTTGGTATGGTGGACTAAAAGCTGCAGTAGATGGTGCTGCTACATTTGGCACAATTGCGAGTTTTATTATGATGACAAATGGCTTATTTAGACCGTTACGTCAAATTGCTGATAAATTCAATACATTACAAATGGGGATGGTGGCTGCTGAAAGAGTATTTAATGTATTGGATCTGGACGCTGAAGAAATTGATACAGGAAAATTTGAAGCTAAAGACTTGGTAGGGAATATCGAATTTGATAATGTTAAGTTTAGTTATATTAAAGATGAGCCAGTATTAAAAGGAATATCGTTTAAAGTAAATCAGGGTGAAACGGTTGCAGTAGTTGGAGCTACAGGAGCTGGAAAAACAACTATTATCAATTTATTGAATAGATTTTATAATATTGATTCAGGAGTAATTACTATTGATGATAGAAATATAAATGAATATCATTTGCAGGCCTTAAGGGATCAAATAGGTGTTGTTTTACAAGATGTTTTCTTATTCTCTGATTCTATTTTAAACAATATCACACTCAATAATAAAGCTATAAGTTTAGAAGAGGTTAAAGAAGCAGCTAAAAAAATAGGAATACATAATTTCATTATGAACTTGCCAAATGACTATCATTATAACGTGAAGGAAAGGGGTAGTATGTTATCTGTTGGTCAGCGCCAGCTCATAGCATTTTTAAGAGCTTATGTGAGTAAACCTGCAATTTTAATTTTAGATGAAGCTACATCATCTATAGATGCGGTATCTGAAAAATTAATTCAAAAGGCTACTGATACAATTACAAAAAATAGAACTTCAATTGTAATTGCTCATAGATTGGCAACCGTTAAAAAAGCCGATAAAATTATTGTCATGGAAAAAGGCAAGATTGTTGAGTACGGAACCCATAATGAACTATTAAAACAAAAAGGGTATTACAGCAAGCTATATGAAATTCAGTTTGTTACGGCTTTGGCCAGCTAGATTACTCTAAGTCTCTTTTAATCAAATCTACTAAGCTTTCGGTATCATCAAATAAAACAAACTCCCCGTTTTTAATATATGAGATCTGTCCCGTTTCTTCAGAAACCACGATAGCCAGGGCATCAGACCTCATCGTAACACCTATTGCAGCCCTATGCCGTAAGCCAAAGCGAGCGGGGATAGAAATATCTTTTTCAAGTGGTAAAATTACTCTAGTAGCAGTTATTATGTTGTCTTCTATAATAATGGCACCATCATGTAAGGGACTATTTTTATAAAAGATACTATTTAACAATGGAACATTAACCTCGGCGTTCATTTTATCACCGCTTTGCTTAATTAGATCAAGGTTATTATTTCTTTCAATAACAATTAGAGCTCCTGTTTTTGTCTGTGCCATAGTTTTACAAGCATAAACAATACTTTCAACATCCGTAGTAATGATATCATCAGATTTTAGGAATTTTAATTGTTTAAGAAAACCTTTTTTTGAAGCAAAGTTGGTAGATCCAATCATCAGTAAAAATTTTCTTATCTCTTGTTGAAAAACAATAATTAATGCAATAAAACCTCCGCCAAGAAATTTCCCTAAAATATCACTTAATAATTCCATTTGTAAGGCAACAGTAAGCTTCCAGATCAGGTAAACAATGGCAATACCTATAAAGATATTAATGGCAACCGTTCCTCGTATTAGCTTGTATACATAATAAAGTAATACAGCCACCAATACAATATCGATGATATCCAATATGCTAAAATCTAAAAACTTGAAAGTTTCCAATAATGAGGTTTTTTGTAAAAGTAATAATTTATTCTTTTGATTCTATCGTATTCACGATTATAATAGCCTCAACGGCTTCTTTAACGTCATGAACACGCAAAATATTTGTTCCGTTCATTAATGCTATTGTATTCGCAACTGTTGTAGCATTTAATGCCATGGCAGTCGTTATATCTAACAACTTATACAACATAGATTTTCTTGAAATCCCTGTTAAAATAGGAACCTCTAAATTTTTAAGAAGTGATAAATTTTTAAGTAATTCATAATTTTGTTCAGGGGTTTTACCGAAACCAAACCCAACATCAATTATAATATCATTTACATTTAAGGCATGTAACTCATTAATTTTTTTCGAAAAATAATAGATGACTTCATGAACAATATCAACATGCTTAGGACTTTTTTGCATAGTTTGAGGGGTTCCTTGCATGTGCATGATAATATAAGGTACTTGCAATTTAGCAACAGTTGTGAACATTTTGACATCCATATTTCCTGCAGAAATATCATTGATCATACAAGCTCCAATATTGACACATTTCGTGGCTACATTACTTCTAAAAGTATCTATAGAAATTAAAATTTCCGGAAATTTTTTTATCAATAATTCAACAACTGGAATAACTCTTTTTAATTCTTCATCTTCACTAATATGTTGAGCATTTGGTCTTGATGAATAACCACCGACATCTATAAAGGTTGCACCTTCACTTAACATTTTTTCAGTATGCTTCAGAATATTGGCATCACTACTAAATTTACCACCGTCAAAAAAAGAATCTGGTGTAATATTTAAGATTCCCATTACTTTAGGTGTAGTTAAATCAATGAGCTTTCCTTTGCAATTAATACTACTCATTATGATCTATTTTATAATGGGTTTCACAATTTTAGATACAACTGGAGCCTTATAATTATTCATTTTGAAGATTAATTCTTCTACTGAATTACTGACGATGATCATATTTCTATTTGACGATTTTAAAAACCCTTCTTTAACCATAACATCTAATTGCTTCAATATGTGGTCAAAATATCCTTTTGTGTTTAAAATACCTACTGGTTTGTTTTCTATACCTAGTTGGCCTAAGGTCATGGCCTCAAATATTTCGTCAAGGGTGCCAAAACCTCCAGCTAAAGCAATATATCCACCTACTAGTTTACTGATGGTCACTTTTCGTTTTGACATTTTTTTGGTAACAATCATTTCG
>Ga0316190_10003178_pt1 | contig 11934 bp, 9 predicted proteins | sample Eddworburrow2_MG_FD_204929 | JGI IMG/M metagenome (GOLD analysis project Ga0316190, IMG submission 204929) | Coastal sediment microbial communities from Maine, United States - Eddy worm burrow 2 | ecosystem: Environmental > Aquatic > Marine > Coastal > Sediment | place: USA: Maine | collected... | reverse complement strand
ATCTGCAACAACAACTTGACCAACATGCCGTCACCTTCACCCCATGACCGACATCATCTACATCGAAGAGCAGGTGATTGATGAGCCACTGACCCAGCGTATCTGTGATCGTTATCCACGCGCCACCCGCGTTCTATGCCAACATTACGGCGAAATATTTAATCGCAAGGCCCAGAACTTTCGCCTGCAAAAACGAAATCCGGCACTGATTCTGGCTGGTAAACAACGGCAGTTCGTCCTCGATGCACCACCCAGCTATGGCCTGGGTGGCGATCATCATTATTATTTCTCGCACATGCTGAATTGTGTCTATGACTGTCGTTATTGTTTCCTGCAGGGTATGTACCGTTCAGCCCATTACGTGATCTTCGTCAATCACGACGACTTTAAACAGGCCATCCGCGATAAGTTACAGCAAACCCATAATAAACCCAGCTGGTTTTATTCCGGCTACGATTGTGACAGCCTGGCCCTCGACCCGGTCACTGGCTTTGTCGACAGTTTCATTCCCTTCTTTCGTAATCATCCACAGGCACAACTGGAATTACGTACTAAAAGCCCGCACACCCGCGCCCTGTTACGACAAAAGCCATTGAATAATGCCGTTATCGCCTTTAGCTTCACCCCGGACAAGCTTTCCCAGTCCCTTGAACATGGCGTTCCGGGCCTGAGCAAACGTCTGGACGCCATATTAAAACTACAACAACACGGCTGGAAAATTGGCCTGCGCTTCGACCCATTAATTTACTGCGATGATTTTCGCGAACAATATAAAACACTGTTCACACAACTCTTTACGGCATTGAGCCCTGCTACCTTACACTCTGTCAGCCTGGGTAGTTTTCGTCTACCCAAACCCTTCTTTAACACCATCCAGCGCCTATACCCGGACGACACCCTTTTAGCCGGCCCTCTCAGCGAACAAACGGGCACACAGAAAGGCATGATCGGTTATCACCAGAAACTGGAAAGAGACATGATTGATTTCTGCAGCGAGGAGCTACTTCGCATTATCCCTGAGTCTATATTCTTTCCCTGTTATGATTCAGCACAGGACAACAATACAGATAGCAGCCATGATTAATAACAACCGCACCCTACTTATCACCGGCGCCAGCAACGGTATTGGCTGCGCCATAACAGAACAGCTATTATCTCAGGGCCATCAGGTCATCGGCCTGGGTCGTCATATCAAAACCGCCAACATCAACAGCCCCGCCTTTCACCCGCACACTATCGACCTCGCCGATCTTGACCAACTACCGGATAAAATACGCCAACTATCCGTTCAATTTCCGAATATCAGCGGCATAATCTGCTGCGCCGGACAGGGCCGCTTTGGCTCATTAGAAGAATTCTCCTGCCAACAAATTCGTGAGCTAATGGATATAAATTTCACCAGCCATGCCTGTTTAGTACGAGAACTGTTGCCTGCAATAAAAAAACAGGCCAGAAAGATCAACAAGGGTCACATTATCTTCATCGGCTCTGAGGCCGCCTTACAGGGTGGCCGACGCGGCGCCATCTACAGCGCCAGTAAGTTTGCCCTGCGAGGTTTTTCCCAATCGCTGCGTGATGAATGTTCACGCAGCCTGATTGGGATCTCCATTATCAACCCCGGCATGGTTCGCACCGGATTTTTTGATGATCTGTCATTCCGCCCCGGCCCGGAAGATGACCAGGCCATCCTCGCCGAGGATGTCGCCACCACGGTCAGCATGGTCCTCAACATGCGCCCCGGCACCGTAATTGATGAAATCAATCTATCGCCGTTAAAAAAGGTCATTCAGTTTGATTCAGGCACAAAAACCGAGACATAAAAAAACGCGGGCTGTTTAGACCCGCGTTTTTTATGTTTTGATAATGCCGTCTTAAAATCCGACATTCAAGCGCAATGAGTAACTGTTAACCTCGGCAAAGTCTGCCTGCACCACCATGTTCATGAATGGCAGAAAACCAACCCGAACACCGGCGTAACTACGCGTGACCGAGCTACTACGATCAGCCAGGGTATTACTGGTATCTGAACCATCAACCCAGACCTGGCCAGCACCGGCATAGGGCGTCAACATGGCAAAACCCTTACTGATACCCACATCAATACCATAGGTCGAAAGATCAACATCAGCGACACCATTCAGTTTGCTGGAATGGACCAATACCGAGACGGCTGGTGTTACCGTTGAACCCTCCAGTATCGCCTTACGCAGTTCAAAACCAGTCACAGAAATATTGGAACTCGGGACATCTATGCGCGACAGACCAACATCAAAGCCCATCGGCAGACCCTTACGTGCCATCAAACGGGGAATCGGCAGAGATGACGGGGCGCTGCCGGGAAAAACATTACCCCAGATAGCGGTATCAATCTTTACCGTTGATATTGCCACACCGACCTCAAAACCCAGCAAACCCAATGGCTCCGCCGGTGACATCGGGTTATAGGCAATCGCCGTACCCAGCTCATCGACAAAGGTATCAAAGCTCGTCTGACCTAAAGCCCCCAGTGAGATATCATATTTTGCGGCATGAACATTGCCCGCCGCAGCAAACATCAACAACACACCAGAAACGGCATAAGACAGGGATTTACGCATCAGTATTCTCCTAGATTTAAATCTTGTTATTTTTAGATATTCCTGGAATAAATATCGGCTATTCAGACCAATCCTTTATCTTCCGTAGGCGTTAAGTTAACGCCGATAACACCGACTGGCAAGCACTCTATCAACACATTTTTCATGCCAACATCATACTAAAAGTATACGGATATCATTGATTCTATCTTCCTGATCCATATACCATGGGCATAGAACATAATAAATCAGGGACTGAGACCATTAATAACGACCAGAGCACCTCACAACACTGGCTCCAGATCATGCTCAGCACAACACCCGAGACCAGCGACGATATCGTTGACGTCCTCAGCGAGGCCGGGGCCATTGCCGTCACGCTCCAGGATTGTGCCGACGAACCCATTTACGAACCGTTACCCGGCGAACAAAGGCTATGGTCCCAGACCCGTGTCATCGGACTATTTGAGGCCGACACCCGTGTTGACGACCTGCTTCATCACCTGAAAATGGCCCTCAAAGTCAATGAATTACCCAACTGCATGGTCAAACACCTGGCCAACCAGGACTGGGAGCGGGTCTGGATCGATCATTTCAAGCCCATGCAGTTTGGCGATAAATTATGGGTCTGTCCCACCGCCCACACACCACCCGATCCGGACGCCATCAATTTGATGCTGGATCCAGGGCTGGCCTTTGGTACCGGCACCCATGCAACAACGGCTCAATGCCTGGAGGCCTTGCCACATATTGACGTCACCAATAAAAACGTCCTTGATTATGGTTGCGGCTCCGGCATTCTAGCCATCGCCGCCGCCCGTCTTGGCGCCGCATCCGTCTGGGCCATTGATATCGACGAGCAGGCCCTACTGGCTACCACAGAAAATGCCCTGCGCAATAATGTCGAAACATACATAACATCCGAGCTACCGGACGGCCTACCTGAAAATATGCACTTTGATATTCTCCTGGCCAACATTTTATCCGGACCGCTCATCGAATTGGCCCCCTATTTCGCCACCCGCCTGAAACCAGAAGGCACATTAATCTTATCCGGCATCCTGACCGAGCAAACCAATAAGGTATGCCAGGCCTATAACCCCTGGTTCAAATTTGATGAGCCACGTCAACGTGATAACTGGACCTGTTTAACCGCCCGACGCCTGGACAATCTTGCACCGAACCAATGACTCAGCGACAAAAGCCAACAAAAACATAACGTAACATCTACCTGATCAGGATATAATCAGGCCATGTTTCAACAATGCCCACAATGCATGACCCTGATCAACGTCACCAGCAAGAAATTAGCTGACGACAACGGCAACATTACCTGTGAACATTGCCATAATCACTTTACTGCCACGGTCACCGATGACAAGCCCGACAACACCTCGGTCATTGACGACCAGGCCCAGGCTCAATTGTTTGAAGAGGCGCTACAGAATCGCCGTAAACCATCCGGCTTACCCCTGCGCTGGCTCATACTCAGCCTGCTGCTGATCCTGCTGCTGGCCGCCCAAGCCACCTATTTCAAGCGCAACGAACTGGCTGGACACAACATGCTTCGCCCCTGGCTACAGTCTTTCTGTAAGGTCCTTCACTGCGAACTAAAACTACTACGCGATATCAGCCAGCTGCATATCATCTCACGCGAGGTACGCAGCCACCCCTCCATCAAAAACACACTGCAAATCAGCCTGACCATACGTAACACGGCCCCCTTCCGCCAACCATGGCCAACACTGCAGCTGTCTTTCTCTGATATCAACGGCCAAACGCTGGCTCAACGCTCCTTTATCCCTCAGGACTATTTACCTGCGGGCAGCAATCTCAGCGATGGCATGCCATCACAAACACCCATTCACACCAATTTGGTCTTAATTGACCCAGGAAAAAGTGCCGTCAACTTTATTTTTGATTTTATCTAGCGATATCACCTGATCCGCCACACAAAAATCGGGGTTTCGACTTTATCAGTTATCGATTAACGGGTATCATTACGCACTTGATACGGGCTGCGTGTCGGGAGCTATATAACGCAGCATCCAGCTAATAACAAGCAATATTCTCTCGAGACAAAATAGATCGTCATGCAGATAGGCCCCTACAAACTGGCCAATAATCTGGTGCTGGCCCCCATGGCCGGCATCACCGACCGCCCCTATCGACAGCTATGCAAACAGCTGGGGGCAGGCATGGCCGTATCTGAAATGGTCTCATCAAATTCATTATTGTGGGGTAGCAAAAAAACCCTGCGCCGCGCCAACCATGACGGGGAAACCGAACCCCGCTCGGTGCAGATTGCCGGCGCCGACCCACAATTAATGGCAGAAGCCGCGCGACACAACGCCGACCAGGGCGCCCAGATCATTGATATCAATATGGGCTGCCCCGCCAAAAAGGTCTGCAAGGTCATGGCCGGTTCGGCCCTGCTACAACACGAAGACCTGGTCAAGGAGATACTGGACGCCGTTGTCGGCGCCGTTAATATCCCGGTAACACTAAAGATTCGTACCGGCTGGGACCCCGATAATCGCAACGGCGTTAACATCGCCCGGATCGCCGAACAAAGCGGTATTCAGGCCCTGGCCGTCCACGGACGCACCCGAGCCTGCGCCTACCGTGGCGAGGCCGAATACGACACCATCAAGACCATCAAACAATCAGTGGCAATCCCCGTCATCGCCAATGGTGACATCCGCACCCCGGAACAGGCTAAACATGTCCTCGACTACACCGGTGCCGACGGCCTGATGATTGGCCGCGCCGCTCAGGGCCGACCATGGATATTTAACATCATCCACCATTACCTGAGCACCGGTGAACTCATTAAAGATCCATCCATACAGACCATACGCGACATCATGCTTGGCCATCTGGAAGAACTGTACAGCTTTTATGGCGAATATATCGGGATACGCGTCGCTCGCAAACATATCTCCTGGTACAGCAAGGGACAACGCGATGGTGCGACCTTTCGTCAAATCGTCAACCGTATTGACTCAAGCACCCAACAACTACAGGTCACACGTGAGTTTTTTGACCGCATTGCCAACTCAACAGAGATTGCCGCATGAGTGATACCGCCACAAAACAGCCCCTGACAGCAATCGGAACCGACTTCATTGAACGGCGCAAGAAACCACTGTGCTCCTGCATTGACTCCGCACTGGAACGTTTTTTTACCGACCTGGATGGCCATCAACCACCCCAGGATATCTATCAAATGGTCCTCAGTGAAGTTGAACTACCACTATTCAAATCCGTCATGGAATATGCCCAGGGCAATCAGAGCAAGGCCGCCAAGGTTCTGGGGATTAATCGCAGCACCCTGCGCAAGAAACTGGAAAAATACGGCCTGCAGGACTAACTCTCTGCGGCCCCGCCCTCAACCTCAATACAGAAAACATCATGAACGCCATTAAACGTGCTTTACTCAGTGTCTCCGATAAATCCGGCATCGTCGACTTCGCCCGCGCGCTGGCCGAACGCAACATAGAAATTCTATCCACCGGCGGCACCGCCAAACTATTAGCCGACAATAACATCAAGGTTACCGAGGTATCCGATTACACTGGCTTTCCGGAAATGATGGATGGCCGGGTCAAGACCCTGAACCCCAAAATCCATGGAGGCATTCTCGGTCGCCGCGGCACTGACGAAGCCATCATGCAAACACATGATATCAAACCGATCGACCTCGTCGCCGTCAATCTATACCCCTTTGAGCAAACCGTAGCCAATCCGGATTGCGACCTGGCTACAGCCATCGAAAACATCGACATCGGTGGCCCGACCATGGTGCGCTCGGCAGCCAAAAATCACGCCGCCGTCACCATCATCGTCGACAATAACGACTTTGACCAGGTACTAAAGGAAATGCAGCAACAGGATGGCGCTGTCAGTGATGCCACACGTTTCAATCTCGCCACCAAGGCCTTTGAACATACCGCCCGCTACGATGGCTTGATCGCCAACCACCTTGGCCGCCTCAACACTAAACAGCCTAATGGTCCACGCCAGACCTTCCCTCACACCTTTAACAGCCAGATGAACAAGGCCCAGGAGCTGCGCTATGGTGAAAATCCACATCAACAGGCCGCCTTCTACGTCGAGACACAACCCGCCGAGGCCGGTATTGCCACCACGACCAGCCTGCAGGGCAAGGAGCTGTCCTTCAACAATATCGCCGATGCCGATACGGCTCTGGAATGCGTTAAAGAGTTCACTGGCAAGCCCGCCTGCGTTATTGTCAAGCATGCCAACCCCTGCGGCGTTGCCGTAGCCGACACCCTGATACAGGCCTACGACCGCGCCTACAGCACCGACCCAACCTCGGCATTCGGCGGAATCATCGCCTTCAACCAGGCCCTGGACGCCGAAACCAGCCGCGCCATCATCGAACGACAGTTTGTCGAGGTCATCATCGTCCCCAGCATCAATAGCGATGCGCTGGCCATATTGGCGGAAAAACCCAATGTTCGTGTATTGACCTGCGGACAATGGTCCACACAACGACATGCCGGTACGGACTATAAACGAGTCAATGGCGGACTGCTGATTCAAGATCGTGATACAGGAATGGTCAACGAACAGGACCTGAAGATTGTTACTCGCCGCAAACCCAGCGACAAGGAAATGGCCGACCTGATGTTTGCCTGGAAGGTAGGGAAATTCGTTAAATCCAACGCCATTGTTTATTGCCAGAACGGCATGACCATCGGTGTCGGCGCCGGACAAATGAGCCGGGTCTATAGCGCCCGCATAGCCGCCATCAAGGCCGCCGATGCCGACCTGACCGTCAAGGGTTCGGTCATGGCCTCGGATGCATTTTTTCCATTCCGCGACGGCCTGGATAGTGCCGCCGAGGTTGGCATTACCGCCGTCATTCAACCAGGGGGATCAATGCGCGACCAGGAGGTTATCGATGCCGCCGACGAACATGATATCGCGATGGTCTTTACAAGCATGCGCCACTTTCGCCATTAATTAATAACAAGCAATCAGCGCCACCGAAAGAAAACAAGCGGAATCAATAACAACGGTAACCACAAGGCCGCGCCTGAGCCTTCACTCTTTAAGGGCACGGAACTAGTAAAAGTGTATATACCCAGAATCTTATCACCACGATTACCGGCTAGATCAGTGACCTGAACGCGGATTATTGAAGCACTGTCCAGCATCACGTCTATTGGCCCGCTATAAGCTTCTGGAACCACATCAGGACCCGGCAAAACCCCATCGGTACTAACATAGATATAACCACAACCCGAACCAGCACCATCATCACAGGTAACAGTAAGCGTCAATGGCGACGTATAATTCCCGCCATCATGAGAGACGCTTATATCGGGCAAAGTCAAATCGAGATTATAACTATCCGTCTTGAGCGGCTCGACATTCCCCGCATTATCAACAGAAAAATAACTCAACTCGGTTATTCCATCAAGCAACTTAATGGGCGCCAAGGCACTATAGATGAACGTCGAAACACCGCCATCAAAAGAGTAATTAATAGCTGAACAACCAGAACCAGCCACCCCGTCATCACAGGACAAATCCAGTTGTGCATAATAAGTACTTTCACAACCAGGGCTTAGCTCTTCGTCACAAGGCACTTCGACCACGGAAGATGACGATGCATTCACCAAGCCCGGCTCAGGGGTCGTTGTCGTCTGGGGTGATACATTATCGATAACATAAATCTCAGTATGTACCGCTTCACGATTACCATCACTATCCACTGAAAAGAATTTCAGTGTCGTTGTAATCCCAATAGATATCGGCAAACTATAGACAGAAGACATTGTCGTCGGTTCACTACCATCGGTAGTAACATAGGTTGCAACACAGGCACCGCCACTGTGATCGGCACAGGCCAGGGTAACTGTCAGCGACGTCTGTGAAGCAAAGCCACCCGGAGAAACACTCACGGTCACTGGCGGCGCCATAGCAAAGGCCGCAATATTCTTATCTAAAGGAACACCACCAACATCATCAAATACACCACCAACAAACAAGGTATCCGTGGCCGCATCAACAGCCAATGCCCGTACTTTACTTGTCGCATTAACAGCAACAGCAGGCGCCCAGGGCAACAAGGCCCCATCAGCGATATCCAGCATCGCCAAATGGGCACTGGATACCCCACTAACCTCGCTGTAACCGCCACCAACTAGAAAAAGCCCCGATGGCCCAACATCCAACACATAGACCGCTGGATCGACAGCCGGGGCAACCGCCGCAGTATTCGCCACCCAGGTCGTTGCAAGCGCCGAGGCAGTGTCAATCTGGGCCAGATTGACACGCGGCAGCACACCGACACTATCAAAGAGACCGGCAACCGTCAGCGCATCCTCATCACCCGATAACTCCATATCATAAACAGCCTGACCTATCAGGGCCGGATTCCAGGCCTGCACGGCCGCATTACTGGTATTCAGTGCCGCCAATGCCACGCGTGATTCGCGCCCATCATAATCGCTACCAATAACATTAAACTCACCACCAACATATAAACGACTATTATCTGACGTCAACAACAGGCTATGAATTACATCATCGGGCCGTGGTTGCCACGGTGTCGCCAGAAATGACGTCAAATCAATCGCTGCCAGATACTGCCGGAAATCACCACCTACCTGACTAAAATCACCACCAACGTACAACAGGTTACTACTCATCGATAACGCCAGGGCATTAACTGAACTGCCTGTAAGCATGGCATCCCAATTACTAACCTGGCCATAACTTGAAGAACCCGAATCAATATCAACCTCAAGCAATAAGCCATGCGTTTCAATACCGGCCGTTACGAACGAACCACCTACATACATAGATTTACCATCTGCAGACGGCAACAATACCCTGGCCACCCCTGCACCACCAACACCACCCCCCAAATCAGGACCCCAGTCCAACACCACCGTACCGCTAGCAATATCAATAGCCGCCAAGCCCTTACGCACATGCACCACTGCGCCATCATCCAGGGAGGAAAAACTACCGGCCATATACAAGCGCCCATCCTGAACATGCAATGCATAGACATCACCATCGACCACTGGCAACGGCGGCAATGGTGATGAACCCGCCCAAAGCATCGCTGAGCTCAACGCTATCTCGACAACAAAAAACAATCGTCCTAAAGCAAGCTTGAAATCAAACATGATCAGAACCCCGGCCCGCTACACCCATACATCGTTTACAGGCAACATGATAAGCAAGAAAGGCCAGCATCATCCATAACATAAAAATATCCAAGCCCCCGACCCCACCAAAGGTCGAAACAAAACTGGCACGCCGAACCGTCTCTTGATTTCCTTCCTGGTCGACAGAAAAATACTTAACAACAACATTGCCTCGTATCGTAAAGGGGCCGTTATAAACCGGTGATGACAATGTTGGGACTGAACCGTCTAAAGTATAATAAATAGCTGCGCAACCTGAAATATCATCACTACATGACAAGGACAAGATCAACGTCTCGGATTCATAGGCACCCGTTTCCGGTGAAATCGTTGTCTGCGGTGCTATTACTTCCAGCACATAGATCTCATGATTAATGGTTAGATCTTCACTATTACCAATATGATCAATCGAAAAGAAATGCAGATCGGTATCCACGCCCAAATTCAGCGGACTGCTATATAACAGCCATGGTCCGTCACCAATAGAGTAATAGGTCGCCGCACAACCTGAGCCCTGACCATCATCACACAACAACTCAATCGGAGTCAGCCCTGACTTATTATAACTACCACCGCTCAACGAGGCCTGCGTTAATGGCGGATCGGTTTCAACAGGAAGAACAGCCAGTTCAAGCAGGCCCGGCCGCACCCATTGATCGATAACACTGAAAAAACCACCAACAAATAAGGCGTCATCATTAAACAACAACTCATTCACTGGCGCATTAACCGCTACTATCCAACTAGCGCTATCAACAATACTGGCGCTGGTCACACCGATGGCCGCCAGGCGATCACGACTAACACCCGCAATCTGTGTAAACTCCCCCCCGACAAACAAGGTGGTTCTATCTCGCGACAAGGCCAGGGTCTTAACCGTATCATTCGCATCTGCAGCCCAGGACTGAACATAATCAATCGCATCCGTTGCCGCCGGATCCAGTGCGGCAAGGTGCAACCGGGAAACAGAATCGATCGCGGTAAAATCACCGCCGATATATAAACGAGATTGATCAGGGAACATCAGCAGAGAGTTAACTGCACCATCAACCACTGGACGCCAGTCCAGCAAACCACCACTGGGCCGACTCAATGCAGCTAAATTAGTAGCCAGAACACTCGCACCATCGACATCAGTAACACTAAAAACACCCCCGACATAAAACACCGAACCTGATAGGAATACATCGTAAATCACAGCCCCTACATCAAGCGGTGTATTCCAGGCAGTTGGAACACCGCTATTTGCATTAATTTCCGCTATACCCTGACGAGCAACCGTACCAATCTGAGCAAAGGCACCGGCAACAAATATCGTTGCATTACTTCCTGACGAACTAACACGATAAACAACACCATCTGCACCTGGATTCCACTGACTGTCAGCCACACCACTAACCTTATTTAACAAGGCCAGGTTATTACGACTCCGCCCTCCGGCCATGGTAAAAGAACCACCAATATAGACCCCCTCACCCGACACCAGTAAATCCTGCACCTCACCATCGACGCCAGGATTCCAGTCACTGGCCACCCCGCTAAATAAGTCCAATGCGGCCAGATTACGTCGCGTCTTGCCCCCCACTGAGGCAAAGTCACCACCAATAAATATCTCGCCCGTATTAACTCCCAGGCTATACACCACACCACCAACCGATGGATTCCAGTCAGCATCAACCACGCCAGTACCCGTCGTCGCCACTGCCGCAAGACGATTACGACTAATATCACCAAGCAACGTAAATTCACCACCGACGTACAAGGTCGTGCCCGACACGGCCAAGGTACGCACCGCACCATTAGCCGATGGATCCCACGCCAGGGCCGTGCCATAACCAGCACTCGACGGATCAACATCCAGCGCCGCCAGATAATTACGCGTCACACCACCCGCAAGGGATACAAACTCACCGCCGACATACAAAATGAAACCATCATCAGACACAGCCAGGGTATGCACCGCACCATTCGCCGATGGATCCCACGCCAGGGCCGTGCCATAACCACCACTCGACGGATCAACATCCAGCGCCGCTAGATAATCACGCACCTGACCACCCATCGAGATCGCGCCCACACCCGCTGAATTAAATTCACCACCGACGTACAAGGTCGTGCCCGACACGGCCAAGGTATGCACCGCTCCATTCGCCGATGGATCCCAC
>Ga0316190_10003177_pt1 | contig 11935 bp, 8 predicted proteins | sample Eddworburrow2_MG_FD_204929 | JGI IMG/M metagenome (GOLD analysis project Ga0316190, IMG submission 204929) | Coastal sediment microbial communities from Maine, United States - Eddy worm burrow 2 | ecosystem: Environmental > Aquatic > Marine > Coastal > Sediment | place: USA: Maine | collected... | reverse complement strand
GTTGCAACCAATCCCCACCAGCGAATTTCCTCAGATCGTAGTAACCGCCATGGCAGCAGCGCTACACTTAATAAACCCAGTGCTGCCAATGCCCGCGCCGCCAACCACAGATCAATAGCTTTTTCTGTGGTATTTGGTGTAATAAAATCTGGCATGCCCGGATAAGATAAGAGATGCAGAAAATCAAGTATTGCTACGCCTAGAAAGACGCAGCCAAGCAATATGAAGTTACCGGAGCGTTCCTTGGCATGAACATTCCAACATATACTAAATACCAGCATGGACGCGATGATGGACACAGTCTCAAAAAATGTGTGCAGCGGTGCATAGGCCGCGATTCCATCAATTAGTTTAAACGGAGGCATGAAAACGCTTAAAACCATAATCGCAGCCATACCGCACACAAACCAGACAGTCGGCCACAAATGATCATTATAATTATGATCGGAAATGTTCATCTTAAGCATCAATATTATTAGCCTTGGTTAAAGGTAAATGGCTGGATATAATTGATCGATTTATGAGTGTTTAGCAGTGGCCTGCTTATATTGATTAATCCCTGAGCAGGGATGCGGTATGCAAGGCAGAGACTTGAATGCATTATGAACACAATTATCTCGTCCAAGGCAGCCTCCCTATATTGTGTAAATATACACTTACAGAATATTACCATGCTTATTATAAGGGTAACATCTTTTAACCTTAATCGTTAAGAAAAAACATTAAATGTGATTCTCGTGGGGGGAGCAAAATCAAGGCAAAATCAAGGGGGCAGCCCACTTGATTTCCTTCCGTCATCCCATCGAATAATGGCTTTTTCTTATGCTTCCCGGGGTCGATGGTGGTTTTTATACTTCGATTTTCAGTTTGGACAGGCGATAGTGCAGCTGGCGGCTGCTCATGTCGAGCAGGCGTGCTGCCTGGGTTTTGTTGCCCCGGGCCTGGCGCAGAGCGGCGATGATCCGGCTGCGTTCATTACTGTCAATCTTTCTGTAGGGTCGGAATGATTCAGTAGCTGAACTCGTTTCAGTCTCTACACTATCAATACCATCGTCATTGATATCGTCGACGGTGATGGCTGTTTCAGTTTTTAACAGGGAGTCGATTTCGGCGCTTGATATTTGATCGCTGTCAGCCATGATGACAAGACGTTCGATGACATTTTCAAGCTGGCGGACATTGCCAGGCCAGTCATATTGATCCAGGCGTTGAAAGGCCTCTTTGGTAAGGACCAGATTGCGATATTGCTGCTGGTTGTAGCGGGCGAGGAAATACAGGGTCAACAATTTGATATCCCCATGGCGCTCACGCAGTGGCGGCAGCTGGATACGCAATACATTGAGACGGTAATACAGGTCAAGACGAAAATCGCCGGTCTTGACGGCGCCTTCAAGTTGTTTGTTGGTGGCACTGATGATGCGGACATCGACTGGGATATCTTTATTTGCACCAACGCGCTGTATCACTCTTTCCTGCAATACTCGTAATAGTTTGGCCTGCAGATCCGGCGCCATATCACCAATTTCATCCAGAAACAGTGTCCCGCTTGAGGCGATCTCGAATTTACCCTTGTGTGTGGAAGTAGCGCCGGTGAAGCTGCCTTTTTCATGACCGAACAACTCCGTTTCAAGGAGGTTGGACGGTATTGCCGCGCAATTGATACAGATGAACGGCTGGTCGCGGCGATCGCTGGCCAGATGGATCATGCGGGCAAAACGTTCCTTGCCGCAACCGGATTCTCCGATCAGCATCACTGTGGCCTGTGTGGCGGCCGCCTTGCTTGCATCAGCCAGCGCGCTGCGCAGGGCCGGGCTGCGACCGATGATGCCATGGACTGCATCATCCTCGGCCAAGTGCCGGGCATTGTCACGGGATTCTTCGTCCAGGGGTTGTTCATCTCTGTCGTTGGTTATTTTCTCGATATATAAGAGTTGACCGATCATGACGGCAATGATCAGCATGACATGAAGGTCTGCATCGGGCCGGGCAGGCTGTAGTTGGGCACGTTGCGCAGCCAGTACGCCGATCGTGACATCATTTTGTATGATAGGTACCGCGATATAGGCGGCCGGTAGGTCGCTGCCTGAAATTTCAGACAGGTGTCCCAGATAGTGTGGGTCCATGTCGGGTTTGGGGATTACTGCGTACTCACCACTGGACAGGACCCGACCGGTAATGCCTTCGCCTGGCCGGTATACGGCCTGGTTAATTTCCTCGTCGCTCAGCCCGTGTGAATATCTAATATGAAGTGCGCCAGTTTCAGCGCTGGGTAATAGTATTCTGGTGTTTTCCAGGGCTATCTGTTTAGATAACAATTGGAGAATTTCGTCAATTGTGGTTTGTGTGCTTGTTGATTTTTCAATCAATTTGGCACAGGTAAGCAGTGTCGATGAATGTTCCGTCGTCAATTGAGAGTGTGGTTCGGTATTGTTAGATGATTTTAATAATATAGAACGTTGTGACATTTAATTCCCTGAATTTAGGCGATGATAAAACCTTGGCTGATGACAATGTACTGAATCTGGACTCACGCTAGCCGATGTAAAGATGCATTGTATAAACAGTTGGACCCTGTAAGGTCAGGATAGTTTCATTGTTATAACGATGAGCGGCCATATAAGGTTCCCTTTATGTGGCAGTAATCTACACGACAAAGAAATTGTGAGCGCAGACATAGATCACATTTATAGCTTATTAACATTATTTTTGATGCATGGTATACACGGCCATACACAGCCATACACAATTACATGTGATGCAGTGTGGGCCTGATAACTTAAGGCAGGATTAAAAAAGCGCGGGGAGGTGTAAGCTTCCCCGCACTTGCGGGGAGGCTTACGCGGACACGCTACGAGTGCCACGTGGCAGTATTGGTGTAGTTTTGGACTGAACATTCAGCATTTTGTATATCGCGTAGAATGGGTCCCAGTTAATAATGGCAGTAAATATCGGGTAGATGGACAACAGTATCAGCCAGGTTGGCATCTGCTCCAGGCTCAATACCGCGCCGATGATGCTAAAGCCAGTTATTAAACGTATTGTTCGATTTAAAATACTAAGATTGTTTGTCATGAAAAGTTCCTGTGTGGTTAGTGACAAGCTACACATTGCACTTGTCGTGCCAAGTCGTAGATTCATATTAACTCATTGTTTTATAACGATTTAATAATTTTGTCGGGTAGGTGGCGAGAAGATTATTGAACAGACATTGTTGACAATGTCGACATTGCATGTGATTTGGTAAGAGGTTGATGCCCGTTTGCAACCGGATAAACAGTGTTTATCGTCATAGCAGGGGCTGGATACATTATCACATTGATTTTATTGCAAAGTAGATTGTTATAGGAAATCAGCTAACCGGCCTGGACATCCTTACTGTCGCCAGGTTGCTGCACAAAATGCCCCTGAATATAGTGAATGCCGGTGCTGCAGATCATGCTCAATGTTTTTGCGTCTTCGATAAATTCGGCAATTGTCTGTATATCGGCCGCGTTGGCTAGTGTCACAATTGATTTAATAGGTTCCAGGCGGTCGGGTATAGCGACAACATTGTGTGTTAATGATCGGTCGAGTTTGAGGAAGTCCAGGTCATATTGTTCAAGGATGGCGCGATGATTCTTTTGGGTGCCGAAGTATTCCAGTCCTACGCGACAATTTAGACTCTTTAATGAGCGTATAAAGGTTTGTGATTCAATCGGCCGCTTGACCAGTTCTGTTGCGTCAATCTCAAAGACCAGTCGATTGTTCGGGATATCGTTTTTCTTCAGTTCTTCCATCAGCCACGGTATAAAGGTGTCGCAATTGATGGTGCGATTGGAAATTTTAATAAAATAGTTTCCCTGGCAGCCCTGTGTAACGTCGGCGGCAAGCATGGTGATGGCCTGGCTGGCGACCCACTGGTCTATGACGACAATTAGCCCGGTCTGTTCTGCCGCAACAATAAACTCTGCGGGCATAATGTCATCACCACCACGTTTATCCTTTATCCGGAATAATAGTTCATAGTCATCGCCTTCCTGGGTGCCCAGTTTATTGATCATTTGGAGTTCGAGTTTGAAGCGCCCATCAGATAATGCCTGGCGAATCTGTTTGTCCCAGTTCTTGCTGGGTTTAACATCCGTTTGCTCTTCTGTATCATCAATTTCAGGATTATAGATATGTACGCCGCTTTTGTTGATCTTTCTGGCGATATCGCAGGCACGTTCGGCCTTGGCCATTAACTGGCTGGCATCCGCGCTCATTTTATTGACCATGCACATGCCTACATTGACTGAAGCTGTCGCGGGCAAGGTGTTCATAGTTGCGCCAATGCTTTCTTCGATTAGACTACGGACATTGCTGACCAGGTGCATCAGGTGATCCAGATCGGTAAAGGCCACGAGTACTGCAAAGACATGATTTGACAGGCGGGCAATTGGTCCCATGTGTCCGATATTATCCCGCATGAGAGTGGCAATATCGGTAAGCATGAGATTGCTTGCATTTACACCGAGGTTTTTTCGCTGCCTGGATATGTTCGAGAATTCAAAATACAGTACTGCATTTTTTTTCTTTGACTCACCAATATCAAGAAGGACCTGTGATAACTCTGTTAAGAAGTATGATTGTGAATACAGGTTAGTCGTTAAATCATATTTGGCGATCTGTGTGTCGTAAGATTTAAAGGGCATGGGGCCATTGTTGGTTGACAGGGATTGTTTGGAATTGGTCGCTTGCTGGCTGAGCAGCTTTTTCGCTGCCTTTTTCTGAGACAGATAACGTGAGTTAGCTATTAAATGATTTCGCCGTTCGTTTAGGTCTGACAATTCACGTCGGACTACAGAGAGGAAGCGCTGTTCCTGCATGGGATAAACTGTATCTCTTGCGCCCATTTTTACGGCCAACATGGCATAGCGACTATTTACATCATCGGCAAGGGCGAGGACCGGTGTTTGAGATTTATTCATGACCAGCTCTGTATAATCTTTTATAGATGCCGGCGTGATATCGTTGACCTGAACAAAGACTATATCCCAGATGTACTTTTTAAAAGCCTGACGTACATCCTTATCCTGTATGGCTCCGGCAATCTTTACTTCATAGCCATCGGCTGTGAGAATCCTGTTTATGCTTACAAGCTGATCCTTGTTGCCACCAGCAACCAGGACCCTTATGATGTTGTTATCTTTGCTAGATTGCTCATTCATGGCTGAAGTTACTTCCAGATCTAATTATCCCCTTAGGTTATCGGGCAATTACAGAAAAAACTCAAATTACTGTCTGAAAATAATTGTTGGTGTGCTGGATTCTTTCCAGGGTCAGAGATCAGGTATGGTTGTTAATGATAATTTCAATGTTTTCATTGGGTTACAATGTTGCAAGGCCTGTTGCGTGGGCAATGTTGATTGAGTGCAGCATGCTTTCTGATGAGTGTCAGGCTAAAGCGCATGGTATATATAGCCTGGTTAAGATGCCTTTATATCTATGTTGAGAAGATGTTAGCTGGAAATGGCAGGGTTAACTCTTGATGATTGTCTGCCGATAACGCCAGTGTTATCAGGGTATTTATTAGCAGGTATTATGTTTTCATTTTTTCGACGGTCTAAAAAGAAATTGCTTCGAGATTTTCCTCGTGGTGATGTTGAGCAGTTTCTAACGGTTTATGATGAAGATAAATTTGTCATGCTGGGTCGAATTGTTGACCTTAGTATTGGGGGTATTTGTGTTGTTTCTGAGGTTAGTATTCAATTAGGTAATATCGTAAAATTGGCCATTGAAATACCACAGGCGAATGGAGATATTGAGACACTATGGTTGTCTTGTAAAAGTGTTTGGCAAAATGCCGATGAAAAACATGGTTTGTACAAGATCGGTTTTCGATTTACTGGCCTATCACCCAGTCACTATAAAAAAATCCAGGATATTCTAGGGAAAAAGTAATCCTGGTTTTTTTGATTGTGTAAATACGTCAGGTTTTTATGTGAGGGTAGGTGAATCTACGGGGCAGAGAATTTGATTTGTCTTGACCATAGGGAAAAGGGCTGTCTAGAATTTTTATTAAACCTTCATAAGCCTGATAATTTAGCCAAGAAATATCTATAACACTCAACTCAAAAACAGCAGGCCAATGTTAGATAGAGAGCTATGCCCTTTGCCTTTAGTTAATAATATTAGCTACAACTTTCCTGTTGAGTTAAGTTCGATTTATTAGTTGGGCATTTGATGTTGCCATCGGTTGCGGCACCCAGATTTTTACCGTGTTTATCAATCTCAATAAAGGTGCCTTTGTTATCAAAGACATCAACCTTAATAGAAAGTAATTCTAGCACCGAGTCGTAAACGTCCTGTTGTGTATACTCATCACGCTTTGCCAATGATATTGGCACCGATGATTTTATGATTAGTGGGATTTGTGCTTGCTCGGGAGGCAAAGATATCCCTGGAGGCATGCCATGGAATATTCTACCATCTTCCAATAGCGATTCTCCGTGATCTGACAAGTAGATAAACACATAAGGCACGCCAGAATTATCGAGCTTTGAAATTATTTCTCCAAGCACATAATCCACATATAATATTGTATTGTCGTATGAATTATATAGCTCCTCGATAGTACATTTACTTACCACATCAGCATCTGTACACATTGGTTTGAACTGCAGAAATTCTGGCGGGTGGCGATTCTTATAGAGCGGGCCATGACTGCCGCCGCCGAGATGCAGAATGATTAAACGACTTCCATCGGCATATGATTTCAGGTTTTCATCTAATAATGGAACGACATCTTCATCGTAACACCTGTCCTCATGTTTGCAGTCTGTTGCTGGAATTTCCCCAACCGAAGAACAGTTTTCATAGAGCGTATAATTGACATAACAGAATGTATCAACACCTAGGGTAGACGTGATACGCGTCAACTTTACGTCATTTTTTTCTAAAATTTCCGGCAAGGCATAAAGTGTTGAGCCTACATGAGCAATGCCATTAAGGATATGAAGATCATTGTGTTTAGACAAAACAGGGTTAGTAATCTTTCTCTCGTATCCATATAAATTAAAATTCTTTTGCCTTGATGTTTCTCCAATAGCAAGAACAACAACTAAATCCTTTTTTTCTGATACTGTGCCTGTAAATTTAGTTTCAGGTTTAATGCTTGCATAAACTGGTTTAATCTCAGCTGTGATAATGCTAACTATGCTTCTTATATAATTCACCGGAATAAGTGAGTGAATAATGTATTTATTAGAGATGTTCCCGGCGCGAAGAATGCTATTGGAATCTATATACAAGAATGATGCGCCAACAATAAAGGCTAGCATAGTTAATTTAGCCGACGACAATAAGTAGACAAACCGTTTGTCAAATGTGATTTCAGTATTGAGAACGATAAAGATGGGTAACATTATTAAAAAAATGATATAAGGAATCATTTGGGTTGATAGTAATGACTCTACCTCTGTCACATCTGTATAAATGATATTCATTATCATTGAGCCATCGATAGCAACATTATACTTTGAGACAAAATAAGTTGCAGACGCACTTAATATAATGAGCAAGATAGCCAGCGGCTTTATAGTCCAGCGATGTGCAAAAATGATAAAAAATATGACGAACAGGGATAATCCCAACGTCATATATGCAACTAGGGCGGAGTAATCGAGCGCATCACCTAGATAGAACCATTTCGAAATTTTATCAAAGTTTAAGGCGTTACAAACAACATACATTAATGTTGTAAATATTAGAGTGAACCTGGCGTGTGATGTTTTAAATTTTAATAGATTTCTTATTTTCATAATCGTTAGAACAACGGTCTTAAGGGCGATGAGTTTAAATAGGCAGACTGACTATTCAGCCATTGTCATTACAAACAGGTAAATGTTGTCTTCAAGAAGCCGTTTGCTCGGGAAGGCCCTCTTGAGTATTAGGTCTATGATACTGATTGTATAGCCCTAATAGAGAGTTGTCCATGTTTACAGTGATACGTCGGACACTGTAACGACGTCACGCATGTCACATGACTGCCGCTTCCATAACGACTCTTAATAATTAACCCGCGATTTATTAGCATCCCTCTATGCTACCCGCTGGGGGAGGGCTAAAATGGTGTGCAAACGATTCGCCGAAGAAGATTGTTGGCGTATTTATGGAGCATAAGGACGGAAAATTGGCGGCTGAGTTGGTTCGTCGTCATGGCATTTTCCAGCCAGGAATTCGCCGGCGTATAACTTGTCTGTAGAAATCTTCGATGTAAGGCTCGTGGTCAGTCGCTCGAATAGACGCTGCCCCATTATTTTGATGATACAGATACTGAATAGAGGTATGACGTGTTCATTAGAACGAATCCGATTATGTCGTTTGTTGAATATCTTGCGTCGACTGTTTTAGCTTTGAAGGCGGCCTGATACAATGGGAATCTACACTTCCGTTGCGACACCAATACAGAGGGGCGGCTAAAATCATTAACTATCATAATTGCGGTGTGGTTTCTGGCCAATATTAATATTTAGCCTTTGGGGACTTTGTTAGATCGATGTCACTTTTAAGAGAGAATACATTAATTTCTGTATATTAAAGGCTAATGGTAAATTATTAATGAATAAACGAACCTTAATCGTTTTCTTTCTCACGGTATTTGTTGCCTGCTCAATGATGCTATCATATGAGTTGTTTAGCCTGCCTGCTCCTGCGGTTGCTCCTGATTCCTCGCCTCCCGGTAACTCTCTGACTGTCGCCATATGGAATATACATGATGGGAATACCTGGTATGGCACCAATAACATCAATAATATCAATAGGGAGCTAGAGAATAAGATTAGCAAGCAAGATATTGTCTTCTTGCAAGAAGTGCCGCATGGGGAATTTCTTGATAATGCAGCAAAAAGTTCTGGCTATCATAAATCCGGAAAAAGAAACGCAATTCTTTCTAAATACCCGATATTAAATAGTGATCGGGTCGTCATAAATGCTGCTGGAAGAGCTGCAAGCTGGGCTGATATTGAATATACAAATAAAACTATAATTCGTGTTTATTCAATACACCTAAGTTATAAAGCTAATGGATGGTTGTATATACCTGAAATTAGAGGTGCAGAATTCGAGCGGTTGATTGATCATGCAGGTACTTTTGACGGGCCTATAATTATAGCAGGAGATTTTAATACCGCTGACATTATCGGGAGCAATCTTGATAAAAGGCCGGTATTCCAGGCGGCTTATCGGGCGAACTTTATGAATGCTTTTCATGAGCAGCATTGTAATACCCATATGATTCTGGGCAGAATTGACTGGATATTCTATAAGGGGATGTCGGTGTGGTTATCTGGCTGTGGAATTTATTCAGGCTCCGATCATCGCTGGATGCATGCAACGTTCTCTATCATCAACTGAATATAAAATTGAAAAAGGATTACGGGCTACACTCGTTGTTAAAACCCGTCAGTAACACAGGCAGAGTTTCACCATCCGAGCCATTGGTCGGAAATTCCTCGTATTCAGGAAAACGATTGAGTAGTAGGAGGTTTTGTGAGCGATCCGGACTGAATGCCTTGGCTGCCGCTGATGAGTAATTTCCTAGTATAAAATACAGCCTTCTGTCCCGGTCAATATCTGCAAATGACGCGGCGAGTGTTGTCAGGTTTTTAGTGTTTCCTGCATCAATTGTAATGAGTCCTAAAAGCTGCCATCGGTCTCTATGAGAAACTAGATGATGTCACCAGGAGGCTTGTTTGTAGATGTACTGAAAGTTATCGCCGTTATTCCTTTAACCATGTCCGCTCTTGATGTTTGAGAAGCCACTGAACATTAACCACTCAGGAATATTTTTGGTTAGGCGTGAGCTACCGCTGATATTTAATTTTCCACTGGCTTGTGCCCTGGATATTGTCGTATCACCTAACCATAGTTGAGTCATGGTTTTTAGGTCGCTATTGAAAAAAATATCGGCGTCAAAGCCTGGGTCATCGACACAGAGATCAATTTCCCCATCTTCTGCCAGCATCCACCAGTTGCGATAGTTTTTATCCAGGTCATTGAAATCAAAGTGCAGCACGGTACGTCCTGGAGGTAAGGCCGAGCTGTTAATGGTGCGGCGCATGTCCCACATTAATAATTCGACGCTCAGGTCATCATCCGTCATTTGACTACGTACCCAGCGTGCGCCCCATTCCCCTAGTCCCATGACAATGGGTTCAAGTTCACGCCCAGCCTGAGTAAGGTGATATTCCCTGTTTTTTTGGTCGCTGGATCGTTTGTGTTCGATGAGGCCACGTTCCTGTAAGACATTGAGTCGTTGCGATAGCATGGTGGGGGATATTAATGGCAGGCCGCGTTTGAAATCATTGTAACGGTGGCTTCCACACAATAATTCGCGTAGTAGCAGCAGTGTCCAGCGTTCCCCCAATGCCTCGCAGGCCTTGGCGATTGGGCAAAATTGTCCATAACCTTTCATGCTGCTCCTTGATATGGCTTGTTCAGCTACAGTTTTCGTAGTTTAAACTACATTTTTCGTACTTAACAAGGTTTGGGACATCTGTTGTACTTGCCGCACAGTTAATCATAGAAGGAGGGCTTGGTATGAGTGGAAATGAAACCTACAATGGCGGTTGTTTCTGTGGCAAGGTTCAGTTTACTTTAACGGGTGCGCCTGTCCTTATGGCCTATTGCCATTGTGATTCTTGTCGACATTGGTCTGCTGGGCCGGTAAGTGCCTTTACACTATGGCAGCCTGAGGATATGGATGTAATGCATGGGGAAGATTATATTTCTGGCTACAATAAAGCTGCGGAGAGTGGACGGAAGTGGTGTCGCTCGTGTGGCGGGCACCTCTTTACTGATCACTCTGAAATGGCCTTGATAGATGTGCCTGCGGCTGTGGTCTCTGGTTTTCTATTTAAGCCTGCCCTGCATGTGAATTACCAGGAAACCGTTCTGCATATAAGGGATGGTTTGCCAAAGATGAAGGATTTGCCTCAAGAGGCGGGTGGCTCAGGTGAACTGCTTGCGGAGTAAATGCTACGCGATAAATGAACCAACAATGGAATTATAATGATGGCTAAAATAGCGATTGTACAAACGGCATCTGTTACGTTGAATAAGCAAGAAACGGTTGCCAGTGCTATAAGGCAGGTAGAGCTGGCAGCGGCGGAAGGTGCTGAACTGGTGGTATTTACGGAGGCGTTCATTGCCGGGTACCCGGCCTGGATCTGGCGCTTGCGCCCAGGTGGTGACTGGGGGCTATCTGAAGAGCTTCATTCCCGTTTGTTGACAAGTGCCGTAGACCTGGGCGGTGATGACTTGAACCCACTTTATACTGCGGCCAAAGAAAATAACGTGACGATTGTGTGCGGAATTAATGAACGTGATAATCGGCTCAGTAAGGCAACGCTATATAATTCTGTCGTTATTATTGGTTCTGACGGTTCATTATTAAACCGACATCGTAAGTTGATGCCGACGAATCCGGAGAGAATGGTGTGGGGCTTTGGGGATGCGTCTGGTCTGAAGGTCGTTGATACCCCCGTTGGTCGTGTTGGTACGCTTATCTGTTGGGAAAACTATATGCCTTTGGCAAGATATGTCCTGTATTCTCAGGGGGTAGAGGTTTATATTGCGCCAACCTATGATAGCGGGGATGACTGGATTTCTACATTACAACATATTGCCAGAGAAGGCCGTTGTTGGGTTATTGGCTGTGGCAATCTGCTGCGTGGCAGTGATATACCGGATGAATTTCCTGAGAAGTCGGCGTTATACCCTGATGAGGATGAGTGGATAAATCCTGGGGATTCCGTTGTTATTGCCCCTGGGGGTAAAATTATGGCGGGGCCATTGCGTCAGGAGGCGGGGGTTATCTATTGTGAGATAGCGCGTGAAAGTGCCAGTCAGGCAAAGCGAGCCCTGGATGTGGCTGGTCATTATTCTCGACCTGATATTTTTGAGTTGCATGTGAATA
>Ga0316190_10003175_pt1 | contig 11936 bp, 9 predicted proteins | sample Eddworburrow2_MG_FD_204929 | JGI IMG/M metagenome (GOLD analysis project Ga0316190, IMG submission 204929) | Coastal sediment microbial communities from Maine, United States - Eddy worm burrow 2 | ecosystem: Environmental > Aquatic > Marine > Coastal > Sediment | place: USA: Maine | collected... | reverse complement strand
CACTTTAATTACAATAACTGGGCACGAATCATACCGTATGGGGGTTAGAAAAGACATGATGAGTGGAGAAGATATTCGCAATGCGGGTCTAAAAGTAACACTGCCCAGAGTCAAGATTCTGGAGGTTTTAGAACGACTGGAACAAGGGCATGTGAGTGCTGAGGATGTATACAAACTGCTACTGGAGGCAGGTGAAGAGATTGGGTTGGCAACTATTTATCGTGTTTTGACTCAGTTTGAAGCCGCTGGCCTGGTAACGCGCCACCATTTTGAGGGCGGGCAATCCGTTTTTGAGCTGGATCGAGGTGGACATCACGACCATCTTGTCTGCATCAGGTGCGGCCGGGTTGAGGAGTTTTTTGATCAGACAATTGAGGATCGGCAGCAGGAGATAGCTACAGATAAGGGTTTTTCAGTTGAGGCGCATGCGCTGACTATTTATGGATATTGTAAAGATCCAGCATGCAAGGCTCCTTAATCCAGTGATTTGGAAACCATCTCTTGGGCGTGAGCAAGGGTTTGCTCTGTGATTTCCATCCCGCCGAGCATTCGTGCAATTTCCTGAATTCGGTTATCTTCGTGCAGGGCCTGCACTGTGGTATGGGTGTTTTTTTTATCACTTTGTTTACTGATTTGCAGATGGTGATGCCCTTGGGCTGCCACCTGTGGCAGATGGGTTACACAGAGTACTTGTCGCGTCTCTCCAAGTTGGCGCAATAATTTACCTACAATCTCAGCAATGCTGCCACCTATACCGGTATCGACTTCATCAAAGATGAGTGTGGGGATTTGCCCGCACTGTAGGGTAGCCACCTGAATAGCAAGACTGACTCGTGATAGCTCACCGCCTGAAGCAACCTTGGATAAGGGCTGCAATGTTTGACCGGGGTTGGTGCTGATTAGATATTCAATTTGATCAAGGCCGCTACGGGTGGCTCGCTCTTCTGGTAGCGCATCTATTGCTATCTTAAAAACGCTTTGCGGCATACCCAATGAATGCAGTGTCTCTGTAATGGTTTTTTCTAGTTTTTTAGCTGCTTTATGACGACTGTTTGATAGTTTACGGGCTGATTGCAGGTAGTTTGTGTGAGAGACGGTGAGTTGTTCTTCCAGTTCTACCAGATGAACCTCTGCGTGCTCTAGCTCGCTGAGTTCAGCTTGCAGGGTGTTAAGTTTTTCTGGCAACTCCTGCGGGTGAACACGGTATTTTCTTGCCAGGTCGTGTATCTCCTGCAGCCTTTTTTCAAGCTGTTCCAGATGGGCTGGATCCAATTCAAGACTGTCACTGTAGTGCCTTAGCTCAGCTGTAGCTTCCTCTATTTGGATTAATGCGCTGGCTAGTAGCTCCTGGCTTGAGGTGAGTCGATCATCTAAGGGTAGAAGCTCTGTCAACTCTCCAGACAGATGAGCCAATATCTCTTGCACTGAGCCGTCTCTGTCGTAGAGTCTGCTTAGAGCCTGCGCTGTGACCTCTTGCAGTTTGCCCATATTGCTTAAGCGAATGTGTTCACTATCGAGCTCAGCAGTTTCACCTTCCTGCAGTTGCAAGGTTTCAAGCTCGTTAGTCTGATAGCGCAGCAAATCCAGTCGAGCTGATCGATCTTCTGAGGCTGTTTGCAGTTGCTTAAGTTTTTCCTGGCATGTATGCCAAGCTTGAAAGTGCACATCTGTTTGAGTAATGAGAGATAAATGCCCAGCATAGGCATCCAGTAGGTCACGTTGGCAGTTACGCTTTAACAGTGATTGATGGGCATGTTGACCGTGGATGTCTACCAGTAGCTCGCCTAGGCTTTGTAGAAGCTGGATAGGTATAGGTGTGCCGTTTATAAAAGCGCGTGAGCGGCCATCGCGAATAAGTATGCGGCGGAGGATGCATTCATCACCTGCATCCAAGGCTTGTTCCTCAAGCCAGTGCTGAACAGCAGGGTTGGATGTGACCTCAAATATTACCGTAATTTCTGCACGGTCACTGCCAGTACGAATCATGCTGTTATCAGCCCGGTTGCCTAATCCCAAGCCCAGAGCATCGATTAGGATGGATTTTCCTGCACCCGTCTCACCAGTGAGGGAGGTCATACCCGAATTAAACTCTAGCTCAAGTGAGCTTACGACAGCTAAGTCATTGATATGTATACTTATGAGCATATGGTTTCGGATTGCGCCTATGGCATTTAGTTGCTGAAGTGAGAAGTATCTTAGCAACAAAATAAGATGGACAGAAAAAAGGCTTAATAAAACTGAAGTCTGGACGTTATCTGTAATAGGGGAAAATGGTATTGTATGTAGGATATCTACGATACGTAGTCTGATGTTAATCCATTGTTGATCAATATGGGTATTTGATTTGGTATGGGAATACTTGATGATTTAAAAAAAGAGGCCGGTCGACTCCAAGGTGAGCAAGATACTGATCTTGGAAAAGAGGCGCTTCAAGAACAGCTTTATCATGAGAAAGCCAAACCGCTAATGAAGCGAATAGCGGCTTATCTGTGTGAGATGACTGAGCAGTTAAAGGTTGTAAAAATGCCTGTTCCGGTTGCTTACGATGTTCCTGGTATCGGTTTAATTAAGGAGCTGCACCAGGATAACTACCGTGTCTATCTGGATAGTAGGGAAGCCCCGCGTAAGATTGCTTTTCAATTTGCCTGCACCAGTGGGTCTGTCAACAAATATACGGTTACACCTATAACTGCCGCGGACGAAGCGCGTCAGTTCATGAATAAGCAACAGATTCACTACTCAGAATGGGGTGTCAGAGATAACCAGGATAAGCTAATAGGTGCGCATTTTGAGTGCCAGATGCAAATCCAAGTGAAGCTGGTATTCACTGTGGATATGGAAAACAGGCGGCTCGTTGTGACATCAATAAATCGCCATGGGCTGACAATTAAACACTCTAATTTTGGCTTTGATAGTGTTGACGATAAATGGATGGATGAGTTGGGCCACTACATTTTGAGAAAAACAGAACAATTAGGGGTCTTGGATATTCCAGAAAGCACTCGTCAGGAGATTCAGCAGAAGGTCAAGGAAGAGCAACTCAGACGAGAAGCCGAGTTGGGCGCTAGGCATAAAGAGAGCCAGCCAGAAGACAAGGAGGAGAAAGAGAAAGCTGGCAAGCTAGATAAAGTATTTAAAACATTAAATAAGCCATTGTTTACAAAAAAATAATCACTTTCTAACAGGATGCTCACTCCAGCCAAGCTTATGACGCAACAGGTTAAAGTGGTCATGCCCGGAAGGATGAATCAATTGGATAGTGTGTTCATATTTACTGATATGAATTTGCTCTTCAGATGATGAAACCAGGCTGCTATCGCCATCACAGGTAACCCGAACGTTCTTTGGATCTGTTCTTCCGCAAATCACGATATCAATCTTACAATCCCCGCTGACAACGATGGGTCTGTTGCTGAGAGTATGGGGGCAGATTGGAACCAATACGAGGGCATTTAAGGCGGGGTCGAGCAGTGGGCCACCCCCAGACAAGGCATAGGCTGTCGATCCGGTCGGTGTGGCGATAATTAACCCGTCTGCTCTTTGGGTTTCTACAAAACGCCCATCTACATAGGTCTCAAATTCAATCATTCTGGCCACATTCCACTTGTGGATAACGACATCATTAAAGGCCGTGCAGCTTGTCCCCGGCTCGTCAGGCTTTCTTACCTCAGCTTGTAGCAAGAAGCGCCTCTCTTCCTCATAATCTCCATCAAGAATCTGCGCCAGTGTCTGATGCATGTTGTCTGGAGAAATATCGGTTAAAAAACCAAGTCGGCCAAGATTAATGCCTAGCAATGGGATATCAAGTTCAGCCATGCTGCGAGCCGCATGAAGCAGTGTGCCATCACCGCCAATGACAATAATCAAGTCACTATTTTTGGCAATCTCATCTGATGTGGCGGAGCCAAATTCCCAATTTTCAAGTTCACTTGCGATGCTGCTTTCAAGAAGGATTTTGTGATTTCGCTTATTAAGGAACTCACCCAGCTTGTGTAACGCTGTTCTGACACCAGTCGCATGGTGCCTTGCGATAAGACCAATAGTGTGGAATTTTTTGTTCATTTTGAGTATCGCCAAACTGGATTTAATCAATGTATACATGGTTTTCAATTAAATGAACAGTACTTTAAGTATGCGTAAAATGAGTGGTTTAGTTGCTTGACCTCGCTCATGCTGAAACCGATAATCTCCCGCTCGGCACTTAAAAATATAACTGCTAATAACGTTTAGAGTTGTCATTAAGTGATAATTTGAGTTAGGCAAATATTTTAGATCGTATTGAGGTTTTGAGTGGGGCTAAAAAAGAGGCTTGAAAAGGACTCGGTTGGAGAACGTGCCCAATTCTTTTTAAAGGTTTTAATTGAACGCTATATTGCTGAAGGCCAGCCCGTTGGTTCTCGCACTTTAGCGAGTGATGCTGGCCTTGACCTTAGTCCTGCCACCATTCGCAATGTTATGGCAGACTTGGAGGATATGGGCCTAGTTGCTTCGCCACATACTTCAGCAGGCAGAATCCCTACCGTTTCCGGTTATCGGCTTTTTGTAGATTCACTCTTAACAGTTAAACCTTTGGCCAAGCTGGAGATAGGCCAACTTAAGCAGCAGCTTAATCTTAAGCAGGAACCCTCACTGCTGATAGCGTCGGCATCTCAGCTGCTGTCAGGCTTTACACGCATGGCTGGCGTGGTGATGTTGCCGCGCAGAGAGCGTATTACCCTTCATCATATAGAGTTCTTGCCGCTCTCCAATAATCGCGTTTTGGCCATCTTAGTTACCCAAAAAGATGAAGTGCATAATCGTATCATTACCACCAAAAAAGCCTATACTCGCGTGGAGTTAGAACAAGCTGCTCAAGTTCTTAATCAGACATTTTCTGGCCAAACTTTAGACGCAATGCGGAAAAAGTTATTCCAAGATATTCAGAAAACCCGGGCTGATCTTGATCGTACAATGGCCAGAGCTGTCGAGATGGCCGGTCAGGTATTCCAATCAGAGGAGCAGAGCGGAAGTGATTGTCTGATTTCAGGGCAGACTAATCTCATGGGGTTTGATGACTTAGCTGATATGACAAGCTTGCGGCAGCTATTTGATGCCTTTGCAGAAAAACATGAAATCCTTCATCTATTGGATCAGTGCATGCAGGCTGATGGTGTGCAGATTTTTATAGGGGAAGAATCAGGTTATCAGCATCTTGATAATTGCAGTGTAGTGACAGCACCTTATGAAGTGGATAACGAGGTGGCTGGTGTCCTGGGTGTCATTGGCCCAACCCGGATGGCTTATGACCGGGTCATTCCAATCGTAGATGTTACTGCAAAATTACTTGGTGCGGCCTTGAAACATCAACAACCGTCCCCAAATTAAGAGCGACTTTCAAATACAAGCTGGCCCCGACTCTATGAATTTAGGGCGGCGTGCTGGTTTAACCTTATGTAAAACAGAGATATTTTGTCTCTAAGGAAATACGGCATGACAAAAAAACAGGAAGCGGAACAAAGTGCCTCCGCTACTGATATCAAAGATGAGCAAGCTTCTGAAGTAGAAGAGCCAACTTCGGAGCGCCAAGTGGAAGCTGAAACTGATGAAGCCGAAGTAGTAGCTGAGATTGAAGATGAGATTGAGGCTGCAGCAGATGAGAACGATGTGGCTGCTCAGCTTGACGAAGCGCTTAAAAAAGCAGATACAAATTGGGATTTGGCAGTACGCGCCAAGGCCGAGCTGGAAAACCTGCGCAAGCGGCATGACCGAGACCTTTCCAATGCACACAAATATGCACTGGAGCGTTTCGTAAATGAGCTTCTGCCAGTGCGTGACAGCTTAGAACTGGGGTTAAATGCTGCTCAGGATGATAATGCTGATGTAGCCAAGCTGCGTGAGGGTACTGAGCTGACACTGAATCTTTTTACCTCAGTAATGGAAAAATTTAATGTTGCAGTGATTGATCCTGAAGGAGAGCCTTTCAATCCTGAGCTGCATCAGGCCATGGCTATGCAGCAAGTAGAAGATGTAGAACCTAATACTGTTGTTACAGTGGTGCAAAAAGGTTACAGCCTCAATGAAAGGCTTGTGAGACCAGCAATGGTCATTGTTTCTCAAGCAGTAACAACAAATGTTGATGAACAGGCTTGAAAATTATATTAATTGCCCCATCTGTAAAAACATAAGCTGAATTAGCATAACTTAAATATTACATACGACATTCGTACTGGAGACCGGAAATAATGGGTAAGATCATTGGAATTGACTTGGGCACCACCAACTCCTGTGTAGCAGTGATGGAAGGTGATAGCGCTAAGGTTATAGAGAACAGCGAAGGTGATCGCACGACGCCCTCCATTATTGCTTATAGCAACGATGGCGAAGTGCTGGTTGGACAGGCTGCTAAAAGGCAGGCTGTAACCAACCCTAAAAACACCCTGTTTGCGATCAAACGTTTGATCGGGCGTCGATTTGAAGATGATGTGGTTCAGCGTGATATTAAGATGGTGCCATATAACATCGTTAAGGCTGACAATGGTGATGCCTGGGTAGAGGCCAGCGGCAAGAAAATGGCTGCTCCAGAAATCTCTGCAAAAGTCTTGCAGAAGATGAAAAAGACTGCCGAGGATTATCTGGGTGAAGAGGTAACTGAAGCTGTTGTTACCGTTCCTGCCTATTTCAATGATTCGCAGCGCCAAGCCACCAAAGATGCGGGTCGTATTGCGGGCCTTGATGTAAAGCGCATTATCAATGAGCCAACTGCAGCTGCACTTGCCTATGGTATGGACAAGCGGCGTGGCGATCAGAAGCTGGCTGTATTTGATCTGGGTGGTGGTACCTTTGATATCTCAATCATTGAAATCGCAGAGATTGATGGTGAGCACCAGTTCGAAGTGCTTTCAACCAATGGTGATACCTTCCTGGGTGGTGAAGATTTTGATATGCGTATCATTGAGCACCTGGTAGATGAATTTAAAAAAGACCAAGGCTTTGACCTGCACAATGATCCTTTAGCACTACAGCGTCTGAAAGAGGGTGCAGAGAAGGCTAAAATTGAGCTTTCCTCTAGCCAGCAGACAGATATCAATCTGCCATACATCACAGCTGATGCGAATGGTCCAAAACACCTCAACATCAAACTGACGCGTGCAAAGCTGGAATCGCTGGTTGATGAATTGGTAGACCGCACTATTGCACCTTGCCGCACAGCACTGCAGGATGCTGGACTGGATGCCTCTGAGATTGATGAGGTGATTCTGGTCGGTGGACAAAGTCGTATGCCTAAAGTCCAGGAGGTTGTTAAAAAACTCTTTGGAAAAGAGCCTCGCAAAGATGTAAACCCTGATGAGGCTGTAGCCATTGGCGCTGCAATCCAGGGCGGTGTGCTGGGTGGCGAGGTTAAAGATGTATTGTTATTGGATGTAACGCCACTCTCTCTCGGTATTGAGACCATGGGCGGTGTTATGACCAAGCTCATCGAGAAGAATACCACTATCCCTACCAATGCCAGCCAGACCTTCTCAACCGCAGAAGATAACCAGACAGCTGTTACCGTGCATGTCCTGCAGGGTGAACGTAACCAGGCTTCTGGTAATAAATCACTAGGCCGATTTGATCTGTCTGATATTCCTCCAGCGCAGCGTGGCGTTCCTCAAATTGAAGTCTCTTTTGATATTGATGCCAATGGCATTTTGCACGTCTCTGCAAAAGATAAAGCGACTGGCAAAGAGCAATCAATCACCATCAAAGCTTCATCAGGCCTCAGTGATGATGAGGTTGATCGTATGATAAAGGATGCTGAAGCACATGCTGAAGAGGACAAAGCCTTCCAAGAGTTGATTGCTGTTCGCAACCAGGCTGACGGTATGATCCATGCTGCGAAAAAGTCCATGGAAGAGCTGGGTGATAAGCTTGAAGCAGAAGAAAAATCCAGTATTGAAGCCGCTATAGCTGATCTTGAAGAGGCGTTAAAAGGTGAAAACAAGGATGAGATCGAAGCCAAAACCACGACTCTGACTGAAGCCTCCAGCAAAATGGCCGAGCGTCTCTATGCACAAGAGGGAGCAGAAGCCGGAGCCGCACCTGAAGATGGTGCTACAGATGCAGGACAAGGCAAAGATGATGATGTCGTCGACGCTGAGTTTGAAGAAGTTAAAGACGACAAAAAGTAACAATGAGTAGCATGCATCTAACCTAGTTTAGGTGTAGTGGTGCTCATGGCCAGAGTCTAGGTAGCTATTTTGCAGCTTTCCTGGGCTCTGGCTTTTTGGCTGTTATCTGTCTGCCAAACAATAACGGAAACTTATTTAGGTTATGAGAAGAAGCACACTGTTTTTTTCATACCTTAAAAACTTAGTCACTAGAAGCTGAATACATGTCAAAACGCGATTATTACGAAGTTCTGGGTCTTAACAAGAATGCCAGCGAAGCAGAGCTAAAGAAGGCGTACCGCCGCTTGGCGATGAAATACCACCCAGATCGGAATTCGGGAGAGGATGCCACTGTAGCAGAGAAAAAATTTAAAGAGGCCAAGGAGGCCTATGAGGTTTTATCGGATGCGCAGAAACGTACAGCCTATGACCAATTTGGTCACGCTGGAGTAGATCCATCAATGGGAGGGCATGGTGGACATGGCGGCCCTGGCAACTTCAGCGATATTTTTGGTGATGTTTTTGGTGACATCTTTGGTGGCCAACGAGGTGGTGGACAGCGGGTAAATCGTGGCGCAGATCTACGTTATAATTTGGAACTGACGCTGGAAAAAGCCGTTGCGGGCACCACAGTCAAGATACGCGTGCCTACACACAAACCCTGTTCACCTTGTCGTGGTTCAGGTGCCAAAAAGGGAAGTAAGCCTGAAGTCTGTACTACCTGTGGTGGACACGGCCAAGTACGGATGCAGCAAGGTTTTTTCTCAATCCAACAGACCTGCCCACACTGTCAGGGCAACGGAACCATAATCAAGGATCCATGCCCCAGCTGTCGTGGAACAGGGCGGGTGCAGGAGACTAAAACCCTATCTGTAAAAGTACCTCCAGGTGTTGATACGGGTGACCGCATTCGATTGGCCAATGAAGGTGAAGCTGGCGAACATGGTGGTCCTCCAGGCGATCTTTATGTTCAGGTTGTGGTGAAGGAGCATTCCATCTTTACCCGTGAAGATAATCACCTGTTCTGTGAAGTACCCATCAGCTTTGCCAAAGCTGCATTAGGTGGAGAGCTGGAAGTACCAACGCTGGATGGCAAGGTTATGTTAAAAATCCCAGCTGGAACGCAAACAGGAAAACTGTTTCGGATGCGAAGCAAGGGTGTTAAACCGGTGCGAGGCGGCCCAGTTGGTGACCTTATGTGTCGGGTAAATGTTGAAACCCCTGTTAATCTGACACACCGACAAAAGGAAATACTGAAAGAATTGGAAGATTCTATGTGCGCTGCTGGGGCAACACATAGCCCACATTCAACGAGCTGGATGGATGGCGTGAAAAGCTTTTTTGAAGATATAGGTCTGACAAAGTAGCAGTAAAATAATTGAGTAATAATTTCCTTTTCAATAATCTCTAATTGAGAAAAAGCTATGATTCGAATCGCAATTGTTGGCGCTGCCGGGCGTATGGGAAAAACTTTAATTGAAGCAGTTAAAGAGAGTGACGGGCTGGTGCTGGGAGCTGCGACAGAACAGCCACACAGCAGCTTGATTGGAGTGGATGCGGGCGACTTAGCGGGCGTGGGGGCATTGGGAATCAAAGTAACTAACTCGCTATCAGATGTTATTGATGATTTTGATGTGCTTATCGATTTCACTGCGCCAGTAGCTACAATGGCCCATCTTGAGGTTTGTCGAAAGGCTGGCAAGCAGATGGTGATTGGAACAACCGGTTTGAGCGATGAAGAGAAGAGAAATCTGAATGCAGCTGCACAGGATATTGGCATCATGTTTGCTCCTAATATGAGCGTAGGTGTCAATCTCTGCTTCAAGCTGCTAGAGCTTGCGGCGCGAGTGATGGGTGATGACGCCGATATTGAAATTGTTGAAGCACACCACCGGCATAAAGTGGATGCACCATCAGGCACAGCTTTGCGTATGGGCGAGGTAGTGGCTGATACTTTGGGGCGTGATTTAAGCGAATGCGCGGTATATGGTCGGGAAGGCCACACAGGCGAGCGGGATCGCAAGACAATTGGGTTTGAAACCATTCGTGCTGGAGATGTAGTTGGTGAGCACAGCGTATGGTTTGCCACGCCCGGTGAGCGGGTCGAGATTGTCCATAAAGCCTCGAGTCGCATGACCTTTGCCAAAGGTGCGGCGCGTGCTGCACTTTGGATTAGTGAACAGGAAAAAGGTCTGTTTGATATGCAGGATGTACTGGACCTGCATTAATTTTGCATTTTGGATAGGCAGCTCAGCTGCCTATCCAAGTAGTACTTGAATAACTGCAACTCTTTCTCCCAAATTCTCCATTTCATTAATCGATCACCAGTATTGAGTGCTGAGTGATTAGAGTTGGCATATTCCCTGCTTGTTAAGCACTACACGTCACAGCTTAATTGGACTGAATATGCTAAATCTATTTTCAAATGTCTCTCTTAACCAGCCGTCATCCAGCGGAATTACAGAGCCAGAAGCACTCGCTACTGGAGTAAACAGCGGTGAAATAGATATTAATGGCAATAGCTTTACTGCGTTATTAACCGCTGAAACCTCCACGGTTGAGATGCTTGAGGAGCTGAAAACACTGCTTTCCGCAGAAGATTTTATGACGCTGGAAGGTATGCTTGCAGAGGGACAGACATTGCCGCTTGCGGAAATTGTTGCCGCATTGAGGCAACAGCTTTCCGGTTCTGGCATGGAACAGCTGGCACCACAGACACTTAAACTCGCAGATGTGATACCAAATCTGGAGGTGGTTACAGAAGAGGTTTCTGAGGCTGCGCACGATGTAATAGAGCAGACTGAGGCTCTATTAACCACTGAACAGGCAATAGTGCCAATTATGATTGGCCAGACAATAATACCTGTCTCAACACCTGCAGTGAATAAAGCTGCAATAATGCAGGTAACAAATGGAAAGATCACACAACCTATGGTTACGGGACAAGTGGCTATTCCTTCTACTGATAATTTGGATGGTGATACAACTGAATTACCATTTAACCTGGGTAATTCATCGGCTAATTCAGATCAACAGGTTCCAGCTAAGCAGTCCCAACTGACAGAGGCTATTGCTGCGCAAATAGCTCAAAAAACCCCCATCAATAATCTTTTTCGTACAACAGAGGCTGGATTAACAGCCGTTAATAATGCCCCTATAGCACCTGGCTTGGCACTGCAAAACGCCATCCAGCCTGTTATGCAAAATCAGATTAATGCATTGCCAATTCATACCCCAATGGGGGAAAAAGGGTGGGATCAGGCTGTCGGTGAGCGCATGCTCTGGATGGTCGGTCGCCAGATTCAGGGTGCAGAAGTACGAATTACACCACCCCAGCTTGGGCCTATTGATATTCGCATCTCAATTCAAAATGACCAGGCCAATGTGACGTTTGCCGCACAACATGGTGTAGTCAGAGAAGCACTGGAAGCATCAATACCCCGACTACGTGAAATGCTGAGTGAAAACAACCTACAATTGGTCAATGTTGATGTGAATCAACGGAATAATGGTGAGCAGCAGCGGGCGTCACACTTTTCAAATCAATCCTCTTCTGATGGGCAAGATGGCGAAGGGTATGAGTTTGAAGGGGGCGAGGAAGCAGAAAGCCGTGTGCTTGTTATGCAGAGTGATGGCCTAGTGGATGATTTTGCATGATGTTATAGTATGCCCGTTGTCTAAATATGTAATACCTAAAAGCCGCAGTTTACTGCGGCTTTTAGGTATTACATGATAGTGGCTTCTTTGGATATACTCCGAGTATCATGTAGCAATCCTGACAAAAACATGGGGGTACCTGAACGTGCG
>Ga0316190_10003174_pt1 | contig 11939 bp, 10 predicted proteins | sample Eddworburrow2_MG_FD_204929 | JGI IMG/M metagenome (GOLD analysis project Ga0316190, IMG submission 204929) | Coastal sediment microbial communities from Maine, United States - Eddy worm burrow 2 | ecosystem: Environmental > Aquatic > Marine > Coastal > Sediment | place: USA: Maine | collected... | reverse complement strand
GTGTGCGCATCGCACAATTCCATGATGGCAGCTTCAGGGTCACTGCAAGCCTCAAGATCGACAAGCCGCAACTCTACCCCCTGCTCGCCAAGGGCCTGCCAGACAATGCGATTCGAAGGGAATTCCTGACGTACGGAAACAATATTGTCTCCCCCCTGCCAATCAAGACCAAAAGCTATCAGTGACAGGCCTTCGGAGGTGTTTTTTACGAGTGCAATATCATCCGGTGTTTGAGCGCCGATCAGCCCTGCCATGCGTTTGCGCAACGACTGTTCATGTTGCATCCAGCGCGGATAATCCTGCGCTCCCTGACGCATATTCTCTTCGGCAAATTGTTGAACGGCTTGGCTTGTACGTCTCGGCCACACACCGACAGCGGCATGATTAAGATAGATGAGCCCATCATTGAGCGGGAACTCCTGCCCCAAATCAAGCATTAGTCGGAGCTTGCCGGTTTATCTTCCTCTCTTTTGGCTTCCTCACTTTTGCCTTCTCCGCTTTTCTCTTCAACTGATGCAGGCTTGGCCTTGTTCTTTGCTGCAGCCCGTCTGGTGCCGCGTTTGGCGACGGGCTTCTGCTCAGCCAAAACGGTATCGTTGGGCCAGTCGCTGAACGGATAGGGTCGGATATCCGAATTATAGGTAAGATATCGCACGATCTGATAAATAAAGGTCGATATTTGGGAACCCAAAGACAAAACCTTATCGTTTCTGCTCCCGGTAAGCAGCACGAAAAGAAACTGGAATACGACAACCATGACCAGCACCACTTCCGCAACACTATAAATGATAGAAAACAACAACATGAAAAGCAGGCGCAGCCAGGCATTACCGTCTTTCAGATTCTCTTTCAAATGCTCTGTATCGATCTTGTTATCCATCCCATCGTTCATTATTCACTCCTTATCCCAGTAGCGGTGCAATCACCAACGACACAATCGCCATCACATTGATTAAAATATTCATCGACGGGCCGGAAGTATCCTTGAAGGGATCGCCAACGGTATCACCAACCACCGCTGCCTTGTGCACATCAGAACCCTTTCCACCAAAATTACCCTTTTCGACATGCTTCTTGGCATTGTCCCAGGCTCCACCAGCATTGGACATGGTCAAGGCCAGCAACACGCAACAGAGCAATGCCCCGCCCAGCATGCCGCCCAAGGCTTCAGGTCCTATGCCAAAGCCCACCACCACAGGGGCCGCCACAGCGAGCACGCCGGGTAACACCATCTTCTTGAGAGCCGCATTCGTGGCAATACTGATACAGCTTGCATGGTCCGGCTCACCGGTTCCCTCCATCAACCCGGGAATCTCGCGGAACTGACGGCGAATCTCCTTGATCATCTCGAAGGCGGCATCCCCCACTGCCGTCATCGTCAGTGATGCCACCAAAAACGGGAATATCCCACCGATAAACAAACCGATCAGAACAGCTCGGTTATTCAGCAGCAGGGTAAAGTCAGGCACATGCAGGGATACTGTCTGCACATAGGCGGCAATAATGGCTAGCGCGGCTAGCGCTGCAGCCCCGATGGCAAAGCCCTTGCCGATGGCAGCAGTTGTATTTCCCAACTCATCGAGCGAATCAGTAATTCGACGCGTCTCCTCACTCATGCCGGCCATTTCGGCAATGCCACCGGCATTGTCTGCCACCGGACCGTAGGCATCGATAGCCATGGTCATCCCCACCGTGGCCAGCATGCCGACAGCTGCAATACCCACACCATACAAGCCGCACAGCTCAGTGGATGCGTAGATAATGGCGCAGATGGTCAATACAGGAACCACTACAGACTCCATACCAATGGCCAGACCGGAAATCATCACCGTAGCCGGCCCCGTCTCTCCCGACTGGGCGATATCCCGTACCGGTTTGCCACCCGTATAATATTCAGTCACCACGCCGATCAGAATGCCGCCCACAGCGCCGGAAAACACTGCTCCCCAGACACCCATAGCGATATCCGCAGCATCAACTACCAGCCAAGCAGCCAGCATGAACAGCACGGATGCGCCGATGGTGCCGATACGTAAAGCTAGATGTGGCTCGCGATCACAGAAGAAACGTACCAAGCCGATACCGACTAGTGAGCAAATAAGCCCGGCCGAGGCTAGAGCGAGCGGCAGGAACATCAGCGACTGCTGTGTGCCCAGCGGTTGATAAACATCCCAGGTCATGGTCGATGCCATGGCAATGGTGGCAATGATCGCACCACAGTAAGACTCAAAAATATCCGAACCCATACCGGCCACATCACCAACATTGTCCCCAACATTATCGGCGATCACGCCGGGATTGCGCGGATCATCCTCTGGAATGCCAGCCTCCACCTTGCCAACCAAGTCGGCACCAACATCGGCACTTTTGGTAAAAATACCGCCGCCGACACGTGAAAACAGCGCCACCGAGGAGGCTCCCATGCCGAAGCCATGGATGGCATGTGCCGTTTCAGGGTTGCCGCCAAAAAACAGGTAGAGCGTGCCCAAGCCAAGCAAGCCGAGCGCTGCAACGGTTAATCCCATAACGGAGCCGCCGTAAAAGGCAACGGTCAATGCCTCGGATGTGCCGTGATCATTGGCTGCCATGGTAGTGCGCACATTGGCATGCGTGGCTGCAAACATGCCGAAATAACCAGCCAATGCGGAACACACAGCCCCTAAGAGGAAAGCGATGGTTGTATTCGTGCCGAGACTGAAGGCAAGCAAGATAGCAACCACAACGACAAAGACGAAAAGGATGGAGTATTCCCGTTTGAGAAACACCATGGCACCGAGATGAATAGCTGCACCGATCTGAGCAACCTTTCCTGACCCTGCTGGATAGCGCAACACTCTCCGGTAGAGCAGAAACGCGGCAAGCAGACCGATCACACCCAATATCACTGGAATTTCCATTTGTGTCATACACCCTCCCATTCACCCGTAAAAAGCCAATTATATTTAAGCTTTAACAGTAAGTAACGTGCCTATCGTGCCAATATATCTAACCTTTTCAACCTTTGTGTTTTTAAGTAGAAATAAAAACAGCGACCCGCATGGGCCGCCGTTCTTTTACAATAAAGCCGAAACAGATTCGGCGATCAACCATCGCCCTCAGCCTTGTAGCGGGCGATAGACTCCATGACTTCCTTCTTGGCCGCGGCTGCATCACGCCAGCCGACCACTTTGACCCATTTATTGGTTTCGAGATCCTTGTAGTGCTCGAAGAAATGCTGAATCTGATCGAGCAGGAAACGCGGCATATCCTCCGGGCCCTGCACACTGTCGTACACAGGCTTCAGATGCGAAGACGGAACCGCCAGCACCTTGGCATCCAAGCCCTTCTCATCCTCCATCAGGAGCACACCGACCGGGCGGGCGTTGATCACGCAACCGGTTATCAGCGAGAAGGTGGAAACCACCAAGGCATCCACTGGATCACCATCCTCAGATAGGGTGTTAGGCACAAAGCCGTAGTTGCTCGGGTAATGCATGGCTGTATGCATGAAGCGATCGACATAGAAGGCGCGCGAATCCTTGTCGAGCTCATACTTGACCGGATCGGCGTGCTGCGGCACCTCGATAACCACGTTGATATCCTCGGGCGGATTATTGCCGGGAGGGATTTTGTCGATGTCCATGATAACTCCTGAAATCTGGGATGTCCCTGATACTTCAGGGAATATATGAAGCCATTGTAAACAAAGACCCATCCGGCACAAGCCAAAGCTGCATCGTACAGTTAGTATTGACCGATGATTACCGTCAGTATCAAGCGGCAAGTCCTGATTCACCGCAGGCCCAATGGCGTATGCGTGCATTATCCCGTTTCGACCGGAGAAAAAGGGTCCGGAAACCTAAAAGACAGTTTTAAAACACCGCTTGGCAGACACCGCATCGCCGCCATGATTGGTGATGGCCAGCCCATCGGTACAATCTTTATGGCACGCCAGCCGATCGCTGTCTTTGAAGCTGAAAGCCACGATGAACAGCGGGACTGGATACTCAGCCGCATCCTGTGGCTGGAAGGAGACCAGACAGGCATCAACCGGCGCGGTCAGGTGGATACCTTTTCCCGCTATATATATATCCACGGCACACATCGTGAAGACCTGATTGGCCAACCCGCCTCGCATGGCTGCATTCGCATGCGTAATGAAGATGTTATCGACCTCTTTGACCATGCCCACGAAAGCGAAATCGTATATATAAAGCCATAAACGTGCTTTGTTTGTGGTGTGAAGAGTGGCAAGCTAGTATGCCGACTCTTCAAATTACCGGATGAGGAGTATGCCTTTGTTCAAAAGAATTCTTATCGCTAACCGTGGTGAATGCGCCATCCGCATTATCCGTTCCTGTTGTGAACTGGGTATTGAATCTGTTGCCATTTATTCGGAAGCCGACAGTCATGCCCTACACGTCAAGAAGGCTGATCGCGCGGTGATGATCGGCCCCGATCCGGTAAAGAGTTACTTGAATATCCACCGCATTGTAAATATCGCACTGGAAAGCGGTTGTGATGCTGTGCATCCGGGCTACGGCTTCCTCTCTGAAAATGCAGATTTTGCACGCGAGGTCGGCAAGGCAGGCTTGGTCTATATCGGCCCATCACCTGACGCTATTGAAGACATGGGGAGCAAAATCAAGGCTCGCGCAGCTATGGTTGCTGCCGGTGTTCCGGTTATTCCAGGCTCTGAATTTGCGCTTGAGAGCGTGCAGGAAGCGCAGACCATGGCCAATGATATGGGCTATCCGGTCATGCTCAAGGCTGCCGCCGGTGGTGGCGGACGGGGAATCCGACGCTGTGATGACGACGAACAACTGCACGAGAACTACGAAATCACCCAGCGCGAAGCCATGGCGGCCTTCGGTTCGGATGAGCTGTTCATGGAAAAATGCATCGTTGAACCGCACCATATCGAGTTCCAGATACTGGCCGACACGCACGGTAACTGTGTGCATCTCTTCGAACGTGACTGCTCCATCCAGCGACGCAATCAGAAGCTCATAGAGATTGCTCCCAGCCAGTTTTTAACCCCTGAGCTGCGCGAAGAGATGGGTGCCATCGCCGTCAAGGCCGCTAAAGCGGTTGACTATGCCAATGCAGGAACAGTCGAATTCCTTGTCGACAAGGACCGCAACTTCTGGTTTATGGAGATGAACACCCGCTTGCAGGTCGAGCATCCAATCACCGAGGCTATCACTGGCGTTGACCTTGTTGCTGAGCAGATTCGCATTGCCTCCGGCCAGCCTCTGCCCTTTAGCCAGGAGGAGCTTAGCCATACAGGCTTTGCCATCGAATTCCGCATCAATGCCGAGGACCCCAAGAATAACTTCCTGCCGACGCCCGGCACCCTGACCCGTTATTTCTCACCCGGCGGCCCCGGCGTGCGTGTCGATGGTTGCGTCTATCCCGGTTACACCATCCCGCCGCATTACGACTCCATGTGCGCCAAACTAACGGTATGGGGATCAAGCTGGCCGATTACGGTTACCCGTGCGCTACGAGCACTCAATGAATACGATATTCGCGGTGTGCGCACCACTCTGCCCTATTACCGCTACATTGCGGCCAGTGAAGATTTCGCCCACGGCGAGTTTCACACCGGCTTTATCGACGAACATCCTGAACTGCTGGATTACAAACCCTATGAAGCGCGTGAAGATATTGCTGCCGCAGTGGCTGTAGCCATTGCAGCACACGCAGGACTTTAAATACAGCACATAGCAGACAGAAAAAGGTAAAAGGAACTAGCATGACAAACGTAAAGAAGAAACTGGCAATCACTGAACTGGCACTGCGCGACGGTCATCAATCGCTATTGGCTACACGCATGCGTCTCGACGACATGTTGCCCATCTGTGAAAAGCTGGATGCTATCGGCTACTGGTCTATTGAGGCCTGGGGTGGAGCCACCTTTGATACCTGTCTACGATATCTAAAGGAAGGTCCTTGGGTTCGTCTTCGCGAACTGAAAAAGGCCATGCCCAACACCCCCTTGCAGATGCTGCTGCGCGGCCAGAATCTGCTTGGTTATCGTCACTACGCCGATGATGTAGTGAGAAAATTTGTCGATATGGCAGCCGCCAATGGCGTAGATGTGTTCCGCACCTTCGATGCCATGAACGATCTGCGCAACGTGCGCACCGCTATCGCGCAGGTGAAAAGCAATGGCAAACATGCTGAAGGCACAATCAGCTACACCGTCAGCCCTGTGCATACGCTGGAGCACTATGTCGATCTGGCCAAAGGCTTTGAGGATCTGAATTGCGACACCTTGGCCATCAAAGACATGGCGGGCCTTCTTACCCCTTCATCAACGCGTGAACTCGTCACGGCCATCAAGAAAGCCATCTCGATTCCCATCCACTTGCATTGCCATGCAACCTCGGGCGTAGCCGAATTGGTGCAATGGGAAGCCGTGCATGCCGGTTGTGATATCATAGACACGGCCATCAGCCCATTAGCTGGCGGCACCAGCCACCCACCTACCGAATCCATGGTCGCAGCATTTGCCGGCACTGAATACGACACCGGACTGGATATTCTTGCTCTTCAGGACATCGCTGCCTATTTCCGAGAGGTTCGGAAAAAGTATGCGCGCTTTGAATCGCATGTGACCGGTGTAGATACAAGGGTTTTCGTCAATCAGATTCCCGGCGGCATGATCTCCAACCTAGCCAACCAGCTGCGCGACCAGGGCGCACTGGATAAAATGGATCTGGTGCTTGAAGAGATCCCGCGTGTACGCAAAGACTTCGGTTATCCGCCACTGGTAACGCCGACAAGCCAAATCGTCGGTACGCAGGCCGTGTTAAATGTCGTTTCTGGAAAGAAATACAAGGTCATCACCAACGAGACCAAGGGCTATCTCAAGGGAATGTACGGTCGCCCTCTAGGCACAGTCAACGAAGAGGTTCGCAAGCTGGCACTGGGCAATGAAGAGGCCATTGATGTGCGCCCGGCCGATTTGATTCCGGCCGAGTTGGATGCCCTGACCCGTGAAGTCGGCGACAAGGCCAAATCCATTGAAGATGTGCTGTCCTATGCACTCTTTCCCACAGTGGCACTTGAATTCTTCGAGGAACGCGAGGCAGGCTGCTTCAAGCCGGAATCACTGGATGCTCCAGTTGAAGAAAGCACAGAGGTGCAGCCGCCCAGCACTCCCGGACTGGCGCCGACAGAATTCAACATCACCATTCATGGTGAGCAATACCACATCAAAATCGAAGGTTCTGGCCACAAGAGTGAGGATGTCCGTCCATTCTACGTCAAAGTCGACAATGTCCTGGAAGAGGTCATGGTCGAGTCACTGACCGAGGTGGTCCCTACAGCAGACGGTAACATTGATGCCAAAAAGGCATCCAAGGGTTCCAAACGGCCGAAAGCAAGAAAGGATTCGGATGTAACAACCCCCATGCCGGGACGTATTGTCGCCCTGCATGTCGAGGAAGGCAGCAAGGTTGTGGCCGGTGAAACCGTTCTCGTGGTTGAAGCCATGAAGATGGAAAATCCTGTATCCGCCCCTGAGTCTGGGACGGTTTCGGCCATACATGTAAGCGTTGGTGACAACGTCAATCCGGATGAGTGCCTGATCGAAATTAGCTGAATATCGCTTCAAACCAGCTTTGAATATGGCAGTCCTTCGCTGATGACATCACCGCACTACCACCCCATGCGTAATCGTGTGCTGGCACTTGCCGCCATGGTGCAGACAGCCCATCTGGTGCAAGGCATTGCACGCAAGGGCATGGCTGACAGTGGTGAACTTGAGTGTGCTATCAACAGCGTCCTGGCCAAACCCGGAAGCGATGACAATCAGGCTGAAGAGATTTATCAAGGCGCGCACAAGCTACGTACCGGATTAATTCTCTTGCAGCGCCTTCTCAGTGGCGAAGAATTAGGGACAGACATCAAACATGCAAAGGAAGTGATGGCCTACTGCGCAGCGATGATGTCCCTGGAGCGGAAGCTGTCACGCGACAAGGAAATGCTTGGCAAGCTTGGCGAAGGCATAGAGCGTATTCAAAAACAGCGCGACTATTTCGGTGCGGTCATGCACGACAATGTCATTGCTGCCATTGCAGGCCTATACGGTGAAACCATCAGTAATATGACCCCGCGCATTATCGTACATGGCAAACCGGTATATCTGGGGCAGAGCAATAATACCAACAAAGTCCGCGCCCTGCTGCTCTCCGGTATCCGCGGCGCACATCAGTGGCGCACCCACGGCGGCAGCCATTTCCAGCTTCTCTTGCGCCGCCGTGCGCTAGCTCGCGAGGCGCAACAACTACTTCAGCACAACGGGCAAGCCTGACCCATCACCTGCTCGACTGACCAGCGTGAGCCATCTGCGTCATTTGTTTTTGCACGATCCCTGTACGTGGCCGTAATCCCGTATACGCATCTGGAAACATACCAACACTAAAGAATCAAACATTACCGCCGATATATAGACCAGTAACATGTAACAACTCACTTCAACTCTGGAGGTATCTGGTGACTCGGCTTAGAGGACAAGCAGACATGCAGGAACTGGCTGCAATGCTGGCGAGTGTTTCCAATAATTCGAAAAAAGCCGATATTATAGTTTTCGGAGCCGGCATTGGTGGTCTGGCAACGCTCGAAGTCCTTAAGGATTATACCGGGGTTCATATCGTCGCCATCGTTGATATCACTGAAGATGCTCCTGCTTTTGAACTGGCCAGAGAAATGGGCATTCAAGTATCGACGGATGCAGATGCGACTCTGGCATCATTTAAGGAAGGGATTATTATCGATGTCACCGGCGACCCCGGCCTTTATGAAAAACTTGATACCTTCAGTACACCACTCGAAATCGAACTGATATCCGCCAAATCGGCCAAGTTGCTATTCGATCTGGCCAATCATCAGTTGCGTGATGAGTTGGTTATCCAGAATCAGAATACGCGCATGGATATGCTCGACAGTATGCTCGGCATTACCCTGCTACTGGAGGACAAGCCCTCCTTGGCAGAAGTCACCAGCAAATCATTTGAGGACATTCATGGCCACATCAAAGCCACCAAGGGACTCGCTGTCATGTTCGGAACAGAGGCCGGAGCTGTCGATATCATCGCCTCAGTGGGTGAAAATAAACCAGCATGCACCTCCCAGGCATGTGATTTTTCTGCCTGCAATGCCATACGAGCGGCTTGCGCCTCACTGACCAAACAGGATCGTTTCAAGGAACTGGACTCCCCCATCCGCTTAGGCTGCTGCGAGCTGGATACCTGCTTCAATGCCATCCTTCCAGTATGGCAGGATTCCATGCTTGCAGGTGCATTGCTGTTCGACACGCAGGAAAAAATGAACAAAGAACAGAGAACAACGCTAGAGATGGCGTCAGTTCACCTGAACATGACCTACAAAACGCTGGACCACCTGCACAAGCTGGAAGAAATGGCCATCTTTGATTCGCTGACCGGCGTATTCAATCGCCGAAAATTCGATATGCAGCTGCAACATGAAGTCAGTCGCACCAAACGCACACACGACGGCACCCTGTCGTGCGGCTTTATCGACGTCGACGACTTCAAACACATCAACGATACCTATGGGCATGAGATTGGCGATCAGATACTTAAACTCATTGCCCAGGCCATCCAGAGCAGCATCCGCGATTATGATATCTGTGCCCGCTATGGTGGTGATGAATTTGTCATCCTAATCCCTGCCGACGATGCCATGGAGAATGAAGGCCTTGAAGTGATCGGTAAGCGAATTCTGCAAAGAGTCGCCCAGATTCGACTTGCCAATCATCCTGAAATCAGGACTGGCGTTTCGGTCGGCATCTGCACTCAGTCCAGCGAGACGGTAGACTCGGAAAAGTTGATGAAAGAGGCAGATGATGCCCTCTACTTATCCAAAAAGGCGGGCAAAGGCTGCATGCGCATCCTGGCTAACGAACAGTACCGCCTGCACGCATCAAGAGAGACTGGAATAGCTACTGCGGCGTATAGTTCTGCATAAAGAAGGCTCAACCAATTTCTCTTTCGTATTCATCAGTCCTCACACTTGAGAAATGACAATACAAACGCAACATCCAAACTGAATGACACAGGTCATTAAGCCTTCGCTTTCCTTCGGCCACAACAAAATAATTAACGGCTTCAACCTCTATCCCTGATTTTAAATGAGGGAATGACACATCCATCCATCAGTGCTAAAATATACGCAGCTTCTAACGTCATAAACGCCGAGGATGAACGCCATGAAAATCACTTCAGGCATCAAAAAAACCGTAGCAACCATTGATGAGCATCACACCGTACTGGAAGCGGCAAAGCTGATGACCGAGGACTATATCGGTTCGGTAGTCGTCACCAGCCACTCAAAGATTGTCGGTATTTTTACCGAGCGCGAACTCATGATGCGCGTGATTGGCAAAGACCGCGACCCCGGAGCCGTCAAAATCAGGGATGTAATGCACACCGATCACCTGAAAATTGGTTCTGATGCCACCTGCGATGATGCGCTTAAAATCATGGAAGAAAAACGATGTCGCCATTTACTGGTTTTCGACGACGATGAATTCATCGGATTGATTTCCTTGCGTGATCTTGTCGTTCTTACCCTGCATGAGAAAGACGACCTTATCACCCAGTTGGAAGGTTATATTTCCGCCACTTAAGACCAACCAATGAGATGAGAATCGTGGAGGCCTCGCCTCCACCGCGCTTCATCTATTTTTAACCCATATATGTAGACTGTCTACAATTCCTCTTTTCTATTGGGGTGATTGTGTCACTGCGCGGTTAGAGCATGCAGAAACATGAATCGCCGAGAAGGTTAGATAAGTTAAACATGCTGAACCACCGTTACATATTTATTCCTCAAAAAAATACGAGGCTTTCTCATGCATGAGATGTCGCTGTGTGAAGGCGTCGTGCAACTGATTGAAGATCAGGCAACGACACAAAGATTTACCAGGGTCAGTACGGTGTGGTTGGAAATTGGCGCTCTGGCCGGTGTCGAAATCCAAGCCATGCATTTCAGCTTCACTGCGGTTGCCAGAGGCACAGTGGCCGACAGCGCTAAACTGGAGATCATCGATATTGCAGGCATAGCTAACTGCCCGGCCTGTAACCAATGCATTCCTGTATTAGCTCGTTTTGATGTCTGCTCGGAGTGCGGACATTACCCGCTGGACATTATTGCCGGTGAAGAGATGCGAATCAAAGAACTGGAGGTGCAATAATGTGCACAACTTGCGGTTGCGGCGAAGGTGAAACAACCATCGACGGACATACCCACGATCATTCCCATATGCACCATCATCATACCGGCCACGGACACGGGGCCATTGCTGCGACGCATGCTCCGGGAATGAGTAAGTCACGCATCCTGAGCATTGAGCAGGATATTCTGAGCAAGAACAATGAATATGCAGCAACCAACCGGCGCCAGTTTGCCGCCCGCGGGATGCTGGTGCTGAATCTGGTGTCCAGTCCCGGTTCCGGCAAAACCACCCTGCTCACCAATACGCTGAACCAGTTAAAAAACGACCTGCCGATGGCCGTGATCGAGGGCGATCAGCAAACCGTTCTTGATGCCGAGCGTATCCGTGCTACTGGCGCGAAAGCCATCCAGATCAATACCGGAAAGGGCTGCCATCTGGATGCCCATATGGTCGGGCATGCTCTCGAAGGCCTGAAGCCTGAAGAGCAGAGCGTGCTGTTCATCGAGAACGTCGGCAATCTGGTCTGCCCTGCCGCCTTCGATCTGGGTGAAGCGCACAAGGTCGTCATCCTCTCGGTCACCGAAGGCGAGGATAAGCCTTTGAAATACCCGGACATGTTCCACGCCGCCGATCTGATGATCCTGAACAAGACCGACCTGCTCCCCCATCTGCAATTCGATGTGGACGCCTGCCTCGACTATGCACGGCGGGTCAATCCGGGCATCAAAATCCTGCAGCTTTCGGCCACCAG
>Ga0316190_10003173_pt1 | contig 11939 bp, 9 predicted proteins | sample Eddworburrow2_MG_FD_204929 | JGI IMG/M metagenome (GOLD analysis project Ga0316190, IMG submission 204929) | Coastal sediment microbial communities from Maine, United States - Eddy worm burrow 2 | ecosystem: Environmental > Aquatic > Marine > Coastal > Sediment | place: USA: Maine | collected... | reverse complement strand
TCACGGTGGTTCCAAACACAACATCATTCCCGACGAGGTCAAGCTGCAGTTGACGGTCCGTGCTGACAGCCAGGAGGCTCGCGAAAAGCTGCTGAGCGGAATCGAACGGATCGCCGTAGGCGTCGCCCGGACCGCCGGAATGCCCGAAGACCTGTTGCCGAAGGTCGAGGTGACCGAAGGCACTCCACCAACGGTGAACGATGATGAGCTTGCCGCCCGCATCCACCAGGCATTTGTCAGGGACCTTGGTGAGGACGCGGTCTACGAGGAACCGCGGCAAGGCATGGGTGCGGAGGACTTCGCCTTCTTCGTCATGACCGAAGACGAGGTCCCGGGAGCCTACTTCTCGGTCGGAGGAACCTCACAGGCCGATTTGGACGCAGACGAAGCCGGCGGTCCTGCGGTGCCGTCACATCACTCGCCGTTCTTCAAGATCGAGCCCGAACCATCGGTGACGATGGGTGTCGAGGCGATGACAGTTGCGGTTCTGGAGCTGTTGGGGAACAGAGAATAGATCGGCCGTAATTTATACTTGGTCGCATGAACCAGGAAACCACGAATGACCGCCCGCCCCGCGGTATGTGGCACCGCGCTCTGTGGTACGCCGATCGGACTCCCGAATCGCGGAACCGCTACGTCGATTTCCTACGCGCGCTGTCGATCCTCTTCGTGGTGCTGGGTCACTGGCTGATCTCGGCGCCGTACTTTGCAAACGGCTCGCCAGCGTACAGCCATCTCCTCGATCTCGCTACCTGGTCGCGATGGCTGACCTGGCTCTTCCAGGTGATGCCGGTTTTCTTCTTCGTAGGCGGGTTTTCGAATGGGGTCTCCTGGGAGTCCGCACTCCGAAAGAACCTCACCTACCGGGATTGGTTCGACGCCAGGACGCGTCGCCTCATCGGTCCCGTTCTGCCGCTCCTCGTCGCCTGGGGCGTGATGGTTGCGGTGGCGTACTCGAACGGGGTCAGTGCCGGCATGATCCGTATCGGTTCCAAAGTCGCGCTGGTGCCGGTGTGGTTCCTCGCGGTCTACATCATGGTCGTGGCGCTGGTTCCGCTGAGCCATTTGGCGTGGAAGCGGTGGGGCTTCGTTTCGGTCCTGGTCCCGGTCGGTGCAGCTGCGCTCATCGATTTGGCCTTCTTCGCCGGTGATCTGCGGGCACTCGGCTGGTTCAACTATCCCTTCGTCTGGCTCGCCGTTCATCAGCTCGGATACGCGTGGCACGAACGCAAGCTCGTTGGAGGTCGTGTCGGCATTCTATTGTTTGTTGGCGGAGTGCTGAGTCTCGTCGCTCTCACCCACATCGGTCCCTATCCACTCAGCCTGGTGGGCGTCCCGAGTGACGAGGTCAGCAACACGCTGCCGCCCAAGCTGCCACTGCTCGCTCTGGCCGCGGCCCAGATCGGCCTGGTGCTGATGTTCGAGGCCCGGGCCAGGCGCTGGCTGGAACGCCGCATACCATGGGCCGCCACGATTCTGGTCAACGGCATGATCATGACGATTTTCCTGTGGCACTCGACGGTGATGATGCTGCTGGTCGGGCTTGCCTTCTGGGTGATGCCCGGGATCCTCGCGCAGCAGCCAGCTACCGCTGGATGGTGGTTGACGCGCCCGGTGTGGATTTTTGTCTATACGCTGGTGACGATTCCGTTCCTCCTCGTTTTCGGCCGATTCGAGCGGCCATCGACCGCAGATATCGTGCGCCCGGCGGCGGTCTGGCTGCAGCTCCTCGGCTGTTCCATCGCCTGCGCGGGTCTGGCGATGCTGGCGTTCAGCGGCGTCGGTGGAGACGGCTGGTTCGGGCTCCGCTGGATTCCGCTCCTGACCCCCTTGATCGGCGCCGGTCTCGCCGGCTTCGGGCCGCTGGGGTCGGTGGGTCGAGCACTGAGCGGAGTTCCGCGACGGAGCTGAGGGCCTCGCGACAACCACCAGGGACCTGACATCACTGCGGACCTCGGTATGAGTGAAACCTGTGCTCCGTTTTTGCGAATAACCAACTGTGCGCTCAGAAATCCCCGGCCTCCTGGAGTCGCTTCGAGGTGACGACGGGGGCTGAGGAGTTTTTTAATCACCAGAGAGAAGGAGAACCGATATGAAGAGAGTTCTGACCGTGGCCCTTTTTGTGCTCGTTGCCGTCTCATGCGGCCGACAGGCACCACCCCTGACCGGTGGTATCGAGCTGGCCAACATGGATACGTCCGTACGTCCGCAGGACGATTTCTTCAGGTATGTCAACGGGGCCTGGTTAGACACGGCAGAAATACCGGCCGACCGCACCAACGCCGGGGTTTTCCTCGAGCTTCGCGACAAATCGCGCGAGGACGTGATGGCAATCATCGAGAATGTGTCTTCAAGCGCAGACCTCGAGCCCGGTTCGGACGAGCAGAAGGTCGCCGATCTCTACAACTCCTTCATGGACATCGAACGTCTCGATGAACTCGGGATGTCCCCCCTGGAGGAGGAGCTCGCACGATTAGACGCTATTGTCGACAAGGAGGAACTATCAGCCTACTTCGCCCACAGCGGGACAATCGGCGCGGGTGGTCCATTCATTCTTTATATCGACATCGACGGCAAAGACTCGACTCGATACGCGGCTCACCTGTGGCAGGCTGGACTGGGCCTGCCCGATCGCGACTACTACTTCAGGGAGGACGAGCGTTCGGTCGATCTTCGTGAGGCCTACGTTGCCCACATCGAAAAGATGTTCGAGCTCGCCGGATTCGACGATCCAGCGGGATCGGCGGAGGAGCTGATGGCGCTCGAAACCGAGATCGCGGCCAGCCACTGGACGACGGTCGAAAACCGCGACAGTGACGCGACGTACAACAAATTCGCGGTCGATGAGCTGGGCACGTTGGGTGATGGATTCAACTGGCCGGCCTTTCTGGCGGGTGCCGGCATCGATACCGAGAAAGACATCATCATCAACCAACCAAGCTACATCGAGGGGTTCAATCGAGTCTTCGTCGAAACCACCCTCGAAGACTGGAAAACGTATATGCGTTGGAGCCTGCTCGACCGCTATGCCGCCAGGCTCAATTCGGAGCTCGACGAGCAGAATTTCGACTTCTTCGGCCGGACACTGAATGGTCAGCAGGAGCAGCGGCCCCGCTGGCAACGCGCCGTCGGCGTCGTCAATCTCGCCCTCGGGGAGGTGGTTGGCAAGGTCTATGTGAGCCGTTACTTCGAGCCTGAGGCCAAGGCGAGGATGATCGAGCTTGTCGAAAACCTGAGGGCGGCCTACGGCGCCGCCATCGAGGAGCTGGAGTGGATGGGTCCGGAGACCAAGGCGGCCGCTCGGGTCAAGCTCGAAAAATTCACGCCCAAGATCGGCTATCCGGATCGGTGGGAGGACTACTCCGGGCTCGAGATCGTGAAGGGCGATCTGGTCGGCAATTTCATGCGCGCCCGCCGGTTTCGCTACGAGCTCGACCGGAGCAAGCTCGGTGGACCGATCCGTGAATGGGAATGGGGCATGACGCCGCAGACGGTCAACGCCTACTACAATCCATCGATGAACGAGGTGGTTTTTCCAGCCGCGATCTTGCAGCCGCCCTTTTTCAACATGGCCGCGGATGACGCCGTCAATTATGGCGCGATCGGCGCGGTTATCGGGCACGAGATGGGCCACGGTTTCGACGACCAGGGCAGCAAGTACGATGGTGAGGGAAATCTCGAGAACTGGTGGACCGATGAGGACCGCGAGAAGTTCACGGAACGGACCCAGACGCTGATCGACCAGTTCGCGAATTTCGACGTCTTCGACGACCTCAACGTCAACGGGGAGTTGACCCTGGGAGAGAACATCGGTGATCTCGCGGGTTTGACGATCGCCTACCGCGCCTACCAGATCTCGCTCGACGGCAAGGAGGCGCCGGTCCTCGACGGGATGACCGGTGACCAGCGTTTCTTCATGGGTATCGGTCAGGTATGGAGGTACAAGGCGACCGACGAGGCGCTGCGCAACCGGGTCATGACCGACCCCCACTCGCCGCCACGTTTCCGGGTCAATGGCACACTCCCCAACATGCCGGAGTTCGTGGCTGCGTTCGATGTGCAGGAAGGGGATGATATGTACCTACCGCCAGAGGACCGTGTGAAGATCTGGTAGAGAGGCAAACTCAGAACCCTCTACAGCCTCAAGGCTGATTGAAGGACCGGCGTCTGTCGAGACGCCGGTTCTTTTTTCGATCGATTTCCCTCCACTTGTTTCCTTTTGGGACGAATATCATTCTTGTGAGCGGGCCGTACTCTGGCACCGGTATTGCGGTCATCCGTGTGGAATGGAGGGCTAGATGTCAAATCCAAGTCTTGACGAGCAGAAAAACGCCGGGATCATTCAGATGTTCTTAGCGCTTGGTGGTGAGTTATTTGCCTTTCTAAAAAAGATCGGAGTCGTCCGAACGGGGGTTCTGGTCGATACCTTCGACGACTGACCGCTCGGGTTTCGACAAACAAAAATGGGGGAATCGCATTTCGCGATTGCCCCACGGTGAGACCGTAGGGTGAATTGAGTTGGCTGACTATTGACCGAGAACGATCACGGTCCCGCGACCCTGGGCGGCGGAGCTGGCGGCCTGGTACGAAAAATCGATCGAGCTCATGGTCTTTGACCCATCGTCGACCGCAATGCCGGCGCTCGTCATTCCAGGCTTCACCTTTTCGATTTCGTCGATTTTCTGGCTTGTTCCGTCGGCGAAGTTGAGAGTGACCTGCTTCAGGCGCACCCATTCGCCGCTGATTTTGAATGCGATCTGGCTGACGGCTTCGCCCTTCGCGGCGATGGACGCAGTTTCCTCGGTATTGCCGAACACGACTGTTTTCTTGCCGAGCTTCTGCCAATCCCTCGCCCCGGCGGCACCAGCCAGCAGCATCGCGCCAATCACGAACATCACAAACGCACTTTTTCTCATATTTTCTTCTTTGCTATTTTCGTCAACTGACGCAAATTTCTTCGCGACAGTCGTTTAAAAATATCAACACTCTATGGAATAATCTCAGGTTCTAGGTACTATTTTATTCCCCGTCGCTTCGTGCTTTTTCTACGTAAAATGAGCGCAAGGGTTTTCTTGGCCTCACGGGTTGGTGGGGCTGGCTCTTTTCTTCCATCTGAGTGCGTGGCCACCATCCTTGTTCGATGTTCGGATGATCGTGATTGATTCAGTTTTTTCGAGACTATCTCCATGTGGTATGGTTTCATGCGCGGTACAAAACAGAAAAGAAAAACAAGGTCAAAAGATTCAGGGGTGAGCCGAGCAATGATCGGAAAAACCTTCGCGCATTATGAGGTTGTGGCCAGCCTTGGCAAGGGCGGGATGGGCGAGGTCTACCTCGCTGAGGACACCAGGCTTCAACGTCGGGTTGCGCTCAAGGTGCTGCCTGCTGAAATGGCGTCCGATCCCGAGCGGCGGGCTCGCTTCGAGCGCGAGGCCCGCGCGGTCGCGGCTCTGAGCCATCCCAACATCGTCACCATCCACTCCGTCGAGGAGGCGGACGGCATCCACTTCATCACTATGGAGCTGGTCGAAGGGCAAACGCTGGCGAAGGTGCTGCCCAGAAACGGGTTTTCTCTGGGCGAGCTGTTGGAGATCGCAATTCCACTCGCCGACGCGGTCAGCAGCGCCCACCGTATGGGCATCACCCACCGCGATCTCAAACCCGACAACATCATGGTTGATGGTGAAGGAAGGCTCAGGGTGCTCGATTTCGGCCTGGCAAAGCTCCACGATCCTGCTGGAGCGGAGGAAGGGATCACGGAGGCCCCGACCGCCGCTCTCGAAACCGAGGAGGGGAAAATTCTCGGCACCGTGGCCTACATGTCGCCCGAGCAAGCCGAGGGCAAGAGCGTAGATCCCCGGTCTGACGTCTTCTCGTTGGGAACCATCCTTCACGAGATGGCCACGGGAGAGCGGCCGTTCCGTGGCGATACGAAGATGTCGACCATCGGCTCGATTCTCAGGGACCAGCCGGCGCCGGTCACCGAGCATAACCGGTCATTGCCGCGCCATCTCGGCCGTATCATCCGTCGCTGTCTTGCCAAAGACCCCGATCGCCGCTACCAGACCGCGCTCGATCTTCGCAACGAGCTCGAAGAGCTCAAGGCCGAGATTGACTCGGGCGAGCTCGCGAGCGAGCCCGGAGGCGTGGCCGCTCGGCGGAGGCGAAGCTCGAGGATCCCCGTCGTCCTCGGTATCGGCGCCATCATCGCAGCGGCCGCCGTTGTTGCAATCATGTTGCGAATGCGACCCGATGCTCCCGCCACCGTCTATACCTCACGTCCCATCACCGCCACGAGCGGATGGAAGGGCGACCTCAACTGGTCGCCCGAGTCCGAGTTCATCGCATTCTCCCACGTGAATTCGGGGAGTCTGGAAATCATGGTCAAGCCGGTCGCCGGCGGCGACGCGGTGATTCGCGCAAGCACCGTCGGGGATGAGGTCGCTCCCCGCTGGTCACCGGACGGCAAGTATCTTGCCTATGTTTCCACTTCCGAGCCGGGTTCTTTTGTTTTTCTCATGCCCGCGTACGGCGGCTCGCCAAGAAAGCTCATCGAGACAAACATCCCAGCGCTCGAGCTCGATCTTCTGAATCAAACCATGGGCGACCGTCCGTGGTCGCAGGATGGGAGAACCCTCCTCGTGTCTCGGTTTTCCCCAACCGGACAACTGGCGATCTTCCGGGTTGATCGCGACAACGGCGAAACCGAGCAGCTGACCCATCCGCCGGTAGGCAGCGACGATCTCTGCTCCTCGTACTCGGTGGACGGCGAGCGCATCGCATTCCAGCGGAGGACCCACGGCCGAGGCGCCCTGTGGACGATGTCGGCGAATGGCAGCGATCCGAAGGTGCTCCTGGCGGACGAATTTGACAACCTCTCACCCGCATGGCGCCCTGACGGCCGGCACATCGTCTTCCGGTCTGACCGCGGAGGAGGGGCCATGAACGTCTGGGAAATCAATATCGAGACAGACTCGGTGAGGCAGCTGACGTTTGGAACTCTCTTCGTCTATGCGGTCTCGGTATCGGCGGATGATCGGATCGCCTACTCACCATACAGCCACGACACCTTTCTCTTCACGGTCAATGTCGAAACGGGCGAGCGAACTCAGCTCACGTCCCACACCGCAGACAACTACGGCGCCCGCTTCTCCCCCGACGGTGGGACCGTTGCCTATCATTCGACCCGAACCGGGGACAGCGAAATCTGGCTCCACCATCTCGATGGCACCCCAGAAACCCGAGTGACTGACGACCAGAGCTGGGACCTCTACCCGGAGTGGTCACCGGACGGCCGGCGACTGGTCTTCGTTTCAGATCGCGAGGGTCCGTTCAAACCCTTCATCGCAAACAGTGATGGAGGTGATGTCAGGCGGCTTGTCGATCAGTCGATCATCATGCGAACATCGTTTCCCATCAACACGGAGCTTGTGTGCCGATGGTCACCGGACGGCGAACAGATCGCCTACCTCGTTGCCGGAGATGAGGGCACCGCCCTGTGGACCGTCCGCCCGGACGGCGGAGGCGCCCAGAAGATCCTCGACGGGGTGAAGGGCTTCGACTGGTATCGGGACGGCCGGCACGCGATCTATACCCGGCGGCTTGGAAGCGAGAACGAACTCGTGGCTGTCGATTTCGAGACAGGCCGGGAGGAGATTCTCCACGTCGGTTCTCTCATGGAAATCGATGTTGCCCCGGACGGCAGCGCAGTGTCCTTTTGCTACGGCCGTGCGCATATGGGGATGGGGCTTGCCCGGTTGAGGCTCGAGCCGCCATCAGCGCCGGGTGAGCTCCCCCGGGCCATCGGCGAACCGGAGTACCTGGTCCCTACCGAGGAAACATGGCACATCCACGACGGCGGCTGGTCACCCGACTCGAAAATGATGGTCTATACACGCGATTTGGACTACGGCAACCTCTACGAGCTCGTGGAGAGACGGTAGGATTGCCTTAGACGGGGGGCTAAGGTTCGGCCACAGCCGATGTGCTAGCGCGAACGATGAAGCGTTGTGGTGCGCTGCCGATGAAGTAGAAGGGGTAACAGGTCACGAGGGTGATGGCCGGCGTGTCGGTCGGTGCGAGGACCCACACATCCGATGGTCCGACGATATGCAGATCTTCGACGATGAACGTCGTGGTCTCGCCGGCGGTCTCGAGAATGATGGCGTCGCCCAGTGCGATGTCCTTCAGCGGCCGGAAGAACCCGTCGCGATGGCCGGCGATGCCGATGTTCCCGACCTCGCTCGGCAGCGCGGTGCCTTCGATCTGACCGACCCCACGGTTCAGGATCAGGTCACTGGTGCCCGCGAAGACCGGGACTTCGATCTCGAGCCTGGGAATCCTCATCAGTGCAAGTGGGGCGTCCACCTCCGCAAAGAGACTCTGCTGAAATTCCTCAGTGCGGCCGTCGGCCCATAGGGTTGTATCTACTGGTTTTGAAGAGGACACTGCTGCTGCGGAACGGTGACGACTCACCGTGATTGGAGCCTTCATCTCCTCGAAGCGTTCGATCGCAGCTCTGCTGGCGAAGAAGCTGTGCCCGCGCGCGAACAGGTACCACGCGAGCAAAACGGCGCCAAGGACGACGCACACGATCTGGGCGATGCGAAGCAATGATTTGGGTTTGGTGTGGGTTTGATCTTTCACTGGACTTCAGATCTGAGAAAACGGGAGGCCGGCACACGCCGGCCCCCCGAAACCATCTCGATAATAAACTGACCGGTTCAGATCAGAAGCGGCGGATCACGGCGATACCTGCGCCGATCAGCAGCAGGATCATGCCGAACAGACCAACCAACGGGGTCGAGGTTCCGGTCTTGGGCAACATCGGAGCCGGGGCGGCGGCGGCGCGCGGGGCCGGCTTCGCTTTGGCGGCAGGCCTCGGCGCTTGAGGAGCCGTTCCAGCAACCATCCTTTCCTCGTCGGTGACAACCACCGAATGGGTCGACACGATCGTTGCGCGGAGCTTCATGCCTTCCCGGAGCTCCTCGACTCGAAGCTGCTTGCCGTCAACCTCGAACCTCTGGTCCCTGGGGACGTCCGTGAGCCTGCGGACTTCACCGTCTGCCATGCGCACCATCAACGTTGTACCCGCGACCTTGAGAACCGTGCCGCTCCTGAACTCGGTGACCTCGACTTCGCGCGGTGTTTCGGTGGTCTTGACTGCTGAGGTGAGCATCGTGCCTGGCTTCAGGTCTCCGACCGGGACCTGCTTGCCATCGATGTTGAAGGTGAATCCCTCGGGAACGTCAAATTCCTTGATCGTGCCGTCTGCCATTTTCACGACGAGGTTATTTCCATAGACGTGGACAACTGTTCCCCGCTTGATTTCAACAGTTGTGTGCTGGGCTGCGGCGATCCCGGTTCCGAGAAATAACACCACGGCAATCAGAACAACCACACTTCGTTTCACTGACATTTCGCGTCCTCCTCTTTTTCGTTGATTAATAGTCAGGTCGCCGACTCGCGAACTCGTGATCGCCGGCCTCCCCAAAAAGACTCTGTATGTTCAAATGAAACCTCCTCATACCCTGGACTATTCCGCCAGACCTTATAGCCAAGTCGTGACTTCAAACGATTGCGTATGGTCCGGCTGGTTTCTCGTATAGTGAGAGTGGGATATTCGGAGGGAAGAGGTCACTCATGGGCGACCAGGCAACTCGAGCGACGCGCCTCGCTTCGGTCGACGTGTTTCGGGGAATGACGATCGTCGCGATGATCCTCGTCAATAATCCGGGTGATTCCCGGATGACCTACTGGCCGTTTCGGCACGCCGAGTGGCACGGCTGGACTCCGACTGACCTCGTCTTTCCGTTCTTTCTCTTCATCGTCGGTGTGGCAATCGTGCTGGCATTGAAGGGTCGAGTGGATGCCGGGACGCCGAGGGCGCCTTTGGTGGTCAAGATTGTAAAGCGATCGGTCATCCTCTTTGGGCTCGGGTTGTTTCTGACCGGCTATCCCTTCGGATTATTCGGTCCGCGGGTGTTTGGGGAATTCCTTGAAACTTGGCGCATCCCGGGCGTGCTGCAGCGAATCGCGATCTGCTACCTGGTGGTGTCGCTGCTCGTCCTTTTTTGTCGCACTCGGACCCTGAAAATACTGGCAATCGTATTTCTGGTCGGCTACTGGGCGCTGATGACTCTCGTGCCTGTGCCAGGCCAGGGTGCACCGAACCTTGATGACCCGGGAGGGCACCTCTCGGCGTGGATCGATCGCGCGGTCTTTGGTGATCACGTCTGGCAGTACGCCAAGGTCTACGATCCCGAGGGGCTTTTGAGCACTCTGCCGGCGCTTTCGACGACTCTCTTCGGCGTATTTGCCGGGCTGCTGCTCAGATCAAGTTTTGCTCCGATAGAAAAGGTGGCCAGGCTCTTCGTCCATGGCGGCCTTCTCGTGTGTGGCGGATTCCTCTGGGGCTGGTTCTTTCCAATCAACAAACCGATCTGGACAAGCTCGTACGCGGTGTTCACTGCCGGTCTGGCGATGTGCGGGTTGGCTTTGTGCTCCTGGTTCTTCGATATTCGTGACAACCCGAGGACTGCGAAGTTCTTCACGATCTACGGCGTCAACGCAATCGCGCTGTATGTCAGCAGTGGAGTGCTTGCCCGCACCCTTGCCTACGTGAGGGTTGACGGCCTACCGTTGAAACAGCTCATCTACGGTCAACTGTTCGGGTCGTGGCTACCGCCATACGTCGCCTCGCTGGCGTATGCGCTGACCTGGATCGGCGGTTGGTTCCTGGTCCTCTTCTGGATGTATCGGCGCGAGCTGTTCATCAAGGTCTAACGAATACCTGCGTCACGCCGGCGTCCGAGATCTCTGTGCAGCTACGCTTCGGACGGTTTGGCGAAATGGAAGTAGGCGAAACCGAGGGCGAGCAACAAGTAGATCGCGACGGTCGACCAGCCGAGCGAGTCGACCAGGCCCTTGAGCTGCGCCATGAGCGCGAGCACGAAAGCGACACCATCGGAAATGAAAAGGGCGAGGACGATCGCCCGTCGTGCTTCGGAGTCGCCGACCTTCCGCACAAGCCAGGTGAGGATCGCGTATCCGAGCAGTGCGGCGCCGAAAAGCTGCGCGACAAGGCCGAACCCCGCGTCCACGACGAGGCCGTATTGTGCGAGCAGCCGAGCCGGCGCGAAGACGAACGCGAGGCCGAAGAGGCCCGCGATCACGGCGTTGACGGCAAACAGGTTTCCGAGCTTCATCTGTATCCCCTTTTTTCATGGAACTCCACAAAGGCGAACGAAATACGCCATCGGCGAACCTCGCCAAATACGAGGATCTGCGTAGAAGCTCCGATTTGATACCGAATCGCTGCGAACGATATATCACGGTCTGGATCGGGCACCAAATCCAATATCGAATTGATGGTGACGAACATCCCGTTTACCTCGAATTCAGGAGACGCTTTCGTGTGTCGACATTGGTACTCGGCCGAGGGGGGCTGGAGACGCGGGACTTCAAACCACGAGTGTGATGCTGGTTTGAACCCCTGTGCTAAGCTGACGCCGCCGAAGATGGCGCGAGTGGATAACCGAACCACCCCTGCCCCTCATCCCGCCCGCTTTCCTCATCTTTGGTAAATGTGTGTTGAGGAGATCCAAATGAAAAAAATATTCTTGTGGGCCGTGCTGATGGCGGTGACGATTGCATTGCCTCTTGCCGCCCAAATGAAGCCCGGTGCCATCATTATGACTGTTAACGATCAGCCCATCTACTCTTGGGAAGTTGGCATCCTGATTCCTCAAGTCCAACAGGAACTGGCCGGCCAGGGCACACAACCGAATCGCAATGATGTCATCAATAGAGTTGTGCGACGGCTGGTCGACTCACGTCTTCTGGGCCAGGAAGCTCGGCGGAGAGATCTGAAATCTGATGATGCGCGTGTCGAAGCGAGAATGGTTCAGATCGAGGAACAGGCCGGAGGCCGGGCAGGT
>Ga0316190_10003172_pt1 | contig 11941 bp, 16 predicted proteins | sample Eddworburrow2_MG_FD_204929 | JGI IMG/M metagenome (GOLD analysis project Ga0316190, IMG submission 204929) | Coastal sediment microbial communities from Maine, United States - Eddy worm burrow 2 | ecosystem: Environmental > Aquatic > Marine > Coastal > Sediment | place: USA: Maine | collected... | reverse complement strand
CAAACAGATCGGGGCGCATTTTCATCCGGGTTTAATCGTACTGAAAGTAGCCAAAGCGCTAAGGGTAAAGGTACTCAAGCTGGTTTCAACGTCTTATAACAGGAGTTAAATTATGCCGTTACCTTTATTAGCATTAGCAGCAGGCAGTTTGCTTGCGGGCAAATTTGGCCAAAATCAATTACAGCGAAGTAATCAAGATCGCAACGAACAAAAGTTTCAGAGCTTGCTTGATGATGACTTGGCTAAGTTCAGGGATCGTGAACAGTTATTGTTCGACCAAGGATCTGGCCCAATTAATCCAGGTCTGCTTGCAGAATTTTCACCAAGCAACGAACTGTTAGCAAGGGCGTCCGCACTACCGGGTCGGGAAAACCTACTCAATACAGTGGCTCAAGGTGAGAATGCACTGCGCCTCCAAAAACAGGGGCAGATATGGGATAATGAAAATATGACATTAGCCCAGAAAACAGCGCTTGAAGCCACGCAACAGCAAAGGCAGTGGGAGCAGTCCAGGCGTGAGTTTGAGTTTAATAACCCTTCAGCGGTACAACAAGCACAACTAAACGCACAACAGCAAGGCTTTGGGTTGCAGCAACAAGGGATTGACTTGCAGCGTGAGCAATTCGGAGTTCAACAAGAAGCCAATCGAAACAAACTGTTGCAAGAACAATTCTTCAGACAGTTCCCAGGTGCAGGTTTGACGGGCAAGGCTGCAATTGATTTTCAACAAGGGATCAATTCAGTAACTAGCGCAGTGTCAACACTTGACGATGCTATGGAATTTGTCGGACGCCGGAGCGTTGGCGAAGGAAGATTTGGTGGTGATTTGCAAGCCTTGAATACAAGCATACAGGCGACTGTTATGCCTGCGATGATGGATTTATTAAATACAGGTGTGTTGCAAGACGCTGAAAGAAAAAACATTCAGGATATGATGGGAGACCCTACAGCATTTTTCACTACAGGTGGACGGCAGACAAAGAAAATGGCCGCGTTGCGTGAAGTCTTAAACCGGCATAGAAAGTTTAAGTTTGGTTTAGCAGGACAGCAAGCGCCGGAAATCCCGCGCGGTAGTTCGTCATTTGTTGAGTCAATACAAAACAGATCTGACAGCGCAAGATCTGCGCCAAGACGTGAGGATATAGACTTCACACTCCCAGGCAACCAGCGTGCTGTTAGGAAGCAAAACTTACTGGATCAATAACAAGCTATGGATAGAATAAGGATAGGCACAAGCAAGATAGACGGGAGCCTATGGGCAGAACAACCCAATGGTGAATTAGTATCCATCACTGAAAGCCAAGCAGACCAGATAAGGAATGACCCAGGCGTTATAGGAAACTTTATTGAATCTGCGGGTAACCAGGCTAAACAGTTATTACTTGGAGCGGGGCAGTTACTACCAGGAAGTGAAGATTATACACAACGTCTACAAGAAGCCAGACAAGCACAAGAAGCACGCGGCCTTGTTAGCCCCATTGCAGCGGGCCTAGGACAGGCTTTACCGTTTGTTGCTACTGGGGTAGGGGCTGGCGCGATTGGTGCCGCTGCTGGCGGTCTAAGGGGCGCTATAGGGGCAACAGTTGGCACTGAAGCATTGCTAGGTGCTGCTGACAATCCAGAAAGCCCGATTCAAGGCGCTGCAATAGGTGCTGGTATTGGTGCATTGCCATTCGTGGCGGGCGCTGCTGTTCAGCGTATGAGTGGACGTGTTTTGCAGAATATAGACAGGGCAAGTGCTGCTGCACCTGTCCGTGCATCGGTTGATGATATGGCTGACTTCGTAGCAGGTGCGGAACGGGAAGGGTTAAGGGTTCCGCTCAGTGTAAGGGCGCAGTCCGACACATTACAAGATATTTCTTTGGGTGTGCAAAGCAACCCTTTGTTAGCGCCATTAGCTCAAGGAGCGCAACGGCACAATTCAAAACAACTTTTAGCACGTGCAAACGAAGCTATGGGATTGGATGCCAACAGGGTGCTTACTCCGCAAGTTATGCGCGAAGCATCAAAACAAACTTCGTCTGAATTTAGGCGGCTTGCGCAGTCTCAAGGGCCAGTGATGAGCAAGCAAAAAATTGTCGACACAATAACTGATGAGATAGGGGAATCGTTTGTAGGCAAGCAGAAGCTGCTTAAACAGGTCAACAGGCTACTAAAAGACTTTCAGGCTGATGAACTAACCACGGATAATTTGATGCGCTTCCAGAGCAGTCTAGGCGATTTAGCGCGCAAACCTTCAGCAAAAGGAGAATTAGGCGGGCAGATTGGAAAAGCCAGGGATTCTATTATTGACGCTATACCAGCCAATCCAGGTGATGAAGCAGCGTTCAAGGTAGCCAGGGAGCAATGGGCAGCACAGCGGGCGGTTCAGGATTCTTTAGGGGTACGTGGTGAATTGTCGGCAAAAAAGATTGCTAAACGGATATTGACACGGGAAGGGGATACGCCTATTTCTAAATTAGGACGTACGGCTGAAGCTATGAAGTTTATGAGCGATTCTAAATTTGGAACGGAGAATTCAGTAAGGGGTGGATTAACCGGTGCGCTCCTGCCGCCTGTTGGAATAGGGGCAGGAGCATATGGTTTATTTAGCAATTAACACTCAAAAGGATTTGATGCACACATTATGCCGCGGTGAGTCTTTGGCGCCGTGCCATAACCGCCATGTTGATTTTGCTGCATGATTTCCTGATGGGTGATAGGTTGTCGATTAATACGATTACCTAACATTCCAGGATTGTGGTGAGGATTCATTTGCTTCATCATCTGGTCATGAGTATTAGCTTGTCTACCCATTTCACCACCAAGCTGTCCATAATGTGAAACTTGAGCAGATGCATTAAAGCTAATTAGTAAAACAATTAATAAGTATTTCATTTTTAAACCTTTTTAAGTTAGCGGAGTCTATATTGAGTTATAGACTCCGTTATTTCTTTATGCTATAACAAGTGCTATAATACCGAACAGTGCAAAGCCTATAACCATCCCGGCTGAAAAAACGTAAGCAATTGTTCGTAAGTCGTAATTATGGGTGTAATCTATTTCATTTTTCATGGTGGCTTCCTTAGAATGGTCTACCGTGGTTGGGATGGAAGCCGTGCAATAGTTCGGCTTCCTTTCTTGCTGCTACTGCGTAATGAATATTTTCAAAGCAGCCTAAATAATGATGTTTTCCTTTTGAACAGATAACAGCTACCCACTTTTTTGCTTGGCTGTTCCAATTTACGCCGGTTACACCTGTGGTGCTTGCTTTAGATAGTTTGGCGTTCTTGCTATTTTCTTCGCTTGTAACTTCACGAATATTAGTCCATATGTTGTTTAATGAGTCTTGATCTTCATGGTCAATTTCTATTGGCCAATAACCATTCATCCAAAAGAAGGCAAGCCGGTGTGCATAATACTTTTTGCCTGCAATGCCTATCGTGATGTATTTCTTTTCTTTGACCTTAAGAACAGTCCCTGCAACACTGCCCTTTGCTGCGCGGCCACTAGCCTTACTTTTCCAAGTAAATATCCCTGTCTCAGCGTCGTAGTCCAATATTTCTTTTAGTCTTTCTTGCGTTAGATCTTTCATTTTACTAGTCCTATAAAGTTATGGCATTCTGTAATAAACGTAATGATTACCATCAACGTTCGGCGCGTATGTGCCATGCATACGGCCTGTAAAGTCGCAATACCAAAGGAGTTTTTCTTTGATAATTCCTATGTTTCGTGCGTAGTAGATGAAGTTCCCGTACACCCTGTAGCCGTCAATTAAAAACTGCCCAGGTGTATCATCACCGCAAGGGGCAATGATGCTTGATGCGCTACCGTGGCGCCAGAATACTTTTACAACATCATGGTATTCATGCTCACCGTAACCAGGGATGTCAACAAACAATGTAGCGTAATGGTCGACTACTTCAGCGTAGCTATATGATAGTTTTTTAGCTACCGGGTTCTGATGCGGGTATCCTGTCGCCCTGGCGTGAAAAGGTGTTGAAGCTGTCCATAAGTCCGATAATATTGACCGTCCATCGTAAGCATGGCTAGGAGCTATTAGGATCGGCTTTCTGTCAAGGTTGGCGTATATGTTCAAGGTTCCATCGCCACATTCAAGGTTAGGCTGTCCTGCTACTTCCCATATTGAATCTGATGCGTACCTGTGGCCGGTCTGCACTTCATCAACACCGCAGTCTGACTCAGCACCGATAAATCTTTCCTGGAATCTGTACCACTGTCCGTCCTTATGATCAGGCGCTACCATCCATTCATAACTTTTACCAAAATCAATAGTTATTTCCTTTTTCTCATTTCCGAAACCATCAACCATTACATACGAAGGGAAACCGTGGTGCATATCGTAATCAATGAAGTTGATAGCTTGGATAGGGGCACTAAAGAAAAGTAATGTTATTAACAGATGTTTCATTTTACTTACCTTTGTTTTCTGAATCATTCCAGATTTTAACCAGTGCTACACCACGTTGACCGCTGCCTTTGTAAATCATTTGCGGCGACAACATGTAAACACCTGACTGTATTTTGGTGATTAGCTTCTTTTTATACAGCTTGTTAATAATGGTATTGATTAGATTCTGGCTTACGCCGCTTTCTTTCTCCATTGCTGCATAAGTTGCGATTACGTAATTGGTTCTTTTATCGCTTTTAGACAAAAGATAGCTAAGAAATTTAGCTGCTGAACTGCTGTTGCTGCACTCAATGTACTGCATTAGTGTCTCAACGTAGCACTTTGACCAGGATTCATAACCTTTCTTAACAAACAAGGCAACCGGTTTTACTTCACCTGTCAATTTGTTTACTAACTCCCAGTTTTCAGGTACGTCTATATTTTCATCATTCATTGTGTTACTCCTATTAAAATGTTTATATTCGACTAATTAAGCTTCTAGTATACACTGTTATTTACAAGTTGCAAGTAAATTGATAGTTTATTTGTTTGCTAGCTCAAATTATTAGTATTTACCCCTTACCTATTTTAATTTACCCCCCACACAGGGGGTACGCACCCCCCACACAGGGGGTAAAATAAAAGTTAAGTTGTTGTTTTTATATGGCATAAATTTTCTCCCTTCTATGTCTATTACTAATATAAATAAATGCGATAAGCGAAGTGTTCCGCTGACAAAAGAAAAAGCACAAAAACCATAAACCTTTCCTTATCCAAATATAAATCCTATTCAAAGCAAACCGATTAATCTTGGGTCAGATAAGACGGAATTAAATAGCGGAAATCCGCTAACTCAACTCTGATTACAATCAACTACTTACCTTTACGGGTTAACAAATTCGTGTTATGATTTGCACTTGCAAGCTGCGTAAAACAAATCACTAACACGATATGACAAGAAAGAAAAACATACGGGACAACATCCAAGCGCAAAAGCTGATCGACTTATTGCAAGCACACGCTTTAGGCGAAGACACCCTGGACCCTTTCCGATTAAAGTCTATTGAGTTGTTACTAAAAAAATCATTACCGGATCTTAAAACTAGTGAGACGATCAAAGTCAAAGACAAAGCAGATAGTCGAACGATCTTTGTTATCAGATAGAACGGAAGTCATTGCGAACCTAAGACCGCATCAACGCGCTGTTTATGATGGTATGGCAAGGTTCAATACGTTACTGGCCCATAGACGGTTCGGTAAAACTGTATTGGCTATCCTGATACTGATTGAAAAAGCACTGGCCTGCGAAGAAAGACGGCCACAAGTGCATTACTACTGCCCAAGCTACAAACAAGCTAAGCGGGTAGCATGGAGCTACGTTAAAGAATTCACGGCATTATTTCCTGGTACACAAACAAACGAACTTGAGTTAAAGGCTACGCTGGCTGACGGCCAAGTAATCCAACTTGGATCTGCAGATAACCCAGATGATTCACGTGGTATTTATTCCGACTTCGTGGTACTGGATGAACCGGCACAAATGCCGCCAAGGATGTGGACTGAAGTATTACGCCCTGCACTGTCGGATAGAAAAGGCGGTATGCTGGCTATTGGTACACCTTCAGGCCGACATGGTTTATTCTATGACTTGTACAACCAAGCCCTTAACAGTAAAGATTGGTGGAACGGGGTATATCGTGCCAGTGAGACGGGTGTGGTGGATGCTGATGAACTGTTAAGCGCACGCAGGGCAATGAGCAAAGCTGAGTATGAACAAGAATATGAATGTAGTTGGGATGCTGCAGTCAAAGGCTCTTATTGGGCTGAAGTGATGCAAGCATTGGAGATAGGCGGCAAGATTACAATCGTGCTACCTACGTATGGCAAGCAGACACACATTGCACTGGATCTGGGCATTAACGACGCTACAGCGGCATGGTTTTTCCAAACAGACGGCGAACTGTGCCGGGTGATTGATTATGCTGAGTATACAAACATGGGGTTACCTGATATGGTTGAAGATTGGCGGCAACGTGGTTATACATACGGAAAGGTGATAGCTCCGCATGATATACAGGTGCGGTCATTAAGTACCGGAGTGACCAGACACCAGACATTATCAGAATTAGGATGTGATGTTATCGTAGCACCAAAGGGAACGGTTATTGAAGGGATTGATGTAACAAGGGGATTCTTAAGCAAATGTATGTTTGACCGGGAAAAATGTGCTGATGGTATTGAAGCGCTGAGACAATTCCGCGCAGACTGGCAAGATAAAAGGGGAGTGTTAGCATTAAGGCCGTTACATGATTGGACAAGTCATGGTGCCGATGCTATGAGATACTTAGCTGTAACCGGATTGGATACACTTGAGAATAGATGGGGTAGGATTGACTACTCCGAAATGGATAAAGGTTTGGCTTATGCGTAAGGAAGAAATAGCGGCAATAGTTTATCGTGAAGTAACGCAAGCGCGTGGATATGACACCGATACTTTGTCGGCTGCACGTAAAGCGGCGTTAGATTTGTATGAAGGGCGCATGATAGCCGCACCTGAAGGCCGTAGCCAAGCTATAAGCCTTGATGTTGCTGACAGTGTACATGCGATACTGGCACAAATAACACCTGTGGTAAGAACGTCTCAGATTGAGTTTGAGCCACAATCCCAAGAAGACGAACAACCCGCACAAATGGAGACTGATTTTGTACAAGTTTCGATTGAGCGCGCTAGTGGTTATGACGTTTTGGATGACTCTATTTTTGACGCTTTACTTGTGGGTAATGGTTGGCTGCATGTTCACGTCGATGAAGAAACGGTGGAGACTGAGCAAAAATTCCCTTCCAAGTTAACAGACGAAGAACTGTTTATTATTCAGCAAAGCATCCAAGCCGATTCGGTCAAGATGAAAGAAACGGAAAACGAAACAATCGTAACGATTACCAACACGACTAAAAAGTTGATGGTTGAAAGCGTCCCACCTGAAGACATGCTGTTTTCAGAAGAAGGTAGTGGTTACGAAGTCGATCAGGTTCGATTCGTTGCGCGCAAGCGTTTATACACGGCTTCAGCGCTAAAAGAAAAAGGGGCAGCACAGGCCGTCATAGATAGCCTTCCTGACGCTGTAGAATTATATGATGGAGATATAGCCAGACAAGGGATATATGCCGCTGACGGGGATTACAGAAGCGTTCAGCAAGCAAACAGATTGAAACGTGTGTACGTCTGCTACATTAGACTGCAAACGACTGAAGCGAACAAGGTGCAATTGCGTGAAGTGTGGATAGGTGAAAATGGCGGTGATGTTCTGTTTGATGAACCCGCCGACTTTATCCCTTTCATTTGTGGCTCAGCAATACCAATGCCACACCGTATCGTGGGGACAGGTATCGGGCAGCTATTAGCACAGGTACAAAACCAAAAGACTCACGTGTTACGCCAGTACATGGATAACTTAGCGGTTCTGAACGGTTCAAGAATGGGCGCTATTGAAGGTCAAGTTAACATGAGTGACCTAACCAATGGCCGAATAAATGGCGTTGTAAGGATGCGTAGCCCTGATGCTATTGTCCCTTTGCCGGCCAGTGACATAGGCCCGCAAGCAATATCAGCTTTGAATTACTTGGATCAGGTAAGAACGCAACGGGTTGGCGCCGCTTTAGACTTTAATGAAGTGCAAGCACAGTTGATGGGCACAAGTGCAACAGCAGCAGCCGGCCAGCTAAGTAAGGTTGAGCAGATGGGTGGTTGGTTTGCTGGCAACATCGTGCGCACTATGCTTATGCCTTTGTTTCAATTGGTACACAAGACACTCAGGACAGAATTAGCAGGCCCAGTCATGGCAAAAATAGCAGGCAAGTGGCAACAGGCCGATACGTCTCAATGGCAGGAAAGACAGATTACAGATGTTAAGATGGGATTAACCACAACTGAAAAGGCTGAAAGGTTAAGTGCATTATCCCAAGTGCTGGGACAATTACAAGGAATGATGAGTACGGGCGGCAATGGTGTAATTACTGACACTCAACGAATCTACAGCGCTATGTCTGATTGGATTAGAGCAGCGAACCTTGGACCACCTGATCAATACTTAATTGACCCGTCAAGCCCAGAAGCGCAACAAGCATTGCAGCAGCAGGCACAGGAACAACAACTGCAAGCGCAAGAACAATTACGTATACAGGCTGAAGAAATTAAACTTAACCAAAACTTTGAGCTAGAAAAGCAAGGCCGTGATCTTTCCTACAAAGAATGGGCGGATAGACTAAAAGCTGAAATTGAAGAAGCCAAGCTAACAGTGGATAGCACTATCAAGGTTAAAGAATTGAATCTAAACAAACAGGACATTGACGATGGCGACACTGACTGAGAAAGAAAAGCTGGTAATTGTTGAAGAACTATTCAAGGAAGTGACAGATCAGATCTTGTATGAGATTACCAACAAAAAGAAAGACCGGCAACAGTTACTTGCTGAATTGGACGCATTAACATCTATGAAGGAACGGTTGTATGCAAGAATTACAAAGTGATGCACAAGAATTAGACGAATTGCTGTCCGATCCACAATCAATCAATGAGACGGATCAGATAACAGATTTATTGTCGGGGAAGCCTGAGAAGGAAGAAGCGACAGACCCAGCCCCTGAGAAGGAGCAAGACGCTGAGCCGGAGACGGATGAAAGCGAAGATGCAAAGATTGATTATGGTATGAAAGTACCAATGCCCGGCGGTGCTGAACCTGTAACATTGGGTGAATTGAAAGACGCATATCAGGAAAAGCAAGACTTAACACTTGATTTGACAGACCGTGAGAACAGACTGGCAATTGAGTATGACAAGGTTAAGGATTTAGCGCAAATGGCCGATAGCCTAGACCCTGAAGCAAGGGAAAGGCTACAAGTTCACGCTCAGCAGGAGTTTGAGAAAGAACAGGTTAAACTTGCAAACATCATGCCTGAATTGTCAACACCTGAAGGCGTTAAAGCGGTAAGGGAAGACTTGTATCAACTTGGATCAGAATACGGGGTTAGTAACGATCAGATAGATCAGGTTAAAGATGCCGTAACAATCAAAATGATGCACGACTATGCCAAGCTACGCAAAAGCATTAAAGCAGCTAAAGAAACTGTTAAGCCGTTAAAGAATGCCAATGTTAAAGCAGGGAAAGGTCGTTCAAACGTAAGTAATATTGATGCAGCAATAACCAAAGCCAAACAAACTGGATCACACCAGGATCAGACGGCGGCTATTGATGCTCTAATTTCAGGAGTAAAGTAACATGGGTGCAGACGTAACACACGTAGCGGCTGATGCCGTAACCTTCGGTGGAGTAATCCGCGAAGATGTAATGAACAAGATATGGGATATTAGCAACATCCCTTTACCATTCACTGAATTGTGCGCAAAAGGGACGCACACCAACAAGCGGGTTGAGTTTGTAACTGATGAATTGGCAGCAGCAGCAACAAGCAACGCTGTTATTGAAGGCGCTGATATCACTCAATCAGATGGAAGTCTAGGTGCAAGACTTGGCAACTTTACGCAAATCGCTGTCAAGAATGTAATCATCACAGACACCGCTGAAGCTGCTAACAGTATCGGCGGGCAGGCTAGCCTATCCTATCAGGTGAAAGAACGCCAGAAGGAGCTTAGACGGGACGTAGAAGCGCAAATGCTGACACATCAAGCTAGTGTTGTGGGTGATGCATCCGCAGCGGCTTCCGTATCGGCTGGTATCGGTGCGCAGATAGAAACAAACCTGGAAGTTGGATCGGGTGGATCTGCCGGTGGTTTTAACACTTCCACAGGTGTATTTGATGCACCTACCCCCGGTACTAAACGGGCGTTGACTGAAACATTGATTCGTGACGTGTTGCAGGCTGTTTATGAGGCAGGTGGTAATACTGAATGTCTAATGGCCCGGCCTGTTGTTATTCGTTTACTTTCGACGTTTCTATTCGGCTCAACTGCCCGTGTTGCGACACTAACCAGTGAGAAGAACCAATCGTCTGGTAATACTCCAATGACGGCTTATGGTTCAGTTAATGTGTTTGTTACTGACTTCGGGCAGGCTGTTGCTTTGAAAGATAACCGTTTGCAAGCTGTTGATGCAACGGCTACTTCAAGTATGTATTTCTTGGATCGGTCGAAGCTTAAGCAGTCTTTCCTACGGGGCTATCAAGTTGAGCCTTTGGCAAAAACTGGTTTGTCTGAAAAACGCTTGATGAGTGTTCAGTATAGTTTGCTGGTACTCAATGAGAAATCACAAGGCGCTATCATGGCAATTGATGAAGCTTTGGCAGTAACAGCGTAATGTATAGGCTGACTAATACACACAAGTCAGCCGTTGGTATCCCTGGGAATAGAATGCTTAAACCTGGGGATACTGTCGACATTGATATGAATGATATGGAAAAACGGATAATGGAGAATTGCGGATATGTTGAAATACATGATCTTCGTAGATCCACGGGCGGAAGAAACCAGAAAGAAAATGCGCCAGCAAAAGCCAAGAACGTTGGCAAGCGGAACAATGAAAATGGCGTTACACCTGTCTGATATTGAGCACGCTTACTTGGTAAAGAATAACCCTGACTTAGATGAAGAAGGAATAGACGGGAAAGAATGTTGGCGAAAGTTTATAAATCATCCTGATTCAGCAGCTTTTAGGGTGCAAAAGATCTAATGCTTATCCAATACGGATCTGCTTTAGGTAGGGTAACAAACATAGGTAACCCAATTGCTTTTTCTCCGAATATAGTTAAGTTTGCTGTTGAGACGGGTTACCATATAAGATTCGGTGAAGTTTTAGGTTTTGAAGTTGCTGATATTAAAGACTTTAGTGTTGCACTTACGTTAGATGTAGACCCAGCGGAAACAGTAACAAAAACATTACTTACTGGTGGCGTATTTATTATTGACAATATTATTTCATTCATACTTACTGATACGGATATTACCCACCCTGGCAAATACAAACTTAAGGTTGTATTGACTGACCAGCTAGATAACAGAACACGCATAACGCCGTGTCCTAATAACATGAGATTTTTCTAAATATGAATATTATACAAGGTGGGACACCGGTAAGCAGGATAGTAGACCCTGGAGACCCTATAGCTTTCCGCACTGAGCGATTCTCACCATTTAAAGGCGGCTTCGATTCGTCCAACTGGACGGCTTTGAATGAAGACGGCACTAATAACATTACGACAACCGGCATATATTCTTTTACCATGATCGGAGACGGCGGTACTGATTTAGGTAACCAGCTTGATATTGGTATAGTGGGGGAGCAGTTTAGATTGACGCTTACTGTTACCGGGACAGGTGCATTCCGGATTAATGCAGACAGCGCGGCTGTAGATACAGGACTGACTGCTGGAGCTTCTCAACAATTTACTTTTACCACGGATGGCACAGGTAATATTATCATTAGTCGCAATGTAGCACTGGGAGCCACTAACCTTGCATTTACGATAGATTCACTGGAGATTTTCGGATGACCCCTTCAGCATTAAAAACACGCATAGCACAAGTAACCCATAAGTCTG
>Ga0316190_10003169_pt1 | contig 11955 bp, 13 predicted proteins | sample Eddworburrow2_MG_FD_204929 | JGI IMG/M metagenome (GOLD analysis project Ga0316190, IMG submission 204929) | Coastal sediment microbial communities from Maine, United States - Eddy worm burrow 2 | ecosystem: Environmental > Aquatic > Marine > Coastal > Sediment | place: USA: Maine | collected... | reverse complement strand
ACGGTGAGTTCGTCTATTCTACCGGTACCGACGCCACCATTCGCAAATGGCGGGTCAGCGACGGCGCCGAGGAACGGGTCATCTATCGCAATGGCTGGGGCATCAATGTGCTGGCCGCCTTGCCGGGTGGCAGGGAACTGGCATTTGGCGCGCTCAATGGGACCGCAGCCGTGCTCGATATCGAAAGTGGCGAAATCGCTCATCAACTGGCGCAGCGTGAACGCCCCATACTATCAATTGCAGTGTCTCCGGAGCATAAGGTTCTGGCGTTTGGCGGCGGTGACGGCATTGTGTCTGTACATGACATGACCGACTGGACACCGGTGAAACTGCTCGACAATCCATACGGCCCGATCTGGGCTCTGACCTTTTCCGGGGACGGCGACACGCTTTACCTGGGTGGGCTCGATGACACGGTACATTACTGGCAATTCCGCCCGGGCCGTGATTTTGAACCGGCCCGCGGCAAGTTTCCACGCCGCTTTCAGGCTGATGAAGGACTGAGCGTCGGTGAACGTCAGTTCGCCCGCAAATGTTCGGTCTGTCATACCCTGTCACCAGACGATGCCAATCGTGCCGGGCCGACGCTTTACGGTGTGTTCGGCCGCAAGGCCGGTACCTTGCCGGGATATGCCTATTCGAAGGCTTTGCTCGACTCTGATATTGTCTGGAGCGCTGACACCATCGGCAAGCTGTTCGAAAAAGGCCCGCAGCATCTGGTGCCCGGCACCAAGATGCCACTGCAGAAAATGTCCAATACCGAAGAGCGCGATGCCATGATTGAGTGGTTGAAGGAAAAGACACAAAGCTCGCCGGATCGGGCAACAAAGTGAAAACAGTTTGCACATAGGTGCGCGGCGTATCTATATCAGTAAGAGAATGGCAACAGCCACGCTCTGCCGGGACTCCGGCAAAAGGGGAAACAGGAAGGGTCAACACAATGAAAGCATTTGTACTGGCATGTGCAGCCATGGCTGTGATCGGGGTTGGTGCGCATTTTACGCTGGCTTCGCTGGAACTTTCGGCAAGCAATGTGTACTCGACCGACAATGTGCGCCAATAGGACAGAATGGTGTTTGGTTGCTGCGCCCAGCAGCCATCAACAGGACCGTTTCTGAAGCGGGCGCCTTCTACAGCAAACAGGGAAATACCGAAAATGGATGACGACAAGTTCAACATGTCGATGCGCAAGTTCCTCAAGCAGGTAGGTGTGACGTCACAGCAGAAAATCGAAGAGGCGGTGCGTGCGTCCGGCAAGTCCTCCGGCAGTGTGACGGTTACTGCAACCATCTCTTGCGGCGACGTTGCGCTGGATCACACGGTGACCGGCGAGATTGATCTCGGGTGATGCCCCGCCGGATTTGCAGGTGGCTGTCATGAACGAAGAGCCGGTTTTTCCGCCATTGCTGAACGGCATTGAGGTTGCACCTGGAACGGATACTGCCAGGGTGGCAACCGCTGCCGTAATGGCAGGTGAGGCCGGTGCAGGCGACCTGTACTGGTCGCAGTCGGAAGACCGTCTTAACATGGCGATCGTGCTGGAACCGGATGTGCCGTTGTCGCGTGCCGCACAGGTGCGCCATGTTCTGGCGGTGGCGTTCGGGGATGCATTCGGCGCCATCTCGCCACCGGAAATCGGCGTTCATTATCGCTGGCCGGGGGATATTCTGGTCAATGGTGCCAGAGCCGGCGCGATAACGCTGGACGTGCCGGCGGGGTTGACCGCTGACCAGGTGCCGGCATGGATGGTGCTGGGCCTTGATGTGGCCATCACCCTTGACCTGTCAATTGAAAACCCCGGTGAACTGCCGGACAGCACCACCTTGCATGAAGAAGGCGCCGGCGAGGTTACCCGCACCATGTTGCTTGAATCCGTGTCACGCCATTTCCTGACCTGGATCGACGGCTGGATGAACGAAGGCTTCAGGAGCGTGCACGAAAACTGGCTGGGCCGGGCGACGGGATCGGACGAGGACATCACGGTTTGCCACGCCGGAACCACTGTGAGTGGCCGGGTGACGGGCATGGATGAAGAGGGCAACCTGTTGTTTGCGGCGGCAGACAAACCGGTGCAGGCCTTGGCGCTTGTGGACACCGTGGAAGGGCATGCTTGAGCCATGATCAAGGTCCTGCGCACCATCAGGTTTGACAGTTCGGACGACAATGTGTTTGCCGCACCGGCAGGACCCGACGAGATTGCCCTGTCCGGCGCATTTGCCTTTGCCGGTGTCGGCGTTGAAGAAATCAGCGGAAAGACCCGGCAGGCATTTGCCAACGGATTCCTGGCACTGCCCAGTCTGGGCCGCGCGACATTTGTATCCGTCGGCGAGGCAGATGAAGATGAAGTATCAGATGCTGTCGATGGCCTGGCGCGGGTGTTCATGGAAGACTATCAGGCGCCTGACCTGAGTACGGCACGTGACGCAGCACGCGAAGAGGTGGACTTTTCATGTGAGCTCGCCCGCGGCAAACCGCTGAACACCTTGCTCACTGTGCACCGCACGCTCACCGAAGAAGGCGCCATTCATGAAGAATATCGTGAGATCACACCGCCCGGGCAGGAGCGCCCGCACACGCGTATCTGGGATGTAGCTGATGAGTGAACGTGCATGGCATTCATCCGGGGCCTATCTGCTCAACCGTTTGCCGGGCCGCGGCGGTCTGGAAGTGACCGCAGACTATTTGAGGGCCTATTTTGCGCGCCCCGAACTGGCCCCGATCGACGAAAGCTGCGAGGCCGAACAAGTGGCCCATGCCCGCCTCGTCGACAATCCATACCTGCAATTGTCGCATCAGGAATTGTCAGAGTTCGAAGACGCAGATGCTGGTCAGAACTACAAGGTGTTCCTGGCCTTCCGCGATCTGCTGGTGGCATCAAAGACCCTTGAAAAGGCTTACCTGGCAATTGTGCGCAGTGAAGCGGGCAATGTACCGCCCCTGTTTGTCGAGCAGATCGTGCACGCCATTCTGGCCAGTATTCTGCATGGTCAGACCGACCCGCTGCGCTGGCGGGCGGCTGAAATTTTCTTCCGTTCTCAAAACGTGTCTGCTGATGAAGGTCAGTTGATGCTGGCAGATGAGGAAGTCGTCGACATGTTTGCCGAAACCGGGGGCATGGGCGGGCTTGGCCAACTGGTCATGGAAGCCGCAACACCGCTCAAGCAGGTCGAGCTGGATGTGCTTGATGAAGACAACAAGCAGATGTACTGGGCTCGTGCGGAACGCTTTGACACGGTTATTGATTTTCGTTTCACCCAGCCTGCCAATGACGCCTTTGCCCGGGTCGTTGAACACTGGATCAACCACTTTACCGGCATCAGTGTCCGGGTTCAGCCGGTGCAGCGCATAGATGATGAAAAGTGGACCTGGCATATTGGCATGGATGCCCAGGCCACCCAGCTGATGAACAAACTATACGAAGGCACAGAGTTGTCGCTTGAGGAAGAAATCAGCATTATCGGCCTGTTCCGCATGGATATACTGGATCAGCAATCGGTCATCGAGCGCGCGCGCGGCAAGCCGGTCTGGCTCGGCCTGGCCAAATCTGCGACCGGCAAACTGAACATGAAACCGCAAAACCTGCTGATCAACATGCCATTGCAGCGTGGCAGTTGAACAAATAGACTAGCTGATGCCTCGCAAGGGCAGGAACAGGTTTTGCGAGATCAATACACTGGGGCAAACGCGGGGAGGAATTGTGCAATGGATAGTCGTCATTTTCTGGACAGAAACGGTGCCAGGTTTTTAGCAGGCCTGATCTGCGTTCTGGCCCTGTCCGGCCTGGCCCTGACCTGGCACAAGCAAAACAACACCGATACGGCAGGCCGTCCGGTTGCAGCGACCGGCGTATTGGGCGCAGGCGCCGCCAACGCACCGGCGGTCAACCCCAAATTCGAAGAATGCCGCACCAGGCGCAGCGGAGAGATTGCCAACATGCTGAAAGACGGTGTCATTGACCAGGCCAAGCACGACGATTTCCTGGCCAGCGCCCTGCAAAGATGCGCCGGCATGTTCCCACCGGAAAGCTAGAGCCTGATTGAAATGCCGCCATCTGCTGTCATGGCGCTGCCGGTGACGAAAGGTGCCCGGTTGGACAACAGAAACATAGCGGCTTCGGCAATTTCTTCAGGATCCGCCATTCGCCCGAGCGGATGCAGGCCGGCAATGTAGTCATGGATTTCAGGATCGTCTCCGGCCATGGCTGTCCTGGTGCCGCCGGGCAGCAGGGTGTTTACCCGAATGCCGTCGGCGCCGTGTTCAGCTGACAGAGACTGTGCCAGTCCGATCAGGCCAGCCTTTGAAGCCGCATAGGCGCCCATGCCGGGCATGCCGGCATTTGCGTATCCTACAAACGACGAGGTGAACACAACAGACCCGCGCCCGCGCTTTTTCAGGGCTGGTATCTGGTACTTTGCCGCAAAAAATGCGCTGGTCAGGTTTGTGGCTATAACATCGTTCCAGTTGGCGGTCTCCATGTCGGGAACTGCCACAGTATCTCCCATCATCCCGGCATTGTTGAAGGCACCGTCAAGGCCGCTGAATTCCGCTGTGGCCAACTGGACCAACCTGTCCGCATAGGCTTCGTCCCAAACATCTCCTGCCAGAAAAACCGCGCTGCCGCCGCTGTCATTGATCTTTGTGGCAAGCTGGCGAAGCAGCGCTTCGCGGCGTGCGCCGAGAACAAGCTTTGCCCCTTCTGCCGCAAACAGCACGGCTGCTGTTTCGCCTATGCCGCTGCTGGCGCCGGTGATGATGATGGTCTTGTTGTTGAGTTGCATTGTCTGATCTCCAGGGGTTTCAAATGTAATCCTTGGATAGGAACGCCGCACTCCGTGGTCGACCCGGTTTACGGGTGTGCAGGAAGTCTCCTGACAGTCACCGGCAGCCGGTGTAACAGAAATGCAACCCGGCGGTCATCCGCCTGCCAGCCTTCGCTGGCATGACGATACATGCAGTCCAACCTGCAAACCGGGTTGACAGGAGTATATTATTTCTATATTTCTAGTTTTATCGAATTAATGGTACTTTATTATGGACCTCGTCACGGCTGCACAAGGATTTTCCGCCATGGGCTCGGAGTCCCGTCTGGAAGTCTTGCAAACCCTGGTCAGGGCAGGGGACAAGGGTTTGCTGGTTGGTGATATCCAGCAGCGTACCGGCATTCCGGGCTCGACCCTTGCCCATCACCTGAAGTTTCTCACATCTGCTGATCTGATTGTGCAGAACCGGCAGGGGCGCACCATCATCAATCGGGCCAACTATCAGCATCTGCAGGCTCTGGCGGGCTTCATCCTGGAAGAGTGTTGCGCAGATCAGGAGATCCAGACATGAGCGATGTGTCCCGCGAACAGTTGCCTCTGGCTGGCGAGATAAAGTCCCGTCTGGCCACACCGTGGACGGTTACCCTATTGGCGCCGGTTGCGGTTGCCGTGCTGGATTTTCCCAACCTGGTTCCGGTCATCAGCTTTGCGGCAAAGGCCTTTCTGGGAACATTGCCCTACATCGCTTTCGCGGTATTCTTAATCGCGGCATTGAAGGCAGCAGGCGCAGAAGCCGTCATTGCCAATGCGTTCAAGGGCCGTGAAAACCGCATGATCGTATTGGCAGCCCTGTTTGGCGGGCTGGCGCCGTTTTGTTCGTGCGAGGTGATCCCGTTCATTGCCGGCCTGCTGGCATTGGGAGCGCCCTTGTCCGCGGTGATGGCATTCTGGCTGTCGTCTCCCCTGATTGATCCGCCCACGCTGCTGATCACAGCCGCCGCACTCGGCTGGCCGTTCGCCATTGGCAAGGCGGTGTCAGCCATCGGTCTGGGGCTGTTTGGCGGGTTTGCCATCAAACTGTTGCTGAAGGGCGGCTGGTTTGGCGAGCCGTTGCGCGAACAGATTGCGCTCGGCTGCGGCTGCGGTCCGAACCCGTTCGACGGCAAGCCGGTATGGCAGTTCTGGCGCGAAGCCGGACGCAGACAGGTGTTCAAGACCGAATTCATCAACAACGCACTGTTCCTGATCAAATGGCTGGCGCTGGCCTATGTTCTGGAAGCGCTGCTCATCACCTATGTCCCGGCATCCCTGATTGCGGGGCTGGTTGGCGGCGAGGGCATCACGCCGATTGCCATAGCAGCCCTGGTCGGCATGCCTGCCTATCTGAACTCCTACATTGCCCCGCCCTTGCTGTCAGGCTTGATGGAGCAGGGCATGAGCGGTGGCGCTGCCATGTCATTCATGGTGGCTGGTGCGGTCAGCTCTGTTCCCGCGATGGCTGCAGTGTGGTCATTGGTGAAGAAGCAGGTATTCGCCGCCTATCTCGGCCTTGGTGTCAGTGGTGCCATTGTCTCGGGTGTCATCTTCCAGATGTTCGTTTGAGGGGGGCTTATTGATGGATACGCTGTACTGCGTGGGTTGTTTTATCTCGCTCACGCCAGCAGCCTTCGGCTGCGCTCCGCTGGGGCTAGCCTGACCGGCTCGAGGCCCGGTCGGGCCTAGTTGTTTTGGTGGTCGAACAGCTTGTCCTCGCTTGGCTCGGGCCGTTCTCCGACACTGAATGAACGTAGTGATAAACTCCCCTCCGAGGCACAAAGTGCTGAGGCAAGGCCGACTGGCCGTCGAACGAAGTGCGCCCCAGCGGAGCGCAGCCGAAGGCTGCTGGCGTGAGCGGAAAAAAACAACACACGAAGTGCCTGGACAAGCTGTTCGACCAACAACACCCAATCTCACTCATCATCTATCAGAAAATCATCGGCACTCAACGGTTCACCGGCAGCTGTTTTTCTTTCGGCTTCAATATAGTCCTCGGTTCTGCGAATGGCCGGGCGTGAGCCTGCGCTGAACGGGTCATTGCTGGAATTGGCCTGATGTTCGATGCGGCAGTTGTCACACATCTTGATCAGTTTCGAGGCTTCGGAGTCGGCAAACATGGCGTGCTTGCCGGCCAGTTGGGCGGAGATTTTCTCGATGGTGCTTTTGGTGCCGAATTCCTTGCCGCAGGAAATACAGGCGAAAGGCTCCTCTTCATTCAGGATTGCCGGCGACAGGGCCGATGCCGCAAAATTGTAGCGTGGCTCCAGTGTAATGGCGCCTTCAGGACATGTGGTTCTGCACAGGCCGCACTGCACGCACGCCGCTTCGGTGAAGCTCAGTTGCGGTTTGTCCGGACTGTCGGCAATGGCGTTGACCGGGCAGGCCCCGACACACGCCTGGCACAAGGTGCAGGTGTCGGTGTTGACGATAATCTGCCCGTAAGGTGCATTGTCGGGCAGGGCGATGATGTCCTTGGGCGCTGGTGCAGCGCCATGCAGCAGGCCCAGCATGGTGCGGCTGACATCGCGCTTTGAGCCGACACCGGATATGGCGTGGGCCTTTAGGGCAGGCACGCGTTTGTCTGCCCAGACGGTTGCCTCCAGCGCGTCCGGGTCCGCCTCGCAGATCAGGTTGATGGCACACTCATATCCCAGGCCATCCGCCAGGGCTTTGGTCAGCTCAATCTGCGCCCCACAGCCGGATAATTCTTCCGCCTTGGCCGGATTTGCGATCAGATGAATGCGCGAAACACCTGACGCCATCATGGCCAGCAGGCCGTCATGGCCGATCTGGGTAATTTCATTGACCCCCAGCGGCAGCACGTGGGCGGGCAGGCCGCGGCCAAAGCGGGCGCTCATGGCGATCAGTTCCAGGCCAAAGCTGTTGTCGTGCACCAGCACTTCCGGCGTCTTGCCGCCGGCGCTTAGATAGGTCGAGACCAGAGTATCGATGCGGCCGATCAGGTCGGCCCTGTGCGGCATGGCGTAGGATGCGGCACCGGTCGGGCACACGGCAGAACACGAACCGCAGCCGCCACAAATGATCGGGTCAAACTCGACAATGTCGCCAATCGACGTGATGGCGCCTGCCGGACAGACATCCAGGCACCGTGTGCAGCCGGTCTTCAGGCTGCGCGAGTGGGCGCAAATGCTGGAATCATAATGGACATAGAGCGGTTTTTCGAACTCACCCGCCATATCGGCCAGCTCGAACATGGCTTCCATGACACGCGCCGGATCGCCTGCATCGATCTTCTTGTAGCCGTCACGAAGATGGCCGCCGGTGAACAATGATGGTCCGTCGGACAAATCCAGGATCAGCGCGCAGGTTGACGAAGCGCCATCGCGCGCCATGACAAAATCTGCTGATTGCCTGGCCGACGGCATCAATGGTGCATAGTCATCGACCACGATTTCGAACGCACCCAGATGGCCGGCTGCCCTGCTGATCTTGCCCTTGAACAGGGCGACATCCGCACTGACAGGCGGAATCACATCGCCGACGTCGCTCAACAGCAAGGTGGTGGGAATTCGCTGGTTCAGCTTGCGCGCTGCATCAAGCGCCTGCTGACCGGCGCCATAGACAAGGCATTGTCCGCTGGATGTCACGTTGATAGATCCAGCCGGTTCGCTGGAGTGTGCTGCATCTGCCAGAAGCGCGGCGATCTTGGCGGAGTTTGCTGTCTTGTCCGTGCTCCAGCCTGCGCGCTCGCGGATATTTGCGAACCTCAGTTCGCCTTCAAATTTCTGCTCCCCGGCAAGTTCGGTAAACAACGGTGCTTCCTGAGTGCAGGCTACCAGTACCTTGGCATTGCCCGACAGGGCTTCTGCAAACTTGCCGACTTCGGCGCGGCACAGATTGCTGAAAACGTCGGGCTCATCATCGCCACCGGCTGCCTTGCATATCTTCCTGCCGTCGAGCGTCATGGTGCGCTCGCAATTGCAGATCAGGGTTTCATAGCCGTTCAGTTTCATGGCCTGGCCTTGTGAGCATTGATGTTGGTTGGGCAGCAAAACCGGAATACCACTTCGTCATGCCCGTTTCGCAATGTGGTATGCGTTGGTGTAGCCTATCTGTGATGTGCTATGCAGTACAAAAATCCGCTGTGTGGGAGACGGCATTGTCTGAAGGTAACAGTATTCATCTGTCGCTTGTGTATGAGCGCAAGGCGTCCTCACATCCGTGGCTGGACTGGGAATGGTCGGTTCGCGGCATGATGCCGGTCGCAGACGGCGATATCAACTCTGCGCCACGCCTGCTGGAACGCACCGATCAGGTGGCGCGCTGGCTCGGCGAACCGTCACGGCTTGACCTGCACAGAACCGACCTGGATGCCTATGTCTACAATCTCACCTCGCCGCAGCCATCTGTGTATACAGTGGCCCATGAACTGGATGACCCGGTTGCCGACGGCTTGATCTGGAAAACCCATCTTGTCACCATGAGTTCCTATGAAGCTGAAGAGTACATGTCCGGTGATGATGCATTGATCGGCAAACTGGTCATGCAGACCGATGTGCGCGAATGGCTGGAGGCGTTTGTGGCGCTGCATTATAAGGACAGCACTTTCAAGAAGCGCCGTCGCGACAAGCTCGACACCGAGGAGTACAAGTTTGGTCAGGAGACCCTGCTGGAGCTTCGCCGCCGGATGCTGGCGTCCGGTAAACCGGAAGGAGAACTGCATTGAACTCGCGTGAAGACGGTTTCCTGTCGCGCTGGGCAAAGCGCAAGGCGGATGTTCGCGAGATTGAGGCGCGCGAGACCGAAGAACGCGAAGCAGCGTTGGCACCGCAACCCGGTGAGGGTGCGATCCCGGTGCTGATGGACGATGGTCAACTACCTGCTATCGACGAAGAAGCTCGTGATGTGCCGCCGGACGATGAGACCCGTCAGCGCTGGATCGAAGAACTGGAAGCAGTCGATATTGATACGCTGACCTACGACAATGACTTCACCATTTTCATGAAGTCTTGGGTGCCGGGTCCGCTGCGCCAGCGCGCCTTGCGCAAACTGTGGACGACCAATCCGGCGCTTGCCGTACTCGACGGGCTGAATGACTACGACCTGGACTATACAGACGCAGCCATGCAGGCAGGCAAGGTGGTGTCCAGCTATGTGCCCGGCAGAGGATATGCCACATTGGAGGAGATGGCGGAAAAACTCGCTGAAGCTGTCGCAGATGATGACGACGAACAAGGTGCAGGCGAAGATGATCTGCCGGAGTTTGAGGATGACGAACCGGCGGCACCGGATGTTGATAATGAGGCCGATGGCGTCCAGGCAGTTGAAGCTGAGATGGCAGACGGAGACTCTCCAGAACAGCAAGTTGACGAAAGGGCCATTGCAGTGCCGCAAAACGACGTTAAACTGAAATCGTGATGGCCAATCAAAAACCATACTGATCTATTGTGGGCTTGGGCTGGTAATGGAGCTTGGTCAAAGTCACAGGGAAAACAGGGCGCAATTGCCTGTTGTGTCTCGCTTGCTGTTGTATTATCGGCTAGCGTTATATTGCAGACCGCGCGCACTAAGGTTTCCAACTTGCGTTGGCGCTGTTGGAACTGAGGGGTAAGAGGCATGAAAACACTATTGATATTTTTGGCAATTGTGCTGATCGCGGCGGGCTGGGCGGTTGGACTGATAAACATTTTTTCACCCGGAACCGTAACCGTTGGGTTGAACCTTGATGTGGCGGCAACCCTGTTTGTAGGCGGTTGTGTGCTGCTCGGCCTTGCTGTTGTCGCCGGCTATCTGTCCGCGCTGACGCGGCGCGAGCCTGAAGATGTAGCGGCTGAAGACTATGCGCCGGCGGCATCGGCGGAAACTGATTTACCTGACTTCATGGCACCGGCATCCGCCGTTGCAGCAGGTGCAGCTGCCGGCGTTGCAGCAAGTGCGAGCGCGTTCGGCGATACCGCGAAAGATACAGCGGAGGCATCAGCCGACGTCGTGGAAGATCTCATGGATGACATCAGGTCGGAAGCAAAACCGGCTGTGGAATCTGCAGGTTCCATTTTCAGCTCTGTAACCGGTACAGCTACAGAGGTTGCTGATGAGGCTGTCGACAAGGCGGAAGAACTTGCCGGAGACGCAGCCGACAAGGTTGAGGAAGTAACCGGCGACGCGGTCGACAAGGCCCGTGACGACCTCTCGTCGTTCTTTTCCAAGCCCGCCGATACAAGCTCTGCACCTGAAGCGGTCGAACCATCGGCGTTCACGGCAGCACCCGATGTGAAGCCAGGTTCAGTTGCTGCTGAGGAAACCGGCGTTGAAACCGAAGCAGAACCGGAATTGTCGGATACCAACGAGGATGCTGACGCAGACACTACCAGTATCTTCTCTGGCGCTTCGCCTGCCAAGGCAGGCGGGGGCGGCACCGACGCAGCCGCAGCGGACACGACCACACCGGGTGTCATCACAATGGACGCCGCCATAACCGATGCGCCGGAGGCTGAGGCAGTGGCAGAAGAGCCCGCTGCAAGTGCTTCTGAAGGGTCGCAGGACGTGGAAACGACACCGGCATCGGAAGTTGCACCGGAACAGGAAATTGCACCGGAACAGGAAGTTGAACCGGAACCGGCAGCTGAAAGCGCACCTGAAGCCCTGCCGCAGGAAGATGAATTGTTCGTGGTCGAAGAGCGCGTTATTCGCGAGCGTCCGGCGCGCCTGTTGTCAGACGGAACGGTTGAGGCCGAGACCGATGAAGGCTGGATGCGGTTTGAAAACGTGGAGCACGTCGAGGAATATCTCGATGCCATGCGGGCAACCGCCTGACGCTGTCTTCTGCAGTCACATGAAAGATTGAAAGGGCCGCAGACAAGTGCGGCCCTTTGTTTTTGATGATGCGTTGCCTTGGTGGCTTTGCCCCAATTAGCCTGGATCAGGATGATTTTGGTTGAATCAACAAAAAATCATAAACCTTATCGATTTCAAAGTGTTAGAGAAGCTTTATGGGTTCATTTGAACCCATGTTGCTCTACCGCACGTCCAGCACCGAGGTTTGCGCGGTGCGTACAACGTCAACCGCGGTTGAGCCCTTGATGGCGCGCTGCAGCCGTGACCTTCCCTCGTCGGTCACCACGATGATACTGTGACCGGAACCGAGTTCGGCGATTTTCTGCGCCGCCGGGCCAACCGCGGTGATGACGTCCTTGACCTT
>Ga0316190_10003166_pt1 | contig 11958 bp, 11 predicted proteins | sample Eddworburrow2_MG_FD_204929 | JGI IMG/M metagenome (GOLD analysis project Ga0316190, IMG submission 204929) | Coastal sediment microbial communities from Maine, United States - Eddy worm burrow 2 | ecosystem: Environmental > Aquatic > Marine > Coastal > Sediment | place: USA: Maine | collected... | reverse complement strand
GGACGGGGGCGGTGCGTACGTCGGCTCGGAGGTCAGCCCCTGGTTCAACCGCCCGTACGGGCCACCCCTTGAAGGACCCGATCCGGCCGAGAAGCTCCCCGCTCGCCTCCCCGCCACGCCTGGTTTCCCAGTGCATGGCGCCCCAGTGCAGGGCGCAGCGATCGGTCCACTGGGTTTCTCAGGCCCGCCTCGACCGGGACGGGGCTGCGGCATTCGCTACATGGTTGCGCGATACCGCCACGCTCGCGGTGACCGACACGACGCTGCGAGACGCGCATCAGTCCATTCTGGCCACCAGGTTGCGAACGATCGACCTCGTCGAAGGGGCCGGCCAGCTCGCGGCCCGACTGCCGGGTCTGTTGAGCTTGGAGTGTTGGGGTGGCGCGACCTATGACGCCGCGCTGCGCTTCTTGTCCGAAGATCCGTGGGAACGGTTGGACCGTATCCGACAGGCGGCGCCCGAGATCTGCCTGCACAGATCGGCGTGCTCGAGCCCTACTGGGAACCCGAGCCCTGGAAGGGCGGACGGTGACACGGGCCAAAGCCGTCGTTTCGGCTGAGGACGAGGCAGCGCTGGGCGGGCCAGCTCGGCGGGCGACGCTGAACCGGCTGCTGTTTCCCGGTCCGGCCCGGACCCGGGCCGAACGATTCGAGCGATTCGGTGATGTGAGTCGACTTCCGTCGATCCCCTTCTGGTACGGCCTGCGAGAGAGTGACGATGACATCGAGGTCGAGTTGGGCGTGGGGGTGCGGCTACTGATCGGCCTCGAAGCGATCGGCGAACCCGGTGCCGACGGAATGCGCACAGTCGTGTTCCGCCTGAACGGCCAGATGCGACCCATTGATGCTCGGGACACGTCGGTGTCGTCGACCACGCTCGACGCCGAGAAGATCGACCCCTCCGAACCGGGCCATGTCGGGGCACCGTTCCGCGGCATCGCCAGCGTCACCGTGGCCGTCGGTGATGTTGTCGAAAGCGGTCAGGTGGTGGCCACGATCGAAGCGATGAAGATGGAGTCCAGTATCTCGGCCCCGACGGCGGGAACCGTGGCCCGCGTGATCAACGGTGGAGCCACCGCGGTGGAACCCGGCGACCTGTTGTGTGAGATCCAAGCGACCACGACCACGACGCCCATCACCCCCGGCTAGGTGGCTGGCACAAAGGTGGCAGGAATGCCCGCGGGCTCGACCGATTCTTCTCGAACAAGCAGTCAGTCCGGGTAGACGGGGTTACCGAAGGTCTCGTTGAAAGCGACCTCGCTCACCGGTATCCGGTCAAGGCTGGTCGGGAACGGGCGTGGTCTGTGACCTACGACGATGTGGGCGGCCGTGATCACCCCGTCCGGGATCTCCAACATCTCCTTCACCTGAGGTTCGTACATCACGAGCAGGGTCGTCAGGGCGGTGCCGATGTTCTGTTCGCGACATCCCAGGATGAAGTTCTGCACCGCGGGATAGATCGAGCCGCCGCCGACAACACTCAACCGATCGAGCTCGGTATCGGTTGGATGCACCCCATCGAGATGGGCGCAGGCCACCACCATGGCCGGTGCCTCGTGCATGTGTTCGGCCATGTGATCGGCGTTGTTCAACACCTTTTCGAGCTTCTCGGCCCCGATATCGATGATCCCCTCGCGGGCCTGGGCCAGGTAGCCCTTCCACGGCACGAGGTACCACTCCTGCAGCTGACGTAGTTTGGCCGGGTCTCGAACCGTGATGAACCGAACCGGCTGGCGATTCCCGCCCTGAGGCGCGAAACGGGCGTAGTCGAACGCCGGCCGGAGCTGCTCATCGGTTACCGGTTCCGACGTGAAGTACCGGCTCGTGACCGCGCTGCGAATGGCATCCCCAAGTTCCATATCGAGACCCTACAGAACCTGCAGTGCTCGGCCAGGATGAACCTCGATCACGACCGGGCCAGTGGTGGGACCCGATAGCCGCCGAGGAGTCGTTCCAGATATCCGGCGAACTCAAGGGTCGTTCTGTCCCCGAGGAACGGACCGACCACCTGCACGCCGACGGGAAGACCGGCATCGGTCCACCCGACGGGCACGACGGTGGCCGGCAGGTACACATAGCCAAACTGGGAGGTCCACACGATGAGGTCGGCGTAGGGGCGCTCCACACCATCCACCACCAGGCTGCGGGTATACAGGTTGCCACCGTGCTGATGCTCGAATGCCGGAGCGAAGCTCACGGGGGCCAACAGCACGTCGTGGTCGCGGAAGAATCGACCCCAGCTCTGACGGTTCTTCTCGCGACGTTCGGCGAGCAGCGACCAATCCCGGTGAGCCATGGCGGTGCCGCCGGCACGCATCCGCAAGACAGCATCGGCCGAGACGGGATCGGCCAGCACCCCCCGGAGCTCCTCGAACTCCTCGTCGGTACGCGCGGGTGAGGTGGCCGCGGAGATGAGCGGCAAGCCCACCTCGCGCACATCTTCGAAGGGATGCTCGGGACGGGCCGTGCGGTCCACTCGCAGCCCGTCTTCCTCGATCGTCCGCGCCATAACCTCCAGAACCTGTGACACCTCGGTGCTGACGGGACAGGCGGGATCGTCGAGCCATGCGGCTACCCGCAGTTCGGCTGCCGTGCCACGCGCCTTGGGTAGCTCCAGTGACCAGCCGTCGACAAGCTCGGCTCGGGGTCCGGTAAGCACGTCGAACAACAGGGTCAGATCATCGACCGTACGGGCCAGCGGCCCGACAACGTTGATATCCGCGTCGGACACGCCATAGGACACATGATCCACGTATCCCCGTTGTGGCACGATCCCGAAGCTCGGCTTGTGGCCACAGACGCCGGCAAAATGGGCGGGCAGGCGCACCGACCCGCCAATATCGGTGCCTATCTCCAGCGGTGTCAACCCGGCTGCCACCGCGGCCGACGCACCACCCGAGGAACCCCCGGGTCCTCGGCTCAGGTCCCAGGGATTGTTCGTCGTCCCGAAGATCTCGTTGGTCGCCTGGACGTCACCGGACCAGCGGGGCAGGTTGGTCTTGGCGAACACCACCGCACCCGCATCCCTCACCTTGGCGACGACCTCGGCGTCGCTCACCGGCACATGATCCGCCAGCTCCGTGGCCCCACCCGTGGTGCGTAGGCCCTCGGTCGCCAACGCGTCTTTCACGGTCATGGGGAGCCCGGCGAGCGGGCCCATCGGCTCCCCGGCGACACGATCGTCATCGACCCGGCTTGCCGTACCCATGGCGCGGTCCGTGTCGAGCGTGACCACCGCGTTCAAGGCCGGGTTGAGCCGAGCGACCCGATCGAGATGATGCTGGAGCAGCTCGACGCTCGACACCTCGCCTCGATCGAGTAGACCGAGCAACGCGCTCGCCGACAGCAGGCCCAGTTCTTCATCCACCGCCCGATGGTAGATCAGCCCCGGGTGCGGGCGCGATGGACTCGAGTATGGCGACCAGCTCCCCGGGTCGGTTGTTGGGGATCATGTGGTTGGTGGCTATGGCCTCGCGTCGCCACCCAGGAGAGCTCTTCGCGTGGTCATCAGCGACCCAGAAGGACCCCTCGGTTTCAGCCCGTGGCTCGCCGGTCGCCTTGATGTAGGTCAGCGAGAAGCTGTAATCCTCCAAGGACTGGTCGAGCCGCACCGGCTCCGTGAAACAGCCGATCGGGTGATCGGTGCGCCGCGGTTCGGCAAACGCCGCTTCGGACCGATCCTCGTACTCCCGGGCCCGCGGTGGCACCAGCCATGTCGCGCCCGGTCCGATCGTGTCCCCCGACAGACCGGTCAGGCCGGCCACCGAGTCCCCATCGGAGGGTACGAACGCGTCGAGATAGACGAGATGGCTGACCCGGTCGGCGATATGGGCCAGAGCCCCGGTGACGACGAACCCGCCATAGGAGAAGCCGAGGAGCACGATGTCATGGAGATCCTCATACAACACGGTGTTGGCGACATCGGAGATGTGGGTGCCGAGACCGACCTGCGGTCCCGTCAGATGGGCCCGCTCACCGATTCCCGTCAGGCTCGGGGTGAAGACCTCATGGCCGTCGCGCTGCAACAACCGTCGCACTTTGCGGAACCCGTGCGCTCCGCCCCATGCCCCGTGAACCAGTACGAACGTTGTCATCGCTCTCCCCCATCGTCGATCAGCACTGACCGGACCGTACCCGCCGCGCCGCCTTCGACCCCGCCGGCGATCCACCGCCTACCATCGGGTCATGGCCGAGCTGAAGACCTACGCCAGGACCGCCGATCTCGAAACAGTGCTCGAGACCGTACGCACCGACGGTGGGGCCATCCTTGCCGATGCGATGGACCCGGAGCTGCTCGCCCGGGTCAACGCCGAACTGGACCCGTGGATCGCTGCCACCCCCGGGGGGCGAGACGACTTCACCGGGCGTCAGACGGCGCGGACCGGCGCATTGGTCGCGCGCTCCCCGGCCTCCCGCGAGGTGGTGATGGACCGACGGATCCTTGATCTCGCCGAGCGCTTCCTCGCCCCGTGGACCAACAAGATCCAACTCCACCTCACCCAGGTCATCAACATCGGGCCAGGCCAAGGCACCCAGCCGCTCCACCGCGACCGGCTGGCGTGGGGTGGGTACATCCCCGCGTCCATCGAACCCCAGTTCAACACAATCTGGGCCCTCACCGATTTCACCGCCGAAAACGGCGCCACCCGCATCGTGCCCGGCAGTCCCGCGTGGGACGAAGATCGACGTGCTACCCAACAGGAGAAAACGCAGGCCGAGATGGCGGCCGGGTCAGTCCTGATCTACTCCGGTTCGGTCATACACGGCGGAGGTGAAAACCGGTCCCGATCCCGTCGGCTGGGCATGAACATCACCTACACCTTGTCGTGGCTACGCACCGAGGAGAACCAGTTTCTCTCCTGTCCCCCCGAGGTCGCGAAAGACCTGGATCCAGAGCTGAGCGAACTGCTCGGCTACACGATGGGCAACTACGCGCTCGGGTACTACTCGGACCCCGGTCGAGTGCTCGAGGCCTCGGACACCTTGCCGCCGGAGCTGGCTCTGGGCCGCAAACCGCGGTCCAGAGCCGACAACAGCGCACTCATCTCGGGCGACGCGTTCTAGGCCCTTGCCAACGGCGTTCTAGGCCCTTGCCAACGTCGGGGGCGCAGCCCCCACCGTTCTGATGTCACGGTAGCTCGAAGCAGGGAGTGGTTTCGGGTCAGTGCCGAACCAGCAGCACAGCCGAGGCCACCGGGCCGCCGCCATTCGTCACCAGCGCGACGCTCGGATCATCTGGCACCTGACGCGCCCCGCCCACGTTTCTTAGCTGAACGCAAGCCTCGTGAATCAATCCCATTCCGTGCAGCCTCCCAAAGGAGAGTTGGCCACCCGAGGTGTTGAGTGGGAGCTCGCCGTCGAGGGCGATGCGCGTTCCATGTTCGACAAATGCCGCACCTTCGCCGCGGCCGCAGAACCCCATGTCTTCGAGCCAGATGACCGGTAGAAAGCTGAAGCCGTCGTAGAGCTGTGCGACATCGACGTCCTTGGGGCGGAGATCGGTGCGGCTCCACAGGCGTTTGGCAGCATCGGCACCGGCAAAGCGCGACAGGTCGTGCTGCTGATCCCAGGTGTCGCGCCCGTACAGCGGACCTGCGATCGATTCGATGTGAATGGCCGGCACCCGCAAGTCCCTGGCTGCATCGACGTGGGACACCACCATCGCGACCGCCCCGTCGATCGGGACATCGCAGTCGAACAGGCAGAGCGGCGTCGAAATCATGCGCGACGTCAGATACTCCTCCATCGTCAACGGGACGCGGTATGCCGCGTCTGCCGTCAGCGCCGCGTTACGGCGGCCGTTCAACGCTACTTGTGCCAGCTGTTCCCGGGTTGCACCGAATTCACGAAAGTACCGGGTCGCCGCCATCGCAATCCAGTTGGCCGCGGAGGGCGCATTGAACGGCGCTAGCCACTGCAGCCAGCCGTCTACGCGTGAAGCCACATGGTCCTCAACGCACTGCCGGCGCGCAGACGCCTCAGTGACCGCGCGGAATATGACGACATGACGCGCCTGTCCCGACGCGACCGCCATGGTGGCGCTGATCAGCGCGGACATCTGCGTGGAGTCAGAGGCGCCCGAATACCAATTCAGCTCGAGACCTAGCGCTTCTTTGAGATCCATGGTCGACACGGGAGAGGCACCTGGCGCCACCGCATAGCCAGAGCCGGTTGCCACCCCGTCGATATCACTGCGCTCGAGGCCCGCGTCAGCCAACGCGCCGAGCACCGCGTCGAGAGCAAGGTTCAGCCCACTTCGATCGAGCCTGCGGCCAATCGCGGAAAGGCCGATCCCGCTTATCACCGCGCTGCGTTCGGGCATGACTGGCATCTATCAGCTCTCTCAGATGTGAACGAACAGCGGCAGCCACACATCGTGGTGCTGTTCGAAAACCACACGAACGCGATCGCCGATTCGGACGTCGGCTGGATCGCAGTCGATCAGATTGGTCGTCAATCGGACACTCGGACAGTCATCGAGGCTCACGATGGCGATGACGTAGGGCATCGCGGGCCCAGCCAGCCATGCTTGATGATTGATGGTGTACGTTTCCACCGTCGCGAAGCCGGAGACCTGGCGCGGCGCCAGATCGCGGCTCAGACAACCGGGACATACGGGACCCGGGGGATGAAGCCACTCTCCGCACCCGTTGCAGTGCAGAATGCACAACTTCCCCTCGCGCCCTGCCGTCCAGAAGAAGGTATTGAGGGGCGTCAGGAAAGGGAGCGTCCGCGAGGTCGCCGCTGTAGCGGACTCAGCTTCGTGATCGATCTTCGTACTCTCCTCGCCGAACCCGCTTCAGGGTGTCCGCTCATTCCACGGGCCTGCATCGGCTCGGGGTTCTTTGGGAAGACCCAGCACTCGTTCGCCGATGATGTTGCGCTGGATCTCCGAGGTGCCCGAATAGATCGTGCCCGGCCTGGCGCCGAGGAAGGTCGTCACCCAGGCCCGGCTGGAGTGTTCGGCGCCCAACGCGTCCACCATGATGGCGTTGACGGCTTCCCGTCCTGACGGGGCCATGGCGTCCGCGCCGATGATGTCGATGGCGAGCTCGGTGAGCCGTTGGTGATACTCGGTCCAGTTCACCTTGTTGAGGCTCGACTCGGGGCCGAGCTCGCGGTCATCGAGCACCGCGGTCAGGGTCCTCATCCCCATATAGCGCATGATCTCCACCTTGGAGTGGGCCCAGGCCAATCGTTGGCGCACCAGAGGATCGGTGGTGGCCCCCGACTCCTGGGCAAAGCTCGTCAACCGATCGAGCTCGTCGCGGAACTTGAGCGAATTGGTGGTGGCGTCGGCGCCGCGCTCGAATCCGAGCAGCGAATTGGCGACCCGCCAGCCCCCGTGCACCTCGCCCACGACGTTCTCGGCGGGGGTACGGGCGTCGGTGAAGAAGACCTCATTGAAGTCATGGCTGCGATTGATGTTGATGATCGGCCGCACCTCGATGCCGGGCTGATCGAGCGGTACGAGCAGGAAGCTGATGCCCTTGTGCTTTGTCTCCTCGGGCGCGGTGCGACACAACACAAACACCCAGTTGGCGGTGTGGGCGTTGGAGGTCCACACCTTCTGGCCGTTGATCACCCACTCATCGCCGTCGAGCTCGGCCCGCGTCCCCAGGTTCGCGAGGTCTGAGCCGGCGTCGGGCTCGGAGTAGCCCTGACACCAGCGATCCTCGCCCGAGATGATGCGCGGGAGGAAGTGGCGCTTCTGGTCCTCGCTGCCACAATTGATGATCGTGTTTCCGACCATCGTGATGCTGAATCCGTCGTTCTCGCCGCCGGTGGGCACCCCCGCCTTGGTGAACTCCTCGTTGAGCACGACGCGCTCGATGTGGGTCAGTCCGGCACCGCCGTACTCGGTGGGCCAGGACACTGCCAACAGCTCATTGTCGACGAGAAGCTGTCGCCAGGTCTCGATAAACGCGGCACGCTCGTCGGGGGTGAGCGCCCCGGTTCCGGACCAGTCGGCGGGCAGATGCTCAGCCAAAAACCCCTGGATCTTCTCACGATATTGCTCAGCTTCTGCGCTGTAAGTGGGCTGCACGGGCGCTCCCCTTCAGTCGAACCTGACCAGTATCGCAAATGGACCCGCCCCCGGCAGAAACCTCCCACCGTGGGCGGGGCATCCGTTCGAGCTGAGGGACCTAGCTGTGGAACCCCAGAACGGCCTGCGCCAGATAATCGAGCTCTTCATCCCAGTCGGTGGGAGGGGTGGCCGGACGGACCACGAACTTGGAGTACCCGACGTCGATGAATCGGTGCAGATGGGCGACCAGGGCCGCTTCGCCGACCGGTACCAGCTCCGATACCGGGGCATCGCTACGCCGGGCCAGTCGCTCGGCGAGCTCGCGTGGGATCATGTCTCGGGCATACAGCACGTTCATACCGAAGTGCTCCTCGTCGATACTCCGACCGGCTCGGGTCGCAGCATCGACCACCGTGGCTCGCCGCGTCACGGCCTCGGCCGGCGAACACGAAGGCGGCATGTAGCCGTCCGAAACCCGACCGGCACGCTCCAACGCCGCAGGGGCCACCCCTCCGAGCCAGAACTCCAAGGGCTCCTGTACCGGCCTCGGCTCGACCACAGCGCTCGCATAGTGGAATCGGTCGCTGTCGTGATCGACCGCTTCGCCGGCCCAGAACCGCCGGAGTAGGCCCAACGTCTCCTCCATCTCGGCGCTGCGACCGGCCTTGGTGACACCCAGAGCCTCCAGCTCGGCTGGATCGGGCAGCCCGATCACCGCCATCAACAACAGCCGGCCACCGCTCAACCGGTCGAGGGTCGCCAGCTCCTTGGCCAGTCGAAACGGATTGCGGCCTACGAGGCTCACATGGGTTCCGAGCTTCAGCTTCGACGTACGCCCGGCGGCCCAGGCCAGGCCCACCAGATTGTCGATCGTCGCCCCCGTCAGGACCTCGGGCAACCACAGGCTGTCGAAGCCCCGCGATTCGAGGCCCTCGAGCAGAGCGGCGAACGCCTCGAGCGTGGCGGGAGCAGGCACCCCGGTGGACAAGCCGATCCGCACCTTCACGACGGAAGGCTCATGACGCGCGCAGCCCGGCGAAGAGGTCCAACTCGGGGAGATCGGTGTCGACCAGGGAACGGGCGAGGACGAAGTCCTCGTACGGGTGACGACATCGCATCACCTCGACCGGTACCTTCATCCATCGACTGTCGGGGGCGACCTGGGTGCGATGAGCCAACAATGCATCCCGTGCCGCCTGCATGTACTCACCGATCTCGATGCGGGTGGTCAGACTGGCGTCGAAATCCTCTGGGATCTTGTCCAACCATTCGACGAAGGGGCTTTCCTCGCCCTGCTCTTCGAACCACGCATGCATCTTCAACATCCGCTCTCGACTGAAGGTGTTGGCGTAGTAGAGCTTCAGCACTTGCCAGGGATCGCCCGCCGAGCTGTCCCACGCCGGGTCCGCGGCCCGCTCGATGGCCGGGCCGGTGATGTCATGAACCCGCAGATGATCCGGATGCGGATAGCGCTTCTGGTTGTCGCTGTAGGTGATCACCACCTGGGGTTGCTCGGCCCGCAGGATCCGAGCCAACCGATCGGCGGCCTCCCCCAGGTCGGCATTGGCGAAGTTGTCGGTGTGGCCGTTGGCCTCGGTGTCGGGCATACCCGAGTCCCGATACCCGAGAAGATGGACCTTGTCATAGCCCAGGATCTCGGCGCTGCGATCGAGTTCCGCCATGCGCACCGCGTGAAGGTTCGCCACAATGTCGGGGCGGTCCATCTCCGGGTTGAGGATCTCACCCTCCTCTCCCCCGGTACCCGTGACGAGCACGCCACGGACCCCCTCATAGTGGTACCGGACCTGGGTGGCGGCGCCCTTCGACGCCTCGTCATCGGGGTGAGCGTGCACCTGAAGAAGGCAAAAGCGGTCATCCATCGGAGCCAACTTACCCCGCGGAGGCGTCCCCTCCGGCTCCGCCCGCCAGTGGATGGCCGAGCGGCTGATCCGGGTCTGCAATCGGGCTGAAAGCTGTTACACATGTGTGACATGCAATGGAACCTCGACATCCGTGGCCGTCGCCTGCGGGAGCTTCGGGCGCGCCACGGAGGCCCGCTCGGGATCCTCACGGCTGTGTTGGCCGTCCTGGCCATGCTGGTCATCGGCGCTACCCCGGCGGTCGCCCGGTCCCAGCCATCGCTCGAGCCGGCATCGCTGGCGGTGGCTCAGCCCACCAACGCGCCGACCGGAGGACGATTCGTCGATGACGACGGATCCATTCACGAATCGGCGATAGACGCGCTGGCCGCTGCGGGCGTCACCGTCGGTTGCGGCGGCCTCAACTACTGCCCAAAGGCGCCGGTCACGCGCGCCGAGATGGCCACCTTCTTGTTCCGTGCCCTCACCCTCGGTCCCGGACCCGTCGAACGATTCTCCGACGACGACGGGTCGATCCACGAAGGGTCGATCAACGCCATCGCCGCGGAGGGCATCACCGTCGGCTGCGGCGGCACGAACTACTGCCCCAATGCCGCAGTCACGCGGGCCGAGATGGCCACGTTCCTGGGGCGTGCCCTCGCCCTGCCCGCGTCATCGATCGACCGGTTCACCGACGACGACACCTCGATCCACCAACCCTCGATCAACGCGATAGCGGCTGCGGGCATAACGGTCGGCTGTGGGGGGGCGAACTATTGCCCGGCCGCGCCGGTCACCCGCGAGGAAATGGCCTCCTTTCTCTCGCGGGCCCTTCAGCTTCCCCAACCCGGTGGCACCCCAGCGCTGGTCGAGGTCGCCACCGGTTTGAGCGGTGCGACGTTCGCCACATCGGCGCCCGGTGACCGGCGCTTGTATGTCGCCGAGAAGTCAGGCCGTATTCGTATCATCGGTCGCAACGGGCTCGAGGCCACCCCGTTCTTGGACATCTCCGGCCAGGTCAGCCGCGGCTCGGAACAGGGCCTGCTCGGCCTGGCGTTTCACCCCGACTACGCCACCAACCGTCGCTTCTTCATCTCGTACACAAATCGCGCCGGAGACACGCGGGTAGAGGAACGGCGGCGCAATGCCTCGAACCCGAACATCGCCGATACCAACCCCGTTCAGACCGTTCTGGCCGTCGCCCAACCGGCGACCAACCACAACGGAGGAATGATCGAGTTCGGACCCGATGGCATGCTCTACATCGGCCTCGGCGACGGAGGCGGCGCCGATGACCCCAACGACGTGGCGTCGAACCTGGCCAGCCCCCTGGGCAAGCTTCTTCGCCTCGACGTCAACCTTCCTTCACCATTCGTTCCCGCGGACAACCCCTTCTTCTCATCGGGGGACCGCGATACCCGCATGGTGTGGGCCTCGGGCTTGCGCAATCCCTGGCGCTTCGCGTTCGATGCGCCCTCCGCGGCGCTGTACATCGCCGACGTCGGGCAGGGAGCGCGCGAAGAAGTCAATGTGGTGCTCGGCGGTGAGGTGGCCATCGACTACGGCTGGGACACGCTCGAGGGCACGCGATGCCACGAGCCTGCCGCGGGCTGCTCGGCCGCGGGTACCCGACTACCCGTGTTGGAGTACTCCCATGCAGTGGGACAGTCGATCACCGGGGGTTATGTCTATCGGGGCCAGCAGTTCCCCGCCCTGGTGGGCCACTACTTCTACGGGGATGCCGTCGCCGGCTGGATCCGCTCATTTCGTATCGGTGATGATGGTCGGCCCGTCGATCAACGGGACTGGACCCCCGAGTTCGGGACCAACTCCGTATGGTCCTTTGGGACCGGCGCCGCGGGCGAGCTGTACATGATGGGTGGCAGCTCCATCTACAAGATGGCCACCCGCTAGGGCTCTCGGGGCTCTAAACCGCTCGGCCTCTAAGAGGCCACATCATCACAGCGGATAGGGAACCAGATCCGTCAGGTTGCGCATCGGTCCGGAGCGAGGCCGTGGCCCGAGCGGCACAGCCCTGGGCTGCCCAAGGTCAGCCCTGGGCTGCCCAAG
>Ga0316190_10003164_pt1 | contig 11969 bp, 10 predicted proteins | sample Eddworburrow2_MG_FD_204929 | JGI IMG/M metagenome (GOLD analysis project Ga0316190, IMG submission 204929) | Coastal sediment microbial communities from Maine, United States - Eddy worm burrow 2 | ecosystem: Environmental > Aquatic > Marine > Coastal > Sediment | place: USA: Maine | collected... | reverse complement strand
CTTTGCATTGGGCTGATTCTGGGGACCGGACTCCCGGTTCGGGAGTTTAGATGGCGTCGTTAGAACCCGCGTCGGATATTCGGGCGGCCACAAAGAAAATCCAACCTATCGCAGTATCGGCGATCACAGCGAAACGATCCAAATCGATTTCGACCCGACTCGCATTTCGTACAAAGCGCTTCTGGATATTTACTGGCATGAACATGACCCCACCGCTCGTGCCTGGAGCCCTCAGTACAAGTCGGCAATATTCTATCACGATGACAACCAGCAAAAGCTGGCATTGGAAACCAAGGCTATCGAGGAGAGCCGCAGAAACAAGAAAATACAAACCGAAATTCTACCCTTCGACAAATTTTATATAGCGGAAGACTATCATCAGAAATATCAACTGCGCCAGCGTCGGCAGCTGATGGCTGAATTTCAGGCAATGTATTCCCGAAACATTGATTTTGTCAATTCCACTGCGGCAGCGCGGATAAACGGATATATCGGCGGCCATGGGGAACCTGAAGAGATTGCAGCAAATATAGAAAACCTGGGGCTATCAACGACCGGCCAAAAAAGATTGTTGGAGATGTCCAACAATTGGAAAAATTAGAAAAAAGGACCAACGCAATGAACGAGCTTGATGCATTTGCGGCGATATCCGTCGACGGATTATGACCCCCGGAAACAATCATAATTCCCGTGATCGGAATTATAGCAGTGATATTAATGGTTAAGTTCGGCGGAAGGTTTATCAAACTTCTGGGAAGAATCATCGGCTCCGAAGCCGATCATCTACAAAAAGTTTAGCGACTAAAAACTGTCGACGATGTTATGAAACTTACCAACTAGCCTTTAATGATTATTTAATCAAAGCCTCCAACCGATCACCACCGGTTGTATACGGATGAGCATCTACACTAAATGGGGTAAACATACCTAACCCGGAAAAGCCGAAATTGACACTTGAAAATTAAGGAATTCCCATGCCGATCGATATCGAGAAGTTCAAACCTACATACGAAAAATGGGTAGCGGAAAGCCTGCCGGATTACCAAGCAGGCAAAATGGAGGAGATTGTAAAGAAGTATCCATTTATTGTTCCCGATGACATGCCCTGGACCCCGTACCGGGGTCAGCCGTCTGAGCAGATCTTTGCTTTGGTCACCAGCGGCGGCTTCTACCTCAAAGACAGCCAGCCGCCTTTTGACACGGTATCAATTCACGGCGACACATCCTTTCGAGAAATCCCCGCAGACGCCTGCCAGGAAGACTTCGGCATTGCCCATGCCCACTACGATCACAGCCTGGCGGAGCAGGACTTCAACATCGTCTTTCCCCTTCAGCGCTTCATTGACCTGGAAAAAGAGGGCATTATCGGCAAGCTGGCGGAGACGAATTACAGCTTCAGCTATGTTAACGACGTTGTCAGCCTGGTCACAGAAACGATCCCCAAATTTATTACCCGCATCAAGGCGGCACAGATCGATGCACTCATCCTGGTGCCGGTTTGACCCAAGTGTCATCAGACCGTGGGTCTGATTCAACGTTTGGTGGAGGAGGCGGGAATTGCCACCATCTCCCTCGGTAACGCGCCCGACCGGATGGCCCACATCAAGCCGCCCCGGGCGGTGCTGGTCAAGTTTGCACGCGGCAGTATGTTCGGCGAACCAGGCAACGTGAAACGCCACAAACGCATCATTTTGGATGCGCTGGAAGCCTTGAAGACCATGACCGTGCCCGGCTCAATTAAAGAGCTCCCTTACAGATGGAAGCAGCCGGATCCGGAGTAATCAGGAAAATTCAATCGACATTCAAAATAGAATATTTCCCTGATTTAGTGTATAACGCTCAATGTGCTTTGCCGGTTGTCTTGTGGCCCACGGATGAAAATGGGATTGCTGCTTTATTTCTGCCTTCTTAAGCGGTCACATCGCCACGGGTAAACACCCAATCGCTTTGCGAAGATAACCGTGGAGCAAATCGATAGCCATCCGAGTCAAAGGCCTGAAGATCTTCAACACGGGTGATGCGGTTTTGAATAATGTAGTCGCACATCGAGCCTCTGGCTTTCTTGGCATAGATGGCAACCACCCGATAAGACGGATCTTTGTACTCCTTAAAAACCGGCGTGATCACATCCGCTCTCAGAAGCTTGGGGTTTGCTGTTTTAAAATATTCAGCCGAAGCCAGATTGATCAATATACCCGACTTCTCCCGTTTTAGCATTTCATTCAAAGACGCAGTGATGCGAGTACCCCAAAAACGATACAGGTCTTGTCCTCTATCCGTCTTCAGCTTTGCTGCCATTTCAAGCCGATACGGCTGAATCAGATCAAGGGGCCTCAATATACCGTACAGGCCTGATAGAATTCGAAGATGCTTTTGGGCAAAATCAAAGTCCTTGATCTTATAGCGGTCTGCATCCATGGCGGCATAAATATCGCCTTTAAAGGCCAATAGCGCCTGTTTCGCGTCAGAACCCACTGGGGACGTCAACCAGTTCTGATAGCGTTTGACATTCAAAACGGCCAGTTTCTCACTGACGCCCATTAATCTGGAGAAATCAGACACAGAGAGCTTTTGCAGTCGGGCTACCAATAGTTGACTATCATCTAAAAATTTGGGAATTGTATGTTTAGATATGTGGGCGGGCCGCTCAAAGTTCAGCGTCTTTGATGAATTCATCAGGATAATCATCTCGAATGCCTCTCAAATAATAATATTGAAACACACCAGAAGAGGAACAAACCGATACCGGGGACGGTTAGCCGGGGCGCCCGGTCTCTAACTGCTTCTGCAGAAGCGTAACCTGCCGGTGCAAGCGCCCCTTGCGGCGCATGGCCTGATCGATCTGGCCGACGGCGTAAAGAACGGTTCCGTGCTTGCGGTTAAAACTGCGGGCAATGCTCTGCAGCGTCAAATCTGTATAATTGCGAGCCAGATACATGGCCACCTGCCTGGCAAGGGAAACTTGTTTTTTGCGTGACCGTGATAGAATCTCCTTGCGTTTAATGCCGAATGCTTTGCAAACCTGAGTCTGGATCGTCTTCAGGGTTATGGCTTGACGGGCCCTCACCATATTCCCGACAACACTTTCTGCCAACGGCATGCTGATGGGCTCTCCCATCAGGGAGGCCTTTTCGAGCACTTGGAAAAACCCACCTTTCAATTGGCGCACATCATCGGTCAATTCCGAAGCCAGAAAGTGAATAATATCCTCCGGCATGGCATATTCGGAGGCAGTTGCAATTTTATACAGGATATTCAGACGGGTCTGGTGATCCGGTGTTTCCAGACGGGTTATCATTCCGCTGGAAAGACGGGATTGCAGCTGGTCGGTCAACTTGGGTATGTCACCGGGGAGGAAGCAGCTGGACAACACTATCCTCTTACCCATGTCCAGCAATGTATCAAATATACGGGAAAATTCAAGCTGGGAGCGGGATTTGCCCATCAGGTGATGGATGTCTTCCAACAATAAAATATCACAATCTTTTCTATACCTATTGGAAAATGCGTTGAAGGCATTGCGATCTTTGCTCCATATGGCCGCAAGCATTTCGTGTACAAAATCTTCGGCCGAAATATATTTGACGCTTTCTGCAGGCCGTTTCAATGCGATTTGATTGCCGACAGCTTGGGTCAAATGTGTTTTACCCAATCCGGGAGAAGATGTGAGATAAAGAAACGTTGATTGGCCGTGATCGTTCGATGCCATGGAAAGGGCGCTGTTATAGGCCAGCGCATTGCAGTCGCCGACCACAAATTGATCAAAGGTAAAATCCTGACGCAAATTCGGACCAGCGGCGGCTTGCAGTCTGCGACGCGGCAGGAGACGTTGAGTATCACCGGCAGGTTTCCCGGCAGGTGGTCTTCGGGATGTGACAATAAATTTAATTTGGCAATCGTCGCCGAGAATTTTTCGGGCCTGGGCGACGATTACTTTGTCATAACTGCGGGATATCCTGTTTTTAACAAAGGCATTGGGACATTCGAGCACCAAGCGACCGTCTTTAAAGCGATTGCAATGGACTGATTTTATCCACATCCGGTAAACATTCGTGGGTAATTCCGCCTTCAGAGCAGTCTTGATAGGCTGCCAGATTTCATGCCCGGGGCTCATTGTCATTTTTGCCTCTAAAACTCAAGGAGAAGCATTCAAGCAGTAAATCGCCAAAATTCTTAGTTATTTTTATTTATGACAGATTTTTCGGGTTAACGAAAGAGAACTTCAGGACGAGAAGCATTTTTATGCTGTTGGATTTCGACTGTCAACTACGATCGTCGGAGGTTATACAGTCACGATCAATGAGTTATTGACAATGATATAACTATTTGAAATGGTTATTCTTTAAAATACAGCAAAACATAAATACTCTATATTTATGAACATAGTGTTTGTTAGCAATTTATTAACCATTCCGCAGGCATGGCGCGTTTCGCGAGGTTTCTTGACAAAAGCCACCATATCGATTTTTTTCGTGTTTTCTCCTTTTTTTGTACTTTTTCACATAAAAGTCAGTGGTCCCAAAATCTAAGCTTGCCAGATCTCCGGCTTTGGCATGTTCATCGTGTAATATTCGATTCGATCCGGCGTCACTTTGCATATCACATAATTCGGATCATCGGGCCCGCTGAAAATGGAACTCAAAAGGTCGTATAAAATGATCTTTTTGGAATTCTCATAAATAATGATCAAATATGTTGAGCGATAAAATTTCGTGCTTATACTAAATTTAGATTGCAGCGACGGTCGCTGAAATGTCCTGCATTGGCAGAAGCCGAATTAAACTCCGGCTTCAAGTGTATGTTAAAAGAGCAATTTCATTATAACCGCCCATCATTCTTAGCTTGGCGGGGTTGGTGAACTATTATAGATGGAGGTATCACAATGACTCACAAATTACCTGAACTTCAATACGCCCATAACGCGTTGGAACCCTATATTGACGCCCAAACAATGGAAATTCATCACACGAAACATCACCAGACATACGTTGATAAATTAAATGCTGCTTTAGAAAAACACGGGGATCTGCAAAATAAAAGTGTCGAAGATTTGTTGCGAAACCTCGATGCCATTCCGCAAGACATACGCACGGCTGTGCGAAATCATGGCGGGGGGCATTTTAATCATTCTTTTTTTTGGCCGATGTTGAGAAAAGAAACCGCCGTTGGCGGTGATGTGGCAGATGCCATAAATTCAACCTTTGGTGGTTTCGAAAAGTTTAAGCAACAGTTTTCGAACGCCGCTGCCTTGTTATTCGGCAGTGGCTGGGCCTGGCTCGTTTGGCACAATAACGAATTGCAAATCACGACCACGGCGAATCAGGATAGCCCCTTGAGTCAGGGAAAAACACCAATACTGGGTCTCGATGTGTGGGAGCATGCTTACTACTTAAAATACCAGAACCGCAGGCCGGACTATATCAATGCATTTTTTGAGGTGATCAACTGGGATACGGTCAATGAGTATTTTAAGGCGGCTAAGCGATAAGGTTTAAGAATATCCTTGATGACGTCCCCTTATAATTTGTAAGAAGGGCGTTTTCCCTTTTGTTGGTAATAGGGCATCATTTTAGGTACGAGGGCAGCAAGTTTTTTCTCGCGGTTCTCCGGAGCAGGATGCGTACTGAGAAATTCGGGAGGACCTTTGCCGCCGACCTTGGCCATCTTTTGCCAAAGGGTGACCGCAGCGCTGGGGCTGTAACCTGCCTTCGCAGCCAGTTCGATACCAATACGGTCGGCTTCGGACTCTGCTGCCCGGCTGTTAGGTTTTTGGACTGCCAGGGCTGCGGCAAGCGCCGCCCCGGTCAGTGCCAACCCCTTGTTTTCCGCTACGACGCCGACTGCAACCACCCCGATAGAACTGGCCATGGCCACCGACATTTTCTCGGCCGAATGCTTGGCCAGAGCGTGGGCAATTTCATGGCCAAGAACCTGGGCCAGCTCGTCATCCGTGGGTTTGATTTTCTTCACCAGACCGGTATAGAGCGCCATCTTCCCGCCCGCCATGGCCCATGCATTGACCGTTTCCGGATCATCGATGATTTTGATGCTCCAGTCCCAATTCTTGGTCTCCGGGCGCATCTCAAGGGCCTGGGCGATCAAGCGCCCGGTGATCCGGTAGACCCGATCTTTCAAGGCCGGATTGTTGTCGATTTTGCCTTTCTGGGCATAGGGTTTGAGCATCTCTGCGTATGCCTGTTTGGAAGCGGCAATGGCCGAGTCTTCCGAGACAATCATGAGCTGATGCCTCCCCGTGGGGCTGGTGGCACAGGCCAAAATCAGCACGGCACAAAGTAGAAAGGTCGGGTAATGTTTCTTCATTATAATTTCCTGCAGGTGGCGGTAACCCCTATCGATATTCGGTTTCAGAGTCGCCTGAAATTGAATGGTACCCGGGTTGTGCGCTCAGAAGCCGCTTTTCTGTGAAAAACATAAGGGCATTCAAGTTGTGTGTCAAGATCATCAAAAACCCGTGTCGCTTATCCTGATTATGTTCTTTTTTCTCTTTACGATGCCGCTTTCATTATTTTATATGTTGTTTAAGTCTGCAATTCGGAAAACATCGAAATATACGCAAAGGCATCTTCGTTGTGGAAGCCAAAACCATTGAGCTAAAAAGTGTCGGAACGATTTTAATAGAACGCAGTCGCCGCGCCAAACATCTATGCCTTTCGGTAAAACCTTTCAAGGGTGCCCGGGTTGCGGTTCCTATCGGTGTTTCCTTTGCCAGCGCCGAAATGTTTGCAAGATCAAAGACCGGTTGGATTAAAAAGCACCTGGACAAAATGGTGCTTATGGAGCAAGAGGCCAGAGCATTATCAAAAAGCAAACCTATCATTCAGGCCACGGCACAGAAACATCTCATCGACCGACTCAATTTTTTATCACAAAAGTACGGATTCAACTATAACAGAGTCTTTATAAAAAACCAGAAAACCCGATGGGGAAGCTGCTCCGCAAAAAACAATATAAATTTGAACATCAACCTGGTCAGACTGCCGGATGAATTGATCGATTACACCATTTTGCATGAACTGGTTCATACCCGCGTTAAAAACCACAGCAGGCGATTTTGGGCTCAAATGGACAGATTGCTTGGGGATGCCAAAAAATTGGATCGTAAGCTCAGTGAATATAGTTTCTTACTGATCTGAATTGACATTCAAATGTTTTTTTTTTATAGTAGCTTCCCAGGAATTGGTTGACGAATAGTGGTCCTTTGCTACGAATTTTCCTTCACCTCAACGCGCTTCTTTTAATACGGCCCAAAACAATTTTATCAATGATCAGTTTAGACTTATCAGGATCAAGAGTACAAGATGGAAAATAAAATTTTAGTAGTGGACGATGAAGATTACCACCGGGCAGTTATGCAGAAACTTCTTGTTAAATTGGGGTATGATGTTGCGGTGGTCGAATCCGCTGAAGCTGCATTTTCCCATTTGGCAAAAGAAAAAGTTTCTATTATCATCACCGATTTAATCATGCTTGAGATGGACGGGGTTGAATTTTGCCAGAAAATTCGAGAAACCGACGACAAAACGATTGTGATTGCCTTAACCGGGCACACGGATTTGTATGAAGCTGAAAAGTTAAAAGAAGTCGGTTTTGATAATCATCTTAACAAACCTTTCAAAATAGATGTTATCAAAGAAGCGATTCAAGAAGGCTTTGAGGAGTTCCGCCGGAGAACGGAACTCCAGGATAAGACATCTTGATTCCCGGAGTGCCTATCTCTCACAGCACCGCGACACATCCTGAATGCTGCAGCCTTAGGGATCATTCGATCCTTTAAAGGCGCCGCTGACGACTTGGTTACGCCCCTGATTTTTGGCTGTGTAAAGGTATTTGTCCGCCAGGTGTATCAATGCGTCGGAAGTTAAGTTTTTGGGCGGGTTTGCGGAGTTAAATCCGGTCACTCCAAAGCTGGCCGTGATCGGTATTTTATGTTCTTGTGTCTCAATTGCGTTTTTAGCGATATTCTTGCGAAGCCTTTCTGCCATACCCGAGGCATTTCGAAGCTGGGTCTCGGGAAGCACAATTAAAAATTCTTCTCCACCGTATCTTGCCAGCCAATCCGTGTCGGCACGGATTACTTCCGAAATACTACTGACTAATTTTTTTAAAACCTCATCCCCGCACTGATGACCGTAGGTATCATTTATCTTTTTGAAATGGTCGATATCGCACATTGCCAGGGCGAAAGGCCGTTTATATCTTAACGCTCTTGTAATCTCCCTGGGTAGGACTTCATTCAAATAACCACGGTTGTAACATCCGGTCAGGGAATCGGTGCGGGACAGAAGCTTAATTTCCCTGTTGGCTTTTTCCAGTGATAATTGTTTTTTTCTCAGCCGTTCAACCAACCGCGTATTTTCCATAACCAAAGAAAACTCTTTGGTTAGAACCGTCAAAAGCTTCAAATTTTCATGGGTAATAAAGCTTTCCTGGATCGGCGTCAGGATCATAACAGCGCCCAGTGTTCTCTTCACCGTCGACAACGGGAGCATGACGATTGATTTTTCCTCTGCAAAATTCAGGGCCGGAATCAGGGCCGGCTGTCTTCTGTTAATTATCCATGAAAAAATGCCGCTTTCGATTTGAAGGTCAATTTCCTTGCGGCAGTGTTTGGCCTTATTTTCCGGTGCAGCATACTTTAAGGCAAATTCATTGGTCGATTCGTCGACGAGAAACAGCGCGCTCACTTCAACCTCAATTAAGTTCTGGACGTCTGCTAAAAAGGCTGCCCAGATCTGATTGACACTTGAAGGGAAATCTATTCTGTCCTGGAATTGTCCCAGCCTTTCAATTTTTTCTATCAGCTCTATCAGGGCGATCCGTTTTTCACTCATGGCAATTTCAGAACTACTGACGTTTCGTAAAATCTGATGCAACACAAATGTCTGTGGCGCGCCAACAATACAGGTCGTTTCTCGATTCCCATTTTTTTGATCTTTAAGTAGTTTAGTTTAGCATAATCGGCTAATTATCGAAAGGGTGGAGTCTATTTAGACGGGGCATTTTTACGCTGGCTTTTTAAAAGCTTTCGTTGTAGAGTCTGTGTTTTCTGATTTATAAAGACATCATTGCCGGACGCTAACTTAGGTTGACTTTATGTCGGATACAAACAAAACGGTGACGCTGTTTATCCAATGCCTGGTGGATGGAATTTATCCGGAAGCCGGGGACGCCATGGTAAAGATTTTTCGTAAACTGGGTATCGATCTGATCTGCCCGATGACGCAAACCTGTTGCGGGCAGCCGGCTTTCAACGCCGGCTATCGCCGGGAAGCCGGTATTGCCGCCAAACGGTTTATCGACATTTTTGAGGCTGCCGAAGTCATCGTTTGTCCTTCCGGTTCCTGTGTCACCATGGTACGACATCACTACCCCCAATTATTCGATGACGGTGATCCATGGCTGCAGCGTGCCAAGCAGGTGGCCGCCAAAACATATGAATTGACGGAATATCTGGTGGACGTCCTGGGTGTGCAAGACCTCGGCGCACGTTATGACGGTAAAATTACCTATCATGACTCATGCCATTTATTGCGAAATCTTCGAATCCAGTCGCAACCCCGAAAGCTTCTGTCCAAAGTTTCCGGTGCTGAATTTATCGAAATGTACGACGCCGACCGGTGCTGTGGATTCGGTGGATCATTTGCCGTGAAGTATGCGGATATATCCTCAGCCATGGTGAAAGACAAAGTCAATAACATTATTGCCTCCGGCGCCGATACCGTTGTCGGATGCGACATGGGCTGTTTAATGAACATTCAGGGAATGCTGAACCGGATGGGGTCGGATATTAAGATCATGCATATTGCGCAGATTCTGGCGCAATAGGGCCTACAATAGAAAATTGAAAAATGAAGATTGAAGATTTGTTGAAGTCGCTTCGCTCGGTCATTTATATTAATTTAAATTGATAGGATTTCGTCCATAGTAACCTGTAACTCGTACTACGAAACCCATAATTATGAGTGAAATTACCAATGCCGATTATATCGCTGAAGCCAAAAAGGCTTTAAATGATCCGGTTCTGCAAAATGCACTGGCGGATCTTCAGGCGAGATTCGGCCGGGGAACGGCGCTTGCTTACCGGAATTTGCCGGAAGGTCCGGACTTACGTCTCAAAGCCCATGAAATCCGGGCAAAGACCATCGAAAACCTAGATGTTGTGTTGGAAACCCTGGCCGAAAACGTCCGAAAAAATGGCGGGCATGTGTTCTTTGCCTATGATACGCAAGCCGCTCTGGATTACTGCCTGGCAACAGCCCGCAGGCACAAGGTCAAGCTGGCCGTCAAGGGAAAATCCATGGTGAGCGAAGAAATCGGACTGAATACCGCTTTGATAGAGGACGGCATCGAGGTGGCTGAAACCGACCTGGGTGAGTATATCATCCAGTTGGCCGGAGAACGGCCGTCTCACATCATTGCACCGGCAATCCATAAGAGTAGAAAGGACATCGGCAAGCTCTTTGCCGACAAAATCGGGATACCGTACACCGATGATCCGCCCAGCTTAACCCGGGCCGCCAGAAAAGCGTTGCGGGAAAAATTTTTAGCTGCCGGCATCGGGTTTTCGGGCTGTAATATCGCCTGTGCGGAAACCGGCCACATCGCGACAGTGTCCAATGAGGGCAACATCCGTATGGCGACCACAATGCCCAAGGTTCATGTTGCCATAATGGGAATGGAACGGGTTGCAGCGCGGCTGGAAGACCATGATGTCCTATTAAGGTTGCTCTGTCGCGGTGCTGCCGCCCAGAACATGGGCACATATGTCAGCTACGTCGGCGGTCCCAGGTATCTACAACAAGCTGACGGTCCGGATGAATTTCATCTGGTGATCCTGGACAACGGACGCAGCCGCATCCTGGCGGATGAGGAATTCAGGGAGATGCTGTACTGCATCCGGTGTGCCGCCTGTCTGAATGTTTGCCCGGTCTACGGTAAAATCGGCGGGCATGCTTACGGACATCCTTACTCCGGTCCGGTGGGAGCAGTGGTCATGCCGCTTCTGGCCGGCATCAACCGGTCTAAAGACCTTTGCCAGGGAGAAACCCTGTGCGGCGCCTGTCAGGATGCATGTTCGGTCAATATCGATATTCCGCGCATGTTGCTGGCATTGCGGGCCAAGCTTGCCGATGGCGATGCCAACTGGCAGGTGAGCCGTGCCAGCATCCCGGAGAAGGGTATTTACATACTGTGGTCCTGGATTATCCAAAACCGCAGGGTTTACGAACTTTTCCTCCGACTGGCAGCCCTTGGACAGTGCCTTTTACCAAAAAATAGAGAGTTGATCCGGAGGCTGCCCCCGCCCATGAGCGGATGGACCCGGGACCGGGACATTCAGCCGGTTGCGGAAAGAAGTTTCATGGATCGTTGGCGATCAGGGGACATAGATTAAGTAAAATGGATACATCAAATCAGGCAGCATTTATCAGCAGAATCCGATCGGCGCTGGGGCATTCCTCGCATCAGCGGCGCCCTGCAAACGGGCTTTTTACAAGTAGACCGACCTCGGAAATTAATAGAATTCTTGAACGAATAAAAAACCGCAGCCATGCCGAAAGACAGCAGTTACTTGGCAGGCTTATTGAAATGGCCGAGCCAATCAATCTGAATGTTGTTGTTTTGAAAGACCCACCTGCCGTAACCGCTGCGCTCGCCGATCTCATTCGGGACAAGGATCCGGAATGGGGTCATCAAAAAAGTGTTGTGACCTGGGCGCATCCGTTGATCGAAAGCTTAAATCTTTCGGGTGCACTGGCGGATCAGAATGTGCCGGTATATATCACCGAGCTGAAAGAGAGCGATGCCGATGAGAAGTTTGGGGAAAAAGAAAGAGAGCGGCTGCGCAAACATATCGTCGATTCGTATATTGGTGTAACATCCGCTGATTTTTGCATGGCCGAGACAGCCTCGCTGGTGATGAGAACCCGTCCGGGGCAGGCCCGTTCGGT
>Ga0316190_10003161_pt1 | contig 11972 bp, 11 predicted proteins | sample Eddworburrow2_MG_FD_204929 | JGI IMG/M metagenome (GOLD analysis project Ga0316190, IMG submission 204929) | Coastal sediment microbial communities from Maine, United States - Eddy worm burrow 2 | ecosystem: Environmental > Aquatic > Marine > Coastal > Sediment | place: USA: Maine | collected... | reverse complement strand
CCTTTATTAAACTCAAGACAGGCGGTGCAGGGCGGCCTTGGCGCGCCGCAGTTTTTCCATGCCGCGGGTGCCCAGCGCCATGGCATAGGCGACCTGCAGCACGTCCAGCACGGCGAGCTGGGCCAGGCGGGAGCTCATCGGCGTATAGACATTGGTGTCTTCGCGCACATCGACCAGGATCGCGGTGCCGGCGGCGGCAGCCAGCGCGGACAGGGGCGAAGTCACGGCGATCACCTTCGCGCCATTGCGGGTGGCCCGCAGGCAGGCCTCCACCACCGGCAGCGAGTCGCCAGTCTTGGACACGGCAATCACCGCGTGCGTTGCGTCCGCGATGGCCGCGGCCTGCAGCATGGTGGGCGCGTCGCAGAACGCAGTGCAGGGCGTGCCGAGCCGAAAGAATTTGTTCAGTGCGTCCTGCACCACGATGCCGGAGGCGCCCACGCCGAAGAAATCGATCCGCCGGGCCTCCGTGAGGGTAGCCACCGCCTCCTCGATGCGGCCGGCGTCCAGTGAGCGCTGCACCGACGACAGTTCCCGAATGCTGCCACCCATGACCTTGGCCAGGATATCGTTGGCGTCGTCGCCCGGGCGCACATCCGCGTGCACGACCGTATTGCTGCCGGCGAGATCCTGCGCGACCCGCACCTTGAAATCGCTGAAGCCCTTGCTGCCGACCGTGCGGCAGAAGCGCACCACGGTCGGTTCGGATACACCGACCGCCGCAGCGATCTTCACCAGCGGCAATGCGACCACGCGGTGCGGATTGGCCAGCACCCAGTCGGCTACGCGACGTTCCGCCGCGCTCAGCGACTGCCGGTTGTGTTCAATTCTATCCAGCATAATGTAGCAATATTACACAATTGCAATAATATAACGTAATAAATTCCCCATAAATTCAATTTCTATGTAGTATTATTACACATATTAGGACACACAGAGATTTGAAAATGGCGCAATTTGTTCCCGCCGAACCGTTCGACCTGGTGATCTTTGGCGGCACCGGCGACCTCAGCCAGCGCAAGCTGCTGCCGGCCCTGTTCCACCGCGACGTGGACGGACAGTTCAGCGACGACAGCCGCATCTTCGCCGTGTCGCGCGGTGAGCTGGCGGCGGCAGACTTCATCGCTTTCGTCCACGACGCCCTGCGGCGGCAACTCGCGGACGATGAATTTGACGAAGCCACCTGGCAGCGCTTCTCGCAGCGGCTGCACTACCAGCGGCTCGACGTCACCACACCCGATGGGTGGGACGGCCTGGGCGCGGCGCTGGCCAGCGAGCCTGACCACATCCGGATTTTTTACCTGGCCATGCTGCCTTCGCTGTACGGTTCCACCGCGAGCAACCTGGCCCGGGCCGGGCTGACCAATGCGCGGTCGCGCATCGTGCTGGAGAAGCCGGTCGGCAGCGACTATGCCTCGGCGCGCGCGATCAATGACGAGGTCGGCTGCGTGTTCGAGGAAAACCAGGTCTACCGCATCGATCACTACCTGGGCAAGGAGACGGTGCAGAACCTGGCGGCGCTGCGCTTCGCCAATTCGCTGTTTGAGCCGCTGTGGCGGCACGCGGCGGTCGATCACGTGCAAATCACGGTGGCCGAGGACCTGGGCACCGGCAACCGGGCCGAATTTTACGACCGCACCGGGGCGCTGCGGGACATGGTGCAGAACCACATGCTGCAACTGCTGTGCCTGGTCGCCATGGAGCCCCCGATCAGCCTGAGCCACGAAGAGTTGCGCAACGAAAAGATCAAGGTGCTCAAGGCCCTGCGCCCGATCACGCCCGATAACGTCAAACAGGTCACAGTGCGTGGCCAGTACACCTCCGGCGCGGTGTCCGGCGAACTGGTCGAAGGCTACCAGGAGGAACTCGGCCAGGACCAGCCGAGCAATACGGAGACCTTTGTCGCCATCAAGGCCGAAATCGACAACTGGCGCTGGGCCGAGACACCGTTCTACCTGCGCACCGGCAAACGACTGGCGACCAAGTCCTCGGAAATCGTGCTGCAGTTCCGGCCGGTCGGCCACTCGATCTTTCCGAAGGACTCGGGTGAGCTCGAGCCGAACCGGCTGGTCATACGCCTGCAGCCCAACGAGGGCGTGCAGCTCAGTATCGTCACCAAGGAGCCCGGCCCCGGCGGTTTCAGGCTGCGCTCGCTGCCGCTGAACCTGAGTTTTTCCGACACCTACCAGGTCCGTTATCCGGATGCCTACGAGCGCCTGCTGATGGAAGTACTGCGCGGCAACCCGGCGCTGTTCATGCACCGCGAGGAAGTCGAGCGGGCCTGGGAATGGATCGACGGCATCATCGACAGTTGGCAACAGAGCCGCATGAAAACCCAGAACTACGTGGCCGGTACCTGGGGGCCCACCGACGCGGTCCGGCTGCTGGACCGCGACGGCCGCGAATGGCGCAATCCGCATGACGACTGACGTGACAGGCCCGATCGCACCCCGCCTGCTGAGCTTCGATACCCGAGAAGAAGCCTGTGCCAGCCTGGCCAGTGAGGTCTGCGAAACGCTGACCGACGCGCTGGCGGCGCGTGGCCGAGCCACACTGGTGGTCAGCGGCGGCACATCACCGGTGGCGTTTTTTCGCCACTTGCGGCGGCTGCCACTGTCCTGGGAGCGCATCACCGTCCTGCCCAGCGATGAGCGCGTGGTGCCACTGGATCACGCTGACCGCAACGAGGCGATGATCCGCCGCGAACTGCTGCAGGGTCCCGCCTCCGGCGCGAGTCTGCGCGGCTTGCTGCCGGCCAGCGGCTCGACCGCCAACCTGCCGCAACTGGCGGAGACGTTGCCGCTGTCGTTCGACGCAGTGGTGCTGGGCATGGGCACGGACGGGCACACGGCGTCGCTGTTCCCCGGCGCGCCGGAGCTCGAAGCGGCGCTGCGCAGCCCCGAGCCGTTGGCCCTGCTGAACGTACCGCGGCTCGGAACGCAACGGGTCAGCCTGACCCCGGCGGCCCTGCTGGCAACCTGCCGCATCGACCTGCTGATCTTCGGGCCGGACAAGCGGGCCGTCTACGAAGCGGCCGCCGCCGGCGATGACGCCGGGGAGTACCCGGTGCGCTGCGTGCTGCGCCAGAAGCGCGTTCCGGTGCGCGTATTCTGGGCGCCCTGACCCCAAACCCTGACTCAGAACCCTGCGTCGAAGGATGGAGTAAACCATGGCACTGCACCAAACGATCGAGACCGTCACCGAGCGCATCCGCCAACGCAGCGCGGCTGATCGGGCCCGCTACCTGCAGCGGGTGGCGGAGGCGCAGCAGAGTGAACCGCATCGCGGTCAGCTGTCCTGCGGCAACCTGGCGCACGGCTTCGCGGCCTGCGACGCCGAGGGCAAGCTGGCCCTGAAGGGTAAGCAGCGGCCGAACCTGGCCATTGTCTCGGCCTACAACGACATGCTGTCCGCGCACCAACCACTGCAGGCCTTTCCGGCACTGATCAAGGACGCGGCCTGGAAGGCGGGCGGCGTGGCCCAGTTCGCCGGCGGCGTGCCGGCCATGTGTGACGGCGTGACCCAGGGACAGCCGGGCATGGAGCTGTCGCTGTTCAGCCGCGACGTTATCGCCATGGCCTCAGCGGTGGCCCTGTCCCATAACATGTTCGACGCGGCGATCTTTCTCGGGGTGTGTGACAAGATCGTGCCAGGCATGCTGATGGGCGCGCTCAGCTTCGGCCACCTGCCGGCCATCTTCGTGCCGGCCGGGCCCATGGTATCCGGCCTCGGCAACATCGAAAAAACCAAGGTGCGCCAGGCCTATGCCTCCGGCAAGATCGGCCGCGACGAACTGCTCGAAGCCGAGTCGAAGTCCTACCATAGCCCAGGCACCTGCACGTTCTACGGCACCGCCAACAGCAACCAGCTGGTGCTCGAATTCATGGGTCTGCAGCTGCCCGGTACGTCCTTCGTCAACCCCCACACCCCGCTGCGCGATGCCCTGACGCGGGCGGCCGCGGCGCGGGCTGTCGCAATGACCCATGCGGGCGGCGAATACACGCCCGTAGCACAGGTCGTCGACGAGCGCGCGCTGGTCAACGGCATGGTCGGCCTGCTGGCGTCGGGCGGCTCCACCAATCACACGATTCACGTGGTCGCCATCGCGCGGGCCGCGGGCATCCACATCGACTGGGGCGACTTCGAAGAATTGTCGGAGGCCGTGCCCCTGCTCGCACGGATATATCCAAACGGCCCCGCCGACGTGAATCATTTTCAGGCCGCGGGCGGCATTCCGTTCATGATCAGGGAACTGCTGAAGGCGGGGCTGCTGCACGAAGACGTGGTCACCATTGCCGGGCCGGGACTGCGGCACTACCTGCGGGAGCCGTTCCTGGTCGGCGACGAAGTCCAGTGGCGAGAAGGCCCGGCACAGTCGCTCGATACGGACGTGCTGCGCGGAACCAATCAACCCTTCGACGCCACGGGCGGCCTGCGCCTGCTGACCGGCAACCTGGGCCGCTGCGTGATGAAGGTGTCGGCCGTGGACGCCGAACACCACGTCATCGAGGCGCCGGCCCGAGTATTCTCCGGCCAGGACCAGGTGATCGCCGCCTTCGAGGCCGGCGAGTTCACGGACGATGTCGTGGTGGTGGTCATCAACCAGGGCCCGCGCGCCAACGGCATGCCGGAACTGCACATGCTGACCCCTTTGCTGGGCGTACTGCAGGACCGCGGCCTGCGGGTGGCGCTGGTTACCGACGGCCGCATGTCCGGCGCTTCCGGCCGGGTGCCGGCGGCTATCCAGGTCTCGCCCGAGGCCGTGGCCGGCGGGCCGCTGGCGCACGTGCGAGACGGCGACATCATCCGCGTGGATGCGAACGCCGGGGTGCTCGAGGCCCAAGTAGGCGAGGTCACCCTGCTCGGCCGCGACCGCGCGCCGGGACCGGACGGAAGAGGGGATTATGGTCTGGGCCGCGAGTTATTCGGCCTGTTCCGCGCCCAGGCGCGATCGGCGGAGGAAGGCGGATCGCCTTTGCAGGAGGCCACTGTATGACCGGAATCATCCCCATCCTGGAGCGCTCACCGGTCATCCCGGTGGCGGTCATCGGCGCCGGTGTCAGCGCCTGTGACCTGGCCCGCGCCCTGCTGGACGGCGGCATTTCCATCATCGAAATTACCTTGCGCACTCCGCAAGGGCTCTCAGCGATCGGCGATATCAGGCGCGAGGTCAGCGGTATCTGCGTCGGAGCCGGTACCGTCTGGACCGCACAGGAAGCGCTGCAGGTGATGAATGCCGGCGCCGAGTTCGTGGTTTCACCCGGCCGCTCGGACGAGGTGTTCAAGGTCTGCCGCATGCGCGGGGTGCCCTACCTGCCCGGCGTACAAACCGTCAGCGAAGCGGCCCACTGGTCACAACACGGCTTGCAGGCGGTCAAGTTCTTCCCGGCCGGCATCGCGGGGGGCGTCGCGGCGCTGAAAGCTTTCAGCTCGGTCCTGCCAGAACTCCAGTTCTGCCCAACCGGTGGTATTTCGGCCGCCACCGCCCCGGACTACCTGGCCCTGCCGTCCGTCCCCTGCGTCGGCGGCAGCTGGCTCCTCGACCAAAAAGCGATCGCGGCCGGCGATTGGCACCGCATCACGGAACTCGCTGCCGAAGCCGCGCAACTGTAGGACCGAATTCATTCGGGACCAAGGACTACCGTAGGAGGTGCCGGATACCCTATTGGCGGACAATCGGGCTGTCGGGAACAGCCGATTGGCGCACAGGGACGTCTTGAGCGTGTCCGCCACCAGGGCACCCGGCGCCTCCCCGCAAGCAAAAAACACTTCCCGAATGAATTCGGTCCTACAGTTGCAGGTAGATATGGCCTTTTTCGTGCAAGTGCCGCCGCGTTTCGCGCCAATCCGGGTATAGCTGATCCTGCAGGGCGTAAAACCGCGGCCCGTGGTTGAGCTGGCGCAAGTGACAGACCTCGTGGGCGATCACGTAGTCGATGCATTCCGGCGGCGCCCTGAGCAACAGCGGGTTCAGCGTAATCACGCCTTCAGCCGAGCAGGTACCCCAGCTCGCCTTCATCCGCCGCAGCCGCATCGGCGGGGGACGACGGCGCGTCCAGGGTGCATCCGCACATATTGTTTCGAGCCTTTCGGCAAAGTCATCCAGCGCTCGCTGCCGGTAACCCTTCAGCAGCAGATCGCGCACGGCTTCGACCTCCGGCGCCTCTGGAAAAGTCAACCGGATGCGGTCATGCATCCACTCGAGGCGTGGCCGCACGTCCTTCGCCCGCCAGATGTCCAGCGGGTAGCGCTTCCCGAGCAGCAAGTGCTTCTCGCCATCGACATAGCGCAATGGCGCCTGGGTGGCCTGTTGTTCGCGGGCCCGGTCGAGAAACCGGGCCACGTAGGTCGGGTTGCTCAGCAAGGTGTGGTGGATATCCCGCTGGCTCATGCGCCGCGGCGCGACCACCCGCAGGCCGCCGCGCTCGCTCAACTCCAGGTGGATGCGCCGGGTGACGCGCGCACGGCGGGCGATCTCGTAGTCGATGACCCGGTCTTCGAGCCGCAGTGGCCCGTAACGTGAGCGGTGAGGCGTCATTCGCGGATTGTATGGGTCTGTTTCGCGGCCGACAAGACCCCAAATTGCGGAATGCGCGGGCTACCAGCGCTCAGCTCCATTTCAGCTGAAGCGCGAGTGGTAATGAATCTGCTAGCATGCCTGCATGAATCATGAACCGTTGACCGTGCTGGGCTGGCGCGAATGGGTGAGCCTGCCCGGGCTGGGCATCGACCGCATCAAGGCAAAGGTCGATACCGGCGCCCGCACCTCGGCGCTGCACGCGTTCGAGATCGAAGAACTCGAGCAGGGCGGACGGCAGCGTGTGCGCTTCAAACTGCACCCGATCCAGCGTGACAAAGAGACGGTTGTCCAGTGCATGGCGGACGTCATCGACCGGCGCATGGTGAGCGATTCCGGGGGGCATCGCGAAATGCGCTGGGTGATCGCGACCGGCGTGGTCATCGGGCCCCATACCTGGCGGGCGGAATTCACGCTGACCGCCAGGGACGACATGCTGTTCCGCATGTTGCTGGGCCGCACCGCGATTGCCGGCAGGGCCACCGTGGATCCGGCCCGGTCCTACCTGGTGGGCAAAAAGCCCCGCAAGAAAAAGAAGAAAGGAAGCTAGCATGACAGCACATCACAAACCGCTGAAGATCGGTGAAGTCGAAGTCCGGCCCGGGCAACGGGTTACCGTGGATTTGCCGGTGGCCCGGCTGTACACGGACACCTCGCTCAACATGCTGGTGAAGGTCATCCGCGGCCGCCGCGCCGGACCGGTGCTGTTCATCTCCGCCGCCATTCACGGCGATGAGCTGAACGGCGTGGAGATCATCCGGCGACTGCTGAAGCGCCCGTCGATCAAGTCGTTGCGGGGCACGGTCATCGCGGTGCCGATTGTCAATGTGCATGGTTTCCTCGACCAGTCGCGTTACCTGCCCGACCGTCGTGACCTCAACCGCTCGTTTCCGGGCAGCCCCAAGGGTTCGATCGCGGCGCGGCTGGCCAACACCTTCCTGAAGGAAGTCGTGCTGAAATCCGATTTCGGCATCGACCTGCACACGGGCGCCATCGACCGCTCCAATCTGCCGCAGATCCGGGCCAATCTCGACGATCCGGCCGTCACCGAACTGGCCCAGGCCTTCGGCGCGCCGGTCATCGTCAACGCCAATATGCGCGAGGGCTCGTTGCGGGCCTGTGCCGCCGGGCATGGCATCCCGGTGATGATCTACGAGGCCGGCGAAGCCCTGCGTTTCGACGAAGTCTGCATTCGCGCCGGCATCCGCGGCATCCTGCAGGTGATGCGCAAGCTGGACATGTTGCCCCCGGGGCGCGGAAAGACCATCAGTCACGCGGTGATGGCCCGCTCCACCAGCTGGGTGCGGGCGCCATCCAGCGGCATCGTCACCGGGCCGGTCGAACTCGGCAGCCGGGTCAAGGAAAACGACCGCCTGGCGCTGATCAGCGATCCGCTGGGCGACCGCGAGGACGCGGTGCTCGCGCCGTTCGATGGTATAGTAATCGGTTGCAGCCGCTTACCCCTGGCGCACGAAGGTGACGCACTGTTTCACCTCGCGGCCTTCCGCAGCGTGGTACGAGCGGAGAACGCCGTGGAAGAATTCGCCACCATTCATGACCCGGCCCTGCGGCGTACGGTCGAGTCCGACCTGCTGGAAACCTGAGCAGGCCATAACCGATAAATTTGGAGAACTGATTTGAAAATCGCTGTCCTGTCGGCAAATCCCAGGCTTTACTCCACCAAACGCCTCATCGAGGCCGGCAAGGAGCGCGGTCACAAGATGCTGGTGCTGAACCATAAGCGTTGCTACATGAACATCACCACCATGCGCCCGAGCATTCACTACAAAGGCGAGCCCGTGGATGGCGTCGACGCCATCATCCCGCGCATTGGCGCATCGGTCTCGTTTTATGGCGCGGCGGTGGTGCGCCAGTTCGAGATGATGGGCGTGTACTCGGTGAATGAGTCGGTGGCCATCACCCGTTCGCGTGACAAGCTGCGGGCTTCGCAACTGCTCTCACGCAAGGGCATCGGCCTGCCGGTGACCGGTTTCGCCCACTCGCCCGACGACACCCAGGACCTGCTGGACTTCGTCGGCGGCGCGCCGGTGGTGATCAAACTGCTGGAGGGCACGCAGGGCGTCGGCGTGGTGCTGGGCGAGACCCGCAAGGCGGCGGAGAGCGTGATCGAGGCCTTCCGCGGCCTCAACGCCAACTTCATGGTGCAGGAGTTCATCAAGGAAGCAGGCGGCTCGGACCTGCGCTGCTTCGTCATCGGCGACAAAGTGGTGGCGGCCATGCTGCGCAGCGGCAAAGAAGGGGAGTTCCGCTCCAATCTTCACCGCGGCGGTTCGGCGAAGTTGGTGCGGATCACGCCGGAGGAGCGTTCCACGGCGGTGCGTTCGGCCCGCATCATGGGGCTCAACGTGGCCGGCGTCGACCTGCTGCGCTCCAATCACGGCCCGGTGGTGATGGAAGTGAACTCCAGCCCCGGTCTCGAGGGCATCGAGAAGGCGACCGGCAAGGACGTAGCGGCCCAGGTCATCCAGTTCATCGAGAAGAACGCGCGGCCGGGCCGTACCAATGTCCGGGGGCAAGGCTGAGCCTCAACAGATAGGGTTGACCGCCGGATTCCCGATCGGCATACAAGGTGCCGGTCCGGACCCAGGCCAGAAGGCGGGCGCGCGGCCACTATGTAGACCTGCAGCGATCACAGTGAAGTACCGCCGGAGTGAAAGTTTCAGACCATCCTGACGTGCATCGTGCCGATCACCTTGTAGATGATCAGCAGCGGTTTCTTGTTCGAGAAGGTGATGATCCGGTTACCACCGCCATAGACCAGGTGGGAGGTCAGGTAGAGGTGCACCGCTTCCGGACTCTTGAGTATATCCGCGATTGCGTCCAGCGCCTTTTGTTCCTGCCTCTTTTCCAGTGCGATGCGCAGCGCGCCGATCCGGATGCACTCTTCATCAAAGGTCAGGGTCGGCGTGTGCTTGTGTAACAGAACTTCACGGTAAAGCTGTTTGACCGTGTTTTTCGGAAGGACCAGGCCCAGTTGCTGCGCCGCCAGCAGCCAGTCGATTCCACTGGCCTTGCAATGTATTCCCTCGTGCTCACCAAACGCCTGGCACCAGCCCTTGAAGTAGGCCGAGTAACGTATTATTTCGCGTTCGATCATCCGTGGTCAGCGCATCTCGTGTAGCTACCCAAGAGTGTATCCTTTCTCGTGGCACTTCCCAATCATGCGACGTCAGGAAAATCGCCGGCGGCTGAAATCCCGCGGCCGGTAAGGTCCGGGCGCGGGGCCGTGATAATTTCGTGACATTCCCGGTCTATGTTCCTGTCAACCGCAGCGGAGGCCGCGCCGTGCACAGGAAAAAGATACTGGTGGTGGAGGACGAGCAGGATATTGCTGAGCTGCTCGCCCTGCACCTGGACGACATTGACTGCGAAGCGACACTGGCCGCGGACGGCCATGAAGCAATGCGCCTGGCTTTCGCATGTGACTGGGACCTGGTCATCCTGGACTTGCGTCTGCCGGGCCCGGACGGCCTCACCATCTGCCGGGCCCTGCGCCGCGAAACCCGCTACGTGCCGATCCTGATGCTGACCTCCAAGTCTTCGGAGCTGGACCGCGTGCTGGGGCTGGAACTGGGCGCCGATGACTACGTGACCAAGCCGTTCAGCGTGTCGGAACTGATGGCGCGGGTAAAGGCCATCTTCCGCCGCGTCGAATCGCTGGAAAGGCGTTTTCCGGGCGGTGACGAAGCGCTGACCATCGGCCCTCTCGAGATTGACACGAGCGGGCGGCAGATCTCGGTCGACGGGCAGCCAATGACCCTCACCGCGCGTGAGTTCGACCTGTTGCTGCACTTCGCCCGCCATCCCGGGCGGGTGTTCAGCCGCGCGCAACTGCTGGACAGCGTCTGGGGCTATGGGCATGACGGTTATGAACACACGGTCAATTCCCATATCAACCGCCTGCGCTCGAAGATCGAGCCCGACCCGGCCCACCCGGAGTTGATCGTGACAGTCTGGGGTGTCGGCTACAAGCTGGAACAACCGTCGCGCCTGCGGGCCGTCTAACGGCCATGTTCAGAAGCCTCACCCACACCCTGTTCGCCCGCCTGAGCATCGCGTTGATGCTGATCGTCGGACTGATCGGCGGCGCCTTTTTCGCCATCGAGCATTTCAGCACCCGGCTCTATTACGAGGAGATCACCCAGCGCCTGAACGCCTCGATCGCGATGTACGTAACCGGCGAGATGCAATTGATCGAAGACGGCGTGGTAAACGAAGAGGCCCTGACCCTGCTGGCGCAACGCGCCATGATCATCAACCCGACGGTCGAGGTTTACCTGCTCGACACGGCCGGCCGCATCCTGGCGCACGCACTGCCGCCGGGGGCCATCCAGACCGATCGCGTCGAGCTGGAGCCGGTACGCAAACTGATCGCCGGCAATACCGCGATGCCACTGCGCGGCACGGATCCGCGCAATGTGGAGCGGCACAAGATTTTCTCCGCTCACCCGGTCATGCATGACGACGTACTGCAAGGCTACCTCTACGCCATTCTCGGCGGTCAGAAGTACGACGAGCTCGCCGGCACCGTGCGCGCCAGCTATGTCCAGAAGCTCAGTTTCGGGGCCCTGGCAGCGATCGTGCTGGCCGCTTTCCTGGTCGGCCTGTTGGTATTCGGCCTGTTGACTCGGCGGCTGACCCGGCTGACCGCCGAAGTGCGGCAATTCACCGAATCGGGCTGCGATCCCGCCGGGGTGCCCGCACTCGTCGCGGAGAGCGCAGGTGGCGACGAAATCGGACAGTTGCGCACCGCGTTCGGCCGCATGGCGAACAAGATCGGGGAACAGGTCGAGGGGCTCAGGGAAACCGACCGCCTGCGCCGCGAATTGGTCAGCAATGTCTCGCATGACCTGCGCACGCCACTGGCCTCGATGCATGGCTACGTGGAAACGCTGTTGCTGAAGAACGACTCGCTCAGCGCGGCGGAGCGCCTGCGCTACCTGGAGATCACCCGCAAGCACTCGCTGCGTCTGCGGCGACTGATCGGCGACCTGTTCGAGCTGTCCAAGCTGGATTCGGCGAGTATCCAGCCTGCGCTGGAAACCTTCTCCCTGGCGGAACTGCTGCAGGACGTCACCCAGGAATTCGAACTGGAGGCACAGAAAAAGGGCATCGCCATCGAGGTGCAGGCGCCATCCACGGCCGCGCTGGTTCACGCCGACATCGGTCTGATCCAGCGGGTGCTGGAAAACCTGCTGCGCAATGCACTGAAATACACGCCGACCGGCGGCAGCATCACCATCAGCCTCGACCTACAGCCCGGATGCGTGGCGGTGGCGGTTGCCGACACCGGCTGCGGTATCGCCGAGCACGACCTGAAACGCATTTTCGATCGCTTCTACCGCAGCGAACAGGGCGAGGAAGGTCGTTCTAA
>Ga0316190_10003158_pt1 | contig 11975 bp, 8 predicted proteins | sample Eddworburrow2_MG_FD_204929 | JGI IMG/M metagenome (GOLD analysis project Ga0316190, IMG submission 204929) | Coastal sediment microbial communities from Maine, United States - Eddy worm burrow 2 | ecosystem: Environmental > Aquatic > Marine > Coastal > Sediment | place: USA: Maine | collected... | reverse complement strand
GGGTAATACGTGTAACGATGTTCATTTTCGTGTTGTCTCCAGTGTTTAAAAAAGGTGAAAGTGAGGGTTGGAATTAGCGAATGAAGTAACCAAGGAACATCAGCAAGATGCCGCCCCGGATGATCCGCCAAATAAGATCAAAGAATTCACCACCGGCTCGCCATTGCCTCATCTGTGAAAAAGCCAACCAGGCCAACCACAGCAAGGCGAGTGTCATGGTGATCATGGCGATGCCCAACAGCAGGTTGCTGTGGGTTACGCCGGAACCGGCGGCAAATGCGGCCTGCTGAGTGGCATTCATTTAGCAATGGCTGTGCGACTGTCATGATGGCTGTTCTCAAGATCCGCGTAATACTCATCCTCAAGCTCTGCACGTAGGATGGTGATGTCCTGTGGTGCCTCAATGCCGACACGAGCCTGCCCACCGTTGATGTTCAGCAGGGTTACCCGCATCTCCATCTCTTCCCCGAACAGCTCGGCCAGCGTGAGATTTGGGTCGAGGTGTTCCAACTGGAATGAAAATGACTCGCCTGTTCTTCTGGTGATAACCAGCATATTGATACTCCTGATTAGCGGCGGTAATCGCCTTTCAAAGGCGGTACCTTGCGGGGTTCTGCACGAGGGGCATTGATGTGCTCAGCGATGCCGGTACGAATTCTCATCAGGTCTTGGCGGAGCCAGTCATACTGAAATCGAATGCGGATATCCGGCCCTGCCTGGGCTGAGGCTTCATCGATGAGAGGAGTTAAAGCCCCCAGCTCATGGATCAGTCGAGCCAGGGCATCACGTTCGCCATCACTGTCTGCCAGTGCGGTTACTGAGGTCAGGCCCAGAGTGATGACAAGTAAAACGTGATAAGGGATGAGGGTTTTCATTGCTTCCGGTCTCTCCAGCTGTGTGTTGCTGGAGATGATTGCCGGAAGTGGGATAGGCGTCTATCGAAAACCCTTGAATCCAAATTCGAGGGTTAATTGAGCTTCCTCAATACATAGGCACTGCTTTAGAGGATGCACGAGTGAATGGGGTGGATTGTAAGACTAGATTGCTACAGGCTCTGTAGTCTTGGGCCATGGTCCTTCCGATTTGAAGTGAACATAGAAGCAGATGAGGAATAGAGCTGGTAACTTTTCATCAACCTAATGTATAAATCTTTGATGACAAAGAGACTTTCCGGTTGTTGGCTCCTCTATTTTCCCCTATTCTCTCATCCAATGTTTTAGTGGAAAAAGCGATGACCGACGAAATTCTGACCCTAAAAGAGGTCGCCGAGTACCTGAAGTTGGCGGAAAAGACGGCCTACCGCTTGGCTGCAGAAGGCAAGTTACCCGGCTTCAAGGTTGGTGGCAGTTGGCGGTTTAAGCAATCAGATATCGAAAAGTGGATTGAGCAAAGCAAAAAAGAGCGGAAGGGCTAAGAGGCAGCAAGCGTGTTATTGGATAACAAAAATAGCGGCTATGTAGGCAATGAGCTAAAAAAATGCTCGTTTGAAGGCTCCAAGCTGGCTATTCTCTCCAGTCTGTTCACGATCTATGGCTATGCTTCTCTCAAAAAAGAACTCTCTAAATTATCAAATAGCCGTCTCTTTCTAACAGACTGGCAGGATCAAAGCCTACAATCCCTTATTGGCTCTGAAACTGAAACACGCCTGATCAATCAGTTAGATCAAAAGCGGATTGCTAGAGAGTGCTCTAGCTGGCTGAAGGAAGAGAGGCGGGGCAGCAAGGTTGAAGTAAAAGCCAGTAAGCTTCTCCAGCAAACCAGTCAAAATCTTCTTCATTTGGATGGGAATGATGCAAATGAAAGTTTTGTTGTTCACGGTAGCGCCACCCTAACCCCAACAGGTCTAGGAGAGGTTCGTTCCGATAGTTTGCAAATCAACACGGCTATCACCGATCTTGCAACAACCAAGCAATTACTGAGCTGGTTTGATTCCATTTGGGCTGATGAAGCTAATGCGCGGAATATCAAGAATGAACTCGTAGAAAAGCTGGAGTTCATAGCCGCAGACCAACCAGCAAATTTTGTTTACTTCCTCACGCTCTACAACATCTTCAAAGATTTCCTCGAAGATATAGATGAAGAAAACATCATCAAGAGCAAGACAGGATTTAAAGACACAATCGTCTGGAACAAGTTATACAAATTCCAGAAGGATGGTGTGTTAGGAGCCATAGACAAGCTTGAAAAACATAATGGCTGCATCATTGCCGATAGTGTTGGGCTTGGTAAAACCTTTGAAGCGTTAGCAGTCATTAAATACTATGAACTGCGAAATGATCGTGTGCTGGTGCTATGCCCTAAAAAGCTACGTGATAACTGGGCGGTGTACACAATCAATGACAAGCGCAATCTGCTTGCCAGTGACCGTTTCAATTATGATGTTTTGAATCATACCGACCTAAGCAGGATCAAAGGATTTTCCGGCGAAATTAATCTGGAGACGCTGAACTGGGGCAACTACGATCTGATCGTTATTGATGAATCCCATAACTTCCGTAACAATCCAAACAAGGCCGAAGGAAAAACCCGATACGAACGCCTGTTAGACGATATTGTCCGCTCAGGTGTAAAAACCAAGGTACTCATGCTTTCAGCAACCCCCGTCAATAATCGCATGAACGACCTGAAGAATCAGGTGGCGTTCATTACAGAAGGCCGGGATGATGCCTTCAAAGATGTTGGCATTAAAAATATCGATAGCACGCTGCGCCTTGCCCAGAAGCAATTCAATCAATGGGTAAAAGAACCCGTTGAAAATCGCACTACAGCAACGTTACTGGACAGCATGAGCTTTGATTACTTCAAGCTCTTGGATGTTGTCACTATTGCACGCTCCAGAAAACATATCGAAAAATACTACGGTACGGCAGATATTGGAGAGTTTCCAAACCGTTTGCCGCCCAAAAATATCTACGCAGATATTGATTTGTATGATGAATTTCCACCACTCAAAGAAGTCAATAAAACCATTCGCAGATTATCGCTGGCTGGTTATTCTCCTTTAAAGTTCGTTCGTAATGACAAAAAAGAAGAATATGCGCGCCGATATGATAAGGCCGTTGGTGCAGGTAAAGGAGTATTTAAGCAGATAGACCGTGAAGAAAGCTTGATTCACCTGATGCGGGTTAATCTGCTTAAACGCATGGAAAGCTCAATTCATTCCTTCTATTTAACTGCTGACAAGCTGGCAAGCCGGGTTGGAGCATTGCTGGCCAAAATAGAAGAACATGAGAGTGGCAATATGGAAGCGCTCAATATTGAGGATATCCATGATTTTGATTTGGACTCCCCTGAGTTAGAGCCATTCATGATCGGGAACAAAACTAAAGTGCTCTTGCAGGATATTGATTTGATTCGTTTCAAACAAGAGCTGGTAGCAGATCGAATATTGCTAACGGAGATGGCTGAGGCAGCTAAAAAAGTAGATGCTAAACGTGATGCCAAACTTAAGTTGGTTAGACAGGCCATTACAAATAAAATAAATTACCCTTTAAACCATAACAACAAAAAGGTCATCATATTCACTGCTTTTGCCGATACTGCTCAGTATCTCTATGCCGACTTGGCTAGTTGGGCACAGAAGGAATTAGGCATTCACAGCGCACTGGTAACAGGCGGCGGTACGAACAAAACAACTCTGACGGGTCTTGGCTCAGAGCTGAACAATATTCTTACGACCTTTTCTCCCGTGTCCAAAGAGCGAGATAAAATAGACCCCGATGCAACGACAGAAATAGACCTTCTTATTGCTACGGACTGTATCAGTGAAGGCCAGAACCTTCAGGATTGTGACACGCTCATTAACTACGATATTCACTGGAACCCGGTCAGGATTATCCAGCGCTTTGGACGTGTAGACCGCCTTGGTTCCAAGAATACCCAAATTCAGCTTATTAACTTCTGGCCGAATATGGAACTGGATGAATATATAAATCTTCAGGCCAGAGTCTCAGGCCGTATGGTGTTGCTGGATATATCAGCTACAGGTGAAGAAAATGTCATAGATGAAAATGCCAAGGATATGAACGACCTTGAATACCGCCGTAAACAGCTTCAGCAGCTTCAAACAGCCGTGGTTGATCTCGAAGACATAGCAGGTGGCGTTTCCATCACTGACCTAACGCTCAATGATTTCCGTATGGATTTGTCGGATTACATGAAACAGAATCTCGGCAGGTTAGAACAAGCACCATTGGGCTTATATGCCGTAGTAACACTAGATGCTGAGCTGATAGAAGAAGGCTTTAAATCAGGCGTGGTTTATTGCTTGAAGAATATTCGCCAAGGTCAGCAAGCAGTACAGGTGGATGATAACTATCCACTGGTTCCGTACTTTCTTGTCTATGTATCAGATGAAGCAGTGATTGAGCTGAATTTCACCCAGAGCAAGAAAGTACTTGATCTGATGAAACGACAAGCATTTACACATCGTGATATTGCCCAAGCACCCATTGATCATGTTAATGCTGCCACTAAAAATGGCCGTAATATGGAGCATTATCAGCACTTACTGGCAGTGGCTGTAGACAGTATTGCCGGAAAAAGTGAAGAAAAGGGTGTGGAGAGTCTTTTCACCAAAGGTGGAACAGTTCTCACAGCCACCAGCAGCCAAGGCATTGAAGACTTTTCTGTGGTCTCGTACCTCATTCTTGTCAATGAGGATGGCGTATGAAAATAACCGACTTCGACAGTTTCCTGCAAAGCCTTGGTATTCCAAAAGCGTGTGAGCTAAACAAGCCCATCTATAAAAAGATGTTCTTGGATAATGGGGTTCTGGATGCCACAGACAAGAAATGTCTGAAAGATGATGTAGATAAAGTTCGCTGGCTCTACACACTAAAACCCAGCACGATCAATATCGCACCATATCTTGATAAAGAGCGCGAATATCCTGAAGTGGCAATATTGCATATAGAGCTTACCTGTCCAAATCGCCTAAAACAAATTGCCCATTTTGTAAATCGATCTATTCCGTATCCACTTGTCTTGCTACTGACAAGTGACATTGAAGGAAAAGAGAGCTTATCAATCTCTCTTTCAGGCAAGCGCATTAATCAGGCTGATAAAGAAAAGTGGGTGATTGAAAACAGTATTCATACCGATTGGATAAATCTTACGGATCATAGCGAAACAGAAAACCAATTCCTGAATAGTCTGGCTATCAACAACCTTTCATTCAAGAATTTTTGGAATTTCTATAAAACATTAACTGATCGTGCTATAGCCATTAACTGTGCAAACCATAGTGGCGAATTCTCACTTGACTGCCAACCCAGTGAAGGCAGGAGTCAAGACAGACTTGCCATGCTACATAATATTGAAAAACTGGAAGCAACTAAGTCAGAAATTGCTTCAAAGTTAAAAAAAGAAAAACAGATGGGCAGTCAGGTCGAGCTGAATACGCAAGTAAAACAAATCAATGACAAGATTGCTCAAATCAAAAGCGATCTTTAAACAGAATGAAGTGAGTTAAAGAATGGGAACCGAGATGAAAAAAGTAGAACTGGGAGATGGGCAGAGTGCCGACATCGTATCTGAAAATATCGAGCAACTGAAAACTCTATTCCCTGATGCCTTTGCCGAAGGAAGTGTAAACTTTGATACTCTGCGCCAACTGCTAGATGATGCCAATGTTTTAGATGAAGGTGAGGAGAAATATGGCCTGAACTGGCATGGCAAAAAGAAAGCGCGCCAGATAGCGTTAACTCCATCCACAGGTACTTTACTTCCCTGTCCTGAAGAGAGCATTGATTGGGATACGACTGAAAATCTGTTTATTGAGGGAGACAATCTTGAAGTACTTAAGCTTTTGCAGAAGTGCTATGCAAATAAAATTCGCCTTATATACATCGATCCACCTTATAACACTGGAAATGAATTTGTTTACCCAGATAGATTTCAAGACAATCTTGATACCTACCTTAAATATACAGGACAAGTAGATGATGAGGGTTTAAAGTTTTCATCAAATACTGAATCCAGTGGGAGGAAGCATACTAACTGGTTATCTATGATGTACCCAAGGCTTAAACTCGCGAGAAGCCTGCTATCCGAAAAAGGGTCAATATTTATATCCATTGATGAAACAGAAATAGCCAATTTGCGATTGGTATGTGATGAAATATTTGGAGGAAATAATTTTTGTGGAATTATTTCTAGAGCTACTGGGACACGTATGGGGTTGGGCAGCTCTACAATTGCAAGTGAGTTGGATTATATAGTGATTTATTCCAAGGCAGAAGAGCTTGAATTTACTGGATTGCCTATGAATAAAGATGATTTGAAAATATATGATCAAGAGGATGAAAAGGGTAAATATCTAACAAGATCTCTTCGCCGTACTGGTGGTGAAAACCGAAGAGAAGATAGGCCTAGTATGTTCTATCCAGTTGAAGCCCCTGATGGGACAGAGATAGTTCCTATAGCACCAGCGGGATATGAAAGTCGTTGGGTTTGCAGCAAAGATACTTATTTAAAGCTTTTGCAAGAAGGGATTATAGAATGGAAGCAGGTATTAAAGGATGGAGAGAAAAAATGGCAGGTATATCAAAAGCACTATGTTGGTGAAGCGAGAAAACAGCCCTCTAATCTTTGGAACAAAGAAGAGGGCAATAAAAAGGCAACTAGGGATTTGAATGCATTATTTGAAGACCAAAAGGTTTTTGATCACCCAAAACCAGTTGGTTTGTTGAGCAAGATCATTCAGCTTGCAACTGATATAAATGAGGGTGATATTGTTTTGGATTATTTTGCTGGTTCAGCAACTACAGGGCATTCTGTTCTTGAACAAAATATTAGAGATCATGGGAACCGAAAGTTTATTTTAGTCCAGCTTCCAGAAATACTGGATTCAAGTAATAAAGCGCAAAAAGTAGCAGTTGCAGCATGTGAGAAAATAGGTGTTCCATCGAATATTTCTGAGTTAGCCAAGGAACGCCTGCGAAGAGTATCAAAAAATCTAAGTAGTGGCCTTGAGTTGGGACAATTTGATAATGGGTTTAAAGTATTTAAATTGGCAAACTCGAATATACAAAGTTGGAATCCAGATCGTACAGATCTTGAAGAAACACTTCTTTCCCATGAAGAGCATTTGATTGAAGGCCGTAGTGAGCAAGATGTACTTTACGAGCTTCTACTGAAACGCGGCGTTGATCTGGCTGTTCCCATCGAAAGCCGTGAGGTTGCTGGTAAGAATATCTATAGCATCGGCTATGGTGTGCTATTCGCCTGTCTTGATGAGTCCATCACCCGCGAGCAGGTAGAAGATATAGCTCAAGCCATAATCGGTTGGCATGCCGAACTTGCTCCCAGTTCAGATACACATGTCTTCTTCCGCGATAGTGCCTTCAGGGATGATGTTTCAAAAACCAACATGGCTGCCATTCTTGAACAGAACGGCATTACCCATGTGCGCAGCTTGTAGGGAGACTGAAGAATGAAGCTGCATTTTGAAGATGATCTGGATTATCAGAAGGCTGCTATTGAATCAGTAGTCGCTCTGTTCAAGGGACAGGAGATTTCCCGCTCAGAATTTACTGTGACCTATCGCCCTGAATCTGGCCCTCAAGTCTCTCTTGGGCTGGCAGAAAGCGAGTTAGGCATTGGTAACAGGCTGTTGTTAGTAGATGATGAACTGGAAGAAAATCTTCGTAATGTTCAGAGAGATAACGGTCTGCGCCAATCTGAAAAACTAGCTAGTGGCGACTTTACTGTAGAGATGGAGACAGGCACGGGCAAAACCTATGTTTATCTGCGCACCATATTTGAACTGAATAAAAACTACGGCTTTACCAAGTTTGTAATTGTTGTGCCTTCGGTGGCGATCAAAGAAGGCACATACAAAACGCTACAAATCACCCAAGAACATTTTGAAGGTTTGTACCCGAAAGCCAAAGGCTACGAGTATTTTCTGTATAACTCCTCAAAACTTGGGCAGGTACGCAATTTTGCTACCAGCTCTAATATTCAAATCATGGTGACGACCGTTGGAGCAATTAACAAAAAAGATGTAAATAATCTCTATAAGGAAAATGAGAATACAGGTGGTGAGAAGCCTATTGATCTGGTCAAGGCAACAAATCCGATCATCATTGTGGATGAACCACAAAGTGTTGATGGTGGTTTAACCGGGAAGGGCAAAGAAGCATTAAATGCAATGAATCCGCTGTGTACCTTACGCTACTCTGCTACGCATATTGATAAGCATCATATGACATACAGGCTTGATGCCGTAGATGCCTATGAACGTGGTCTGGTTAAACAAATCGAAGTAGCCTCACTTCAAATTGATAGTGGAAGTAACAAGCCTTATGTACGCCTAGAGTCAACCCACAACAGAAAAGGCTCAATCACAGCCAAGATTGAGATTGATGTTCAGCGTGGCAAGAATATAAAACGCGAAATATTGACGGTGGAAGATGGTGATGATCTGGAACAAGTCACCAATCGCTCAATATACGAGAATATACAGATCGGCACGATCACATGCGGAAAAAGCAATGAGTCCATTGAAGTCAAAGGCAATGGTTTTGATCAGGCCCTAAAGCCGGGTGAGGCCATTGGTGGTGTAGACCCTGATCAGATTAAGCGCCTGATGATCCGTCGGACAATCAAAGAGCATTTTGATAAAGAACTGACCTTTGCAGCAAATAAACAACCCATAAAAGTATTGAGTCTGTTCTTTATCGACACTGTTGAGCATTACCGCAAGTATGATGAAGACGGAAATCAAGTGGCTGGCAAATATGTCATCATGTTTGAAGAGGAATACCGTAAGCTGGCAAAGTCTGCCGACTATCAAAGTCTGTTCAAAGAAATCGACTTGGATACAGATGCTTCAGAAGTCCACAATGGCTATTTCTCTATCGACAAGAAAGGACGGTCTGTAGAAACAGCAGAAAATAATCAGGCTAACCGTGATAATGCAGAGCGCGCCTATAGCCTGATCATGAGAGAAAAAGAGAAGCTGTTGAGCTTTGATACCAAGCTTAAATTTGTCTTCTCGCATTCTGCTCTGAAAGAAGGCTGGGATAATCCCAATGTTTTCCAGATTTGTACACTACGTGATATGGGGAGCGAGCGGGAACGCCGCCAGACCCTTGGGCGTGGGTTGCGTCTTTGTGTGAATCAGGATGGCCTTCGTTTGCGTGGGAATGAGATCAATACCCTGACCGTCATTGCGACTGAGAGCTACGAAAAATTTGCAGACAATCTGCAAAAAGAGATTGAGCAGGATACTGGCATTCGTTTTGGTATTGTTGAAGAGCACCAATTTGCAGAAATAAAAATTGTTTCTGCGTCTGGTGAGCCACAAGCTTTAGGTTTTGAGCAATCTAAAAAGGTTTGGCAATTCCTGAAAGATGAAAGCTACGTTGATGCAAAAGGACAGGTACAAGATAGTCTGCGTGCAGTATTGAAAGATGGAAACTTTGAGCTTTCTGATGAAATTAAACAAGAGTTGGTAGAGACTCATGGCGAAGGACAGGCCGAGGCCATTGCCGCTGATATCCAAAGCGTGCTTCGCAAGCTGGCTGGTAAGCTGGATATCAAAAATGCTGACGACCGTAAAACCATTCGCACCCGTGAAGCAGTGCTTCAATCAGATGAGTTCAAGGCGTTTTGGGAACGCATCAAATATAAGACTACATACCGCGTTGAGTTTGATAACCTGAAACTGATCAATGACTGTGCTGAGGCAATCAGAGATTGCCCTCCCATTACAAAGACACGAGCACAGTTTCGTAAAGCCGATATTGCAATCGGCAAAGGCGGTGTTACGGCAGATGAAACCTCAGCTTCTGGGTTCACCACAATTCATGAAAATGATATTGAGCTACCAGATATTATCACTGACCTTCAGGATAAAACTCAGCTCACCCGTAAAAGTATTGTGCAAATACTCAGGAATAGCAGGCGGTTACAAGATTTTGCACGCAATCCACAGCAATTCATGGACTATTGCTCTGAAGCAATTAACCGTACCAAACGCTTAGCGCTGGTTGATGGAATCAGATACACCAAAATTGGTGAAGATCACTTCTACGCCCAAGAACTGTTCCAGCAGGAAGAGCTAAAAGGCTACCTGAAGAATACGCTGGAAACGAAAAAATCAGTCTATACCCATGTCGTATATGACTCTAGCGGTGTAGAGAAAACCTTTGCTGAAGACTTGGAAAAGAATGAAAAGGTCAAAGTCTACGCCAAGCTTCCGGCATGGTTCAAAATCCCAACACCACTCGGAACTTACAACCCGGATTGGGCAGTTGTCGTGGAAGATGATGGCGAAGAAAAACTCTACTTCGTGGTCGAAACCAAAGGCAGCACATGGTGGGACGATCTTCGTCACCTTGAAGGCGCGAAAATCAAGTGCGGTGAAAAACACTTTGATGAAATTGCAAAAGACGTAGACAAACCAGCCCAATACATCAAAGCGACTGATGTTAAAGGGATGATGGGATATGTGGATTAACTAAACGGAGTTGAATTATGAGTGCGCAAACTTCCCAAGATATACAGTTAGAAACGCTTTACGACCAGCGGTTTTTTGAAGACTATCTTGGTAGCAAAATGTCGTCAGATGTTGTTACAGCTATAGTCGAATTAATCGCTAACGCTTGGGATGCAGGAGCAAAAAATGTAAAGATTGAATGGCCAGCAGAGAACAGCGAAAAATTCTCGATAACAGATGATGGTCATGGCCTTACAACCGCTGAGTTTTCAACGCGCTGGACTCAGCTATCATATAATCGTGAACATGGTCAGGGGAAAGTGGTTGAAATTCCGGAAGACAATGGAATTGCAAATAAACGATACCCATATGGTCGAAATGGAAAAGGAAGATTTTCAGCATTTTGTTTTTCTGAAGAGGCATACTACGTCGAAACTAAAGTTGGCTCCGAACACAACTGCTTTGAGGTAAGGATTTCATCGGGACACCAGCCATTTAAGTACCAATCATTGCAAGTTCCTGAAAGTAGTTATTTGTTTCATTCAAAGCATGGTACTTCAGTTTTTGCTAAGAAAATAAAACATGTGGGAGTTCCGGAAGACAAAATTAGATCGGAAATAGGTCTTCGTTTTCTAACCGACCCCGATTTCACAGTTCTATTAAACAGAAAAAAGATACAGTTTGGCGATATAGATGCAGAAAAGGTGCATATTCTTGCGTTCATATACAGAGGGAATAAAGTAGTAGTCCGAGCTATCCAGACAGGTAAGTCTGATAAGACAACACAACAGCATGGTGTTGCATGGCATACAAATAATAGGCTTGTTGGAAAGTGTTGTTGGGATGGTCTGAGGAATGACAATATTCTAGACGGGCGAACAGCCTATGCAAAAAAATATACATTTATTGTCGATGCAAGCCTGTTGTCGTCGCATATTGAGGCAGATTGGTCTGCTTTTAAAAAGACTGAGGAAGTTTTAGAATTTTATGATTCTGCTAAGTCAGTAATATCTGATTACCTGTTGGAGCTATCGAAAGAAAGTAGAGCTGAGACAACAAAAAGGTTGCGGGAAAATAACTGCCAAAACCTTAGTAAGGCTGACATGATCGGCGTAAATCGCTGGAATGAATTTATAGAGCAAGTTCAAGTAGAGTGCCCTAAATTAACTGATCAAGAGCTTGATAGTGTGGCTAGTATTCTAGCTAATCTTGAAGCTTCGACTTCCCAATATGCCTTAATTCATAAGTTTAAAGACTATACGCCGCAAGATTTTGATGACCTCAATGCATTGCTTGACGATTGGAATGTACAATCAGCAAAAGCTGTTTTGGATGAGATAAAGTACCGCCTAACGCTAATCGAAAGTATCCGTGAAAAAGTACATAAAAAAGATACTCTTGAGGTTCAGGAACTTCAGCCTCTATTCAAAAAAGGTCTATGGATTTTTGGCCCAGAGTTTGAGTCCATCGAATACACTTCTAATGAAGGTATGACAAATGTTCTAAAGAAGCTGTTTAAGATCAATAA
>Ga0316190_10003154_pt1 | contig 11977 bp, 10 predicted proteins | sample Eddworburrow2_MG_FD_204929 | JGI IMG/M metagenome (GOLD analysis project Ga0316190, IMG submission 204929) | Coastal sediment microbial communities from Maine, United States - Eddy worm burrow 2 | ecosystem: Environmental > Aquatic > Marine > Coastal > Sediment | place: USA: Maine | collected... | reverse complement strand
TACCATTCCACTAGAACTGCTTCCTGAACCGATTCACCCACGCTCGGAATTTTAACCTCTAGTTTCATAGATGCTCCTTTATTATGATTTTTATTACCCTTTGCGCCTGTCGGAGTACGGCGGAGACCCCGTCTCTACGGGGCTGCAGGACCCAGTGCGTTGTCTATTACGGCGGCCTGTTCTTTACGGTAGATATTGGGAAAACCGGTGGCCGGGCTGGACGCAGCCTTTCTGCCGACATATTCAATGGCTTCACCGGTTAATTTTTCGAGACGAGGCCACACAAAAAACCATGCGCCCATATTTTCCGGTTCTTCCTGCACCCAGAGATACTTCCGAGCCTGTTTGTATTTCTGAATGGCGGTTTTTAATTGCATCTCCGGGAAAGGATAGAATTGTTCAAGGCGAACGATGGCAGTATCCGAATTTTTTATTTTTCGGCGTCTTTGAAGTAATTCAAAAAATATCTTGCCGCTGCAAAAAATGATGCGACGAACCGATTTTAATCTGTCCGGGTCGTCAACAACTGCCCTAAATGATCCTGAAGTCATATCTTTTAAATTAGACACCGCCAGCGGATTACGCAAGAGGCTCTTAGGTGCCATAAGAATCAGTGGTTTCCGAATATTACTTTTAGCCTGTCGGCGAATAAGGTGGAAGTACTGGGCCGGTGTAGTGAGGTTGCACACCTGGATGTTGTCCCCGGCACACAACTGGAGAAAACGTTCCAGACGGGCGCTGGAATGTTCCGGTCCCAATCCTTCCCAGCCATGGGGGAGCAGAAGAACCAGTCCGCTGAGTCGCTGCCATTTGGACTCTCCGCTGGCAATATAAAGATCGATAATCGACTGCGCGTTGTTGGCAAAATCGCCGAACTGTGCTTCCCAGATAACGAGTCCTAAGGGTTGAGCCATAGAGAAGCCGTATTCGAATCCCATAATGCCGACTTCCGAAAGCATGCTGTCGTAGACAGAAAAAGGAGCCTGGCGTTTCCCGAGTGCGTTAAGGGGTGTATATTCTTCACCGGTCTGGGTATCGATCAGAACGCTGTGGCGTTGGCTGAAAGTGCCGCGGCCGCTGTCCTGCCCGCTTAAACGGATGGGTATACCTTCTGTCAGCAGAGACCCAAAAGCCAGCGCTTCTGCATTGGCCCAGTCGATGTTTTCTTTTTTTTCAACACGCTTCAGCCGATTTTCCAGAAGGCGTATCAGTTTGGTATTCAAAGAAAAATCAGATGGAACAGTATTAAGCTTACGGGCAAGAGCGGTGAGTTTTTTCAGGGAGACCCCTGTTTTCAAAGGATCATGAGAGTAATTCCCATGAAAATTTTTCCAGTTTTCATAAAAACGGGATTGGGGAAAGACGCAGACACTTGCCCGAACCGCCTCAAAAGCTTCTTCCAGATCTTTGTTTATATTTTCTTCCAGAACGTCCAGATTTTCAAGTTTGGCAAGGCCTTGTTCAACCAGCTCCTGAGCATAAACTTCGTTCAAGGGGCGTCGCCCTCGAATCCGTTCATACATCAAAGGCTGGGTGAAATAGGGCTCGTCTCCTTCATTGTGTCCATATCGGCGGTAGCAGATCACATCGATGACAACATCCTTGTTAAAGGTTTTTCGGTATTCGGCGGCAAGCCGGACAACGTGAACAGCGGCTTCCGGATTTTCGCCGTGAACATGAAAGATCGGGACCATCAGCATTTTGGCCACATCTGTGGCGTAGCGGGTGGAACGCGCGTTTTCAGGGAGTGTAGTATATCCAATCTGATTGTTGATGACCAGATGGATGGTGCCACCGGTCTTATAACCGGATAGCTGGGACATGTTAAGGGTTTCGGCAACAATGCCCTGTCCGGAAAAAGCGGCATCGCCATGGATCAAAAGCGGCAAAACGGCGTTCCTGCTGCTGTCTTCCAGAATGTTCTGGCGGGCTCTGACAAATCCCTGAACCACCGGATCAACAGACTCCAAGTGACTTGGATTATTAACCAGAAAAACACGCAACGATGCGTCCTGGAGCGTTTTTATATCTGCCAGATAGCCGTTGTGGTACTTCACATCGCCGGCGCCGAAGGTGTTCCCCGGATCGTAACAGCTTTCAAATTCACTGAAAATTTCTTCATAGGATTTCTTCAGTATGTGGGTTTGAACATTTAAACGTCCTCGATGGGCCATGCCGAGAATAATCTCCCGGCAACCGTTCATGCCGGCCCAGTTGACAAGCGCGTCGAACATGGGAATGATTACTTCCGCACCTTCAATGGAAAAGCGGGTCTGGCCCAGATATTTTTTGTGGAGGAACTGTTCAAAAATGGCTGCCTGATAAAGCTTTTCCATAATCCTGAGTTTATCTTCGGATTTTAGATCAGGACGGTTTTGCCGGGGTTCCATACGGTTTTGGAGCCATTGGCGTTCATGAGGATCCTGCAGATGAATGAACTCCACTCCGATGGAGCGGCAATAAGTTTCTTTCAGGATCCGGATGATATCCTTTAGTGAAGCTCGATCGTTATTGACCAGACTTTCAGCATAAAATTGGGTGTCCAGATCTTCGACAGCTAAATTAAATGCTGAAAGGTTCAATAGCGGATGATCGGTGGGACATGCTGTCAGGGGATCGAGGCAGGCGAGAAAATGTCCGATATCGCGATATCGGTTTATGAGTGCATCCACACGGGATTGTCGTAAAACATGATCTTCGTCGAAAACATCCGTGGTTTCCCGTTCCATGGCACCGGCCATTTCAAAGCCTTCAAAGAAAAACTGCCAGTCTCGGGGAACCGCCTTTGGATCGGCTTTCCACCTCTTGTATTGAGCATCGATATAGTCTTTGCTCAAGGTCTCAGGTATATCCATGGTGTTGTTCCTTGAACCATTTCACTACTAATTTAGAGATCTTCAAGCGATGTTCATCGTTGCTGAACATATGGTCTGCGTCCGGTATAATGGCCAGCTTTGTATTTCTTGGATTCAACTCCTGGGCCAGATAAGCATCCTCGACCGGAACGATTTCGTCGTGGTCACCGTGGACAACCATCAGAGGTGCCTGTAAGGACTTAAGCGTTTCCGTAAGATTATATTGCTCGGTGTCAGCGAAAAAGGCCGTTGAAAGTTGAAGCGGACGTCCTCGGCTGTTGAAAGAGACCCTTCCGGTGTCTTGAAGTTCCTTGAGCTGGCGTTTGCTGAAAAAATGGGTTGCGTTTAACCCGGATAAACGTCCTGCTAACGCGCATACCGCCTTTACGAGGTTCATCTTGGCTGCTGAAAGAATGGCGATAATAGCACCCATACTATGCCCTGCAAGGCCGATCCAGTCGGCGCCTTTGTCAGCGATAATGTCGACGCTTACCTGAATCTCGGCGATCTGTTTGGAGTAGGTAGACGCCGCAAAATCGCCTTCACTCTGACCATTCCCCGAAAAGTCGAACCTTAAAGCAATGAACCCTTCGGCCGCCAGATCACTGCAGATATGACGGATGATACGGGTGTGACGGGAGCAGGTGAAACAATGACCGAAAACCACACCGCCACCCTTGGGTTCCTCAGGCAGATGGAGCGTTCCTGCAAGTTTTTCTTCCTCATGATTATAGTAATGGATCGGTTGTTCCATGAAGAGAACTTAGGGGCTTGGCCCCGATTGGAGATTTGGATACTGGAACCCTAAAAAAACCTATATGTTCATTTGGCGGTATAATTCCGAATCGTTTGTTTGGGTATCGCCCTAATTGTGCCGGAGAACGATTGGGTCTTAGTCCCCCTGTTCCGCCATATGGTCATCATAATGACCTTCTAAAAAAAGTTTGTGCTTTGCTTCTTCCTGGCAGAGCACCTTGAGGAGCTTAATTTGTTCGGCATTGTCAGTCTTGTTCTGAAGCTCATTGTACATTTTTAAGGCCTGTTCTTCCCGTTTCATGGCCAGTCGCAGGATGTCTGTATAGCTCATCCCGTCCTCATATTTCATGTCTACCATATAATCGCTGCGCTTCATGTCAGGAATCCATTTGAACTTGTATTCCTCTACAAGAGACTGATTGTTTTCCATATTTTTGAGAATGTCCGCATGCTTTTTTTCTTCTGCGGCCATTTCTTCCAACGCATCTTTTACACCAGAGAAAGAAGTTCGCCCAGCGAGATCTATATAAAAGGCCGCAGCTTCTTTTTCCTTTTCTATTGCAAATTCGATCAGTTCCTCAAAAGACTCAAAACTCATAACATCCTCCTTTTCTTTTTCCCGATTAAAATTATCTATTTATTGAAAGTGTGTTTAAGTATCAATGAATTATTATCCGAGTGAGACGGAAGAAAACAAGTAATTTTTTGAGGCTTGAATTCGCACCCTGTACCTGGAATAATCTGTCAAAAATCCGTTTGAGTTCAAAAACGAAATTTTAAAAAATTGTAACAAGAGATCTGAATTTTATCAACTTAATTAATTCTCGGCAAATATGCCGACATTTCTTCAAAAACGTTAAAATAAAGATACCAGCCTTAATAAATTTTTTCAACTGATTAACCGATGAAAACGGGATTGACCAGGAAGACCATCCATGGATGTGGATCGTTTTATTTAATCTTGAAAAACCTGGTCCTCAGGGCCAGGTCAGAGAGTTATGGGTCTGCCTGAAGAATCGCTGGAAGAGTTTGAAGTGAACTAAAGTTTAAAGTGAGCTAAAGTTAAGGAATTCTTCCAATTATGTAAAATCATCGGAGCGAAGCGATGCCATAACTTTAGGCATTTTAGATCACTTTAGACACTTTTAACTTGTACGGTTTTAAGTAAAACAGCCCCTTCCATGGGTAATCCAAAACCGAACCCTCTGGGCCCGGATATTTACTATCGACGTTGCAGGCGGCGGGACCCTGATCAGCCTCCTGCTGTATAAGGGTCACAACCCAAGCTGGTTAGGTTTGTTGCGTTTGTAAGTGCCAACTTTGAACATTTTTCCCGCAGGATCCGAGTGTTACTCGCTGGGTGCATAGTAGCATCTTTTGGGCGATGTTACCTTTCCCTGTTTTTTCAGCGCGCTGATGATCTTTGAAACCGCCTTGCTTTCTTCTCCGATCATCTCTGCCACTTCACCGGGCCTCACCGGCTTTCCCGCTTTTTTCATGGCATCCAGCACTTTTTTCTCCATTTTTTACTCCTCCAAATATGTTACATGATACTAATGAATAAGGTTCTTTTTTAACCATTCTTTTATTTTGCCTTCAATGGCATAAACGCCTTTGATGTTGCCGTTGGCTTCAATATAGCGTCTTTTCAATTCTTCCGGCAATTCGATTTGTGCCAGTTCCTTGGCATCCTCGGAATTTCTTCGTATCAGGTAGATAATCGGTGATTCTCCCCAGGTATTGACAACGAAATAATGCGTTGTATCATCTTTGGACCTGATTACATAATTGCCTCCGGCCCAGTTGTTTCCCCATTCAAGATACAACCTAACCGCCTCCTCCGGGGTCATATCCCAGTCTATGGCATTTAAAAGGGCTGTGTTATTTTTTATATCGTCTAATCTCATCATAGAATCTATCCTCTTTGAAAAATTATGTTTAATGCTTATAAATATACGAAAGCAAGTAACATGCCACAATCTTTTTAGCCGGAGATAAGCGTTTTTCTTTCATGGGCATTATCGATTATTTGTTATTTGGAGATGAATTTGTTAAGCTTTTACTCTAATTGAGCGAAAGTCAAGGATGCCCCAGCTTCAAGGCGTCCAAACGTAAACCCATAATGATAGAGGATTAACCCTAAATCGAGTTTCGAATCGATTTCAGGTTCGATTAGAAACGCAGATCGTCCAAAATAGATCGGACTTTGATTTTTTTGTTATAGATAGAACGATCGATTAAAAAGAGGGTTCCATGGTTGTATTGTGAGACATCTTTGTCTCATAATGAATTTTGAAACACCTAAAAACACTGACGGGGAAACAATGCCGTTTATGTCAACAAAATATAGCGCAAAGCCGTCCGGACAACGTTTTTCAATAAGAGACGGTCTTAAGTTCCTCGCTGCAGCGGGATTGCTGACCTGGTTTATGTTCATCAGCGCCGGCCAGTTGCATTACAACTGGCAATGGTATCGTGTGCCAAAGTATCTTTTCACCATAGTAAACGGTTCATTTATATCAGGACCGCTCCTCGAAGGCGTATGGGTGACCTTGAAGATTACCGCAGCGAGTCTGGTCCTGTCTTGCATATTCGGCCTGGTGACCGCTCTGTTCAGGCTGTCGGAGTCCTTTGCCGCCAAAACTCTGGCGCGTCTTTACATGGAACTTGTTAGAAACACACCGCTTCTCGTACAGATTTTTTTTATTTATTTCGTTGTTTCCCCGGTACTGGGGATGGGTCGGTTATTTTCAGCGATACTTGCCCTGAGCCTTTTCGAAGGGGCATATGCATCGGAGATCTTTCGGGCCGGGATCGTTTCCATCCACAAAGGACAGTGGGAAGCGGCGCACAGTGTCGGTCTTAATACCCTGAATACGTACCGGCATATCATACTGCCCCAGGCCGTCCGTCGAATGCTGCCCCCCCTTGCCAGCCAAGCCATATCGCTGATTAAGGACTCCGCCCTTGTAAGCACCATCGCAATTTATGATCTGACCATGCAGGGGCAAAGGATTATTGCGGAAACATACATGGTTTTTGAACTATGGTTTACCATCGCCGGCATCTATTTATTTATGACAGCAGCGTTATCTGTTGGGATTAATATTATGGGAAAGCGCTTGACCATTGAAATGTAAGACCCCATTCTGGACGAGCCTCTGCTGCAAGCGGTATTGTCGACATGCGGGAAAGGGTAGTACCAATAAATTTTGCCACAAAAAGAATGAATTTATCCATTAAAAAGGATTACAGAAAGGAGAATAAAAATGAAAATCAACTCATCATTTCTGAAAAATCTGCGGGTGATCACAGCCATAATGGTCATAACTGCATGCAGCAATGATTCGACCGTCACCAACCAACTTACAGTACAGGAAAGTACCATTGAACAGGTTCAAAAACGCGGCGTTCTCCGTGTGGGTATGTCTACGTTTGTGCCATGGGCAATGAAAGACAAAACCGGAGAACTCATCGGTTTTGAGATTGATGTTGCAAAACGGCTGGCCAAAGATACCGGTGTCGAAGTCGAGTTTATTCCCACCAAATGGTCCGGGATCATTCCGGCGCTGATAACCGGAAAATTTGATGTAATTATCGGGGGTATGGGAATAATCCCGACCAGAAATCTGAAGGTCAACTTCAGTATTCCATATGACTATACAGGGATGTCTATCGTTGCGCATAAAAAGGTTGCCGCCGGCTTTAGCCGACTGGAAGATTTTAACGGTTCCGATGTCGTTATTGCCGCCAGGCTGGGCTCCACCGCCGTAACCGCCGCCAAGAAATATATTCCGAAAGCTCAGCTGCGCCTGTTCGACGATGAATCCCAGGCATATCAAGAACTTGTCAATGGAAATGTCCATGCCGTTGTCGGATCTGCGCCGACCCCTGAATTCCAGGCCATCAAATACCCGGAAAAGCTTTTTCTGCCCCTGGATAAAACGTTCACCAGTGAACCCATAGGATTCGCTGTACGAAAAGGTGATTTTGACACCTTGAATTACTTCAACAACTGGATCGGTTATGTGGAATCCGAAGGATGGTTCAAAGACCGGAAAAATTACTGGTTCCGGACAAAAGACTGGGAAAAAATGATCAAATAGGGAGCTCTCCCTTTGAAAGCTCTAAAAACTAAAATTACCCGTCTGGACATGCTGATATTTTTTATTCTGGCTGTAGCTTGTGTCTGGATTGCGTATCGAATAACTGTTAAAGTTCATTACAATTGGAACTGGGGTGTGATGCCCCAGTATCTTTTTAGATTCGATGCGGCAGAGGGCAGGTGGGTGGCGGGCCTGATTGTTCAGGGTGTGCTTATTACGTTGCGGCTCAGTATATATTCCATCGTCGTTGCCATGATAATCGGAACGGTGATGGGCCTTTTCCGTACCAGCCGAAGCCCTTTCAAGCGGATGATCGGCTGGAGTTACGTTGAAATTATTCGCAATATACCCATCCTGGTCTGGATATTTATTTTTTACTTTTTTATCAGTGATCAATTTATACCGACCATCGGTCTGGACGATCCGGCAGGATCAAAATCTGAATTCACCAGGGATTTGGTTTCGTTTTTATTTATTTCTCCGGCACAATTCCCGGCATTTTTATCCGGCCTGCTGGCGCTGGGCATTTATGAAGGGGCCTATATTACAGAAATCGTAAGAGCCGGCATCCAATCCATCGATAGAGGACAATGGGAAGCTGCTTCAGCTTTAGGATTTTCAAGATATCATCAGCTTCGCCACATTATTTTTCCCCAGGCAGCAAAAAACGTGCTCCCGCCATTGGCCGGGCAGTTTATTTCGGTCATAAAGGATTCTTCCATTGTCTCCGTCATTTCCATACAGGAACTCACATTCCAGGGCATGGAGCTTATGTCGGCGACATTTTTAACATTTGAAGTCTGGATAACGGTTATGCTTTTGTACCTTCTGATTTGTCTTGTATGTTCTCTTGGAGTAGAACGCCTTGAAATCCACATGAAAAGAGGTATGGTATAGACGACCCTCATTTTCGTTGTCCCTGGAAGCGTCTCTGTGTTGTCTTGACCCAAATAGGGGGTTCGTGCTAATGAGTAGCGGCTTTGACAGCATCTCAATACCGATGGATTACTCGAACTGTCCATCCAAAATTGTAAAATGGACATGGTGGGTTTCCTATTCAAAAATAAGCAATTTTTGTCCGGATCAAGGCCGCCCCAGTTAAATATGCTTCGCATTTCACGGGGCAGGCACAAGGGTTTTCGGTGAGGCATACTCCCTGTACGCCGCAGCCGGAAACCCGCGGAGAACGCAGATCCGGGTAAAAAGGGCCATTTATGGATGGAAACTAACTTGGAATGCATAAATGGCACAATCACCCGATTCATATACAGGTCTATCCCGGTTAAAACTTTTCTTGGCGCTTTCCAGAACGCCCCATGGATTGCTGGACATGGCTACCCCTGCGCTGGGTGCATTGCTGTGGCTCGGGAGGTTCCCATCTTTTGAAGTGATTATTCTGGGTCTTTTGACGACATTTGCCGGTTATACGGCAGTTTATTCCCTTAACGATGTCGTCGATTATCGTGTTGACAAAGAAAAATTAAAACTTTGCGGGGATCTTGGCGGCCCATGTGACCTGGATGCCGTGATGGTCCGTCATCCCATGGCCCAAGGATATTTAAGCTTTAAGGAAGGAGTGCTCTGGACCGCGGCCTGGTCGATGGTTGCGATATTGGGGGCGTACTATTTAAACCCTGTCTGCATTGCGATTTTTATCATCGGCTGTGCCTTGGAGACGGTTTACTGCTTACTCCTCAAAGTCAGCCATCTGCGAACCCTTGTCAGCGGGGGCGTTAAAACGGCGGGGGCCATTGCCGGCGTATTTGCCGTGGATCCGAATCCTTCACCGTTGTTCGTGTCGATACTGTTTTTCTGGTTGTTCTCATGGGAGATTGGGGGCCAGAATGTTCCCAATGACTGGGCCGACATTGAAGAGGACCGACGTCTTCATGCCCAAACCATTCCGGTTCACCTGGGTCCTGACCGGGCCAATGCCGTTATTTTGGGGTCTCTAATTATTACGTTAATGCTGTCTATGGTCGTTTTCTACGTTTCTCCGATCCTTTTTGAATTTCCGTTTGGGGTTGCTTCCATGGCAACAGGGCTCTGTTTTTTGATACTCCCCGCCGCACTTCTTTATGCAACCAAAGGCCCCCAGTTTGCCATGGCCCTTTTCAACATGGCCAGTTATTACCCTCTGTCACTGTTCGTAATCGTTGTTGTCAAGTTATCGGCGGGATGAGCGTATTGATAGCTTAGTCCTTTGATTCATAAGCTCGGTGATGAGTTGTTCATTCAGGACTTGATGCTGAATAAATAGGTTTTCCCTGACAATTTTATCTGTCGGTGATATATTTCGATTATGTCAAAAAATCAGACTCTTGATTGACTGACGAATTGTAGTTAGATCAGCCTTTAACGTTTGGTGATAACGGTATTATGTTATCACAGAAAAATCAAGCGGCTGATACTTGGACGTTACCGGATATCACAGAGTTGCCCTACATTTGAATACATTGGAGAGCACAGGTTTCACACCAACCCATTAAACCCCAATATTAGAGTTCTTGCCCTTTTAACATCATCAGTTTGAGCTGGCGTTTATCATCGTTGGCCATATAAATGGTACGGGACGGAAAAGCAAAGTCGATATCTTCTGTTTCGAACCTTCTCATTATTTCAAGACAGGTTCTCTGAAGCCAAGCTTGAAAGTCCCAATAATTGGGAGGGTGATACCAGGCTATCACGGTAATATTAAGGCTCCAATCATTAAAGCCATTGAAAAAGACCCGTGGTGGAAAATCCTCTTCCATCCCCTCATGGTTTTCAAGAATTTCTCGGATCATTTGAACGGCCTTCTCGACTTTTTCCGGCGGGGTATCATACGTAATACCGATGTTGGTAAGCCAGCGAATATAAGGTCTCTCGCCAATGTTTTCCACACTGGACGTGGCGAGTTTTTCATTTGGGACAGTTACCAAGTGTCCGGTAAGTGTTCGAACTTGGGTGCTTCTAAATCCTACGGATTCAACGATCCCGTCATATTGATCAACAATGATTCGCTGCCCTACCTGAAAAGGTTTATCAAAGAGGATGGTCAAAGTTCCAAAAAAATTGGCGATGGAATCCTTGGCAGCCAAGGCGACTGCTATTCCGCCGATTCCTAATGATGCAAGCAGAGGACCGATTTTTAGGCCGGTAAGATTTTGAATAACAATGATTCCGCCGATTACAATAATGAAGACTTTAAGCGTTTTAGCGACAATCGGAACCAACATGTCGTCGATGGTGCTTTCAGTACCAGCTGCCCATTTTTTCAGGTACACGTCCAAAATCTTTACCAAAGAGAGGATAAACCAGAAAAGGGCTATGGTTCCGCCGACATCGGCTGCTTTTTGTGCTACCAAATGGACCAGGTTTTCTCCCACTGGCGGCCGGAAATGGCTGTACAATGGCGAAAGAGCACCATAGGTGCCGTACGACCAAATAAAGAGGGAGAGCGGTTTGGAACAAGCCAAAAGAAAATTCTGTTGCCACGAGAAAACATCTATATTTGACGGTATCTTTCGAATGGTTGCGCTGATAAGCCATCTCAGCAACCGTTCAACAATTACAACTAAAAAGATCAAAAAGAGACAAAAGAGCAATTTTAGCCAGGTTATTCCTGCAAAAATCTCGATCTCGATCCACTTGCCGAGTTTTGAAGAGGCTGAATGACTAAATTTGTCAATACCCTTTCCGACGCGTTCCCCGGCTTTATCCATGGCCTTGACTTTTATAACAGGAGCTTGTGTGTCAACGGTTTCTTTTGGCACTTCGCTCTTTTGGGCCGTCTGTGCTGAAACGTGGCAAGGTGCCGTTACCAAGATAACAACACACAGAAATAGAATAGCTCCTAATAAAAACCTCGGTCTGGATTGCATCGTTCCTCCTATTAGAATCGGGAAAAGTTTTTCATAACAATGCCTTTTATTCTTGAGAGATATAAAACCAATTGATATCATATATTATTTCACTATATTTGTCGTTACTTACAATTAATGTTAGTTAATATGAAAATGTATTCCGTGTTCAGCCTAAACCTTGATCCGGGGTTAAAGCGTGTTGAACTTGAAAAAAAGTCTCTATCGGGTCTACTATTTTTGAGATCGCTTCTATTTTGACGAAAAAAAAGGGCAACACAAATGAAGTGTCGCCCTTAAAATAAAATCGGATAGATGCTTAACCGCAGGTGCTTGTTGTTCCGCAGCCTGCACATCCTGCTCCGAAATCTATCCCGCTATCGAGTTTAAATCCCATTTCCGAAAAATCTACTTTGAT
>Ga0316190_10003153_pt1 | contig 11977 bp, 8 predicted proteins | sample Eddworburrow2_MG_FD_204929 | JGI IMG/M metagenome (GOLD analysis project Ga0316190, IMG submission 204929) | Coastal sediment microbial communities from Maine, United States - Eddy worm burrow 2 | ecosystem: Environmental > Aquatic > Marine > Coastal > Sediment | place: USA: Maine | collected... | reverse complement strand
AGCTTGTCGAGTTGGAAACGGCTCGGTCCGAACAGGAAACGGTGGTAGCAGACCTCAGTGTGGTCGCTGCCGAGTTGAGTGCCCGGCTCGAGACCGCCCAGAACACTTATGTCGCTCTGGTGGAGCAGCGTGCTGCCGAGGAGCGGGCTCGGCTTGAAGAAGAGGCCCGTCGGCGAGCTATTGAAGAGGCCCGTTTGGCGGCCGAGGCAGCTGCCCGGGCGGCGGCCACCTCAACCACCGTTGGGCCAACCACGACCGGTGCCGGCGGTACCACAACCACTGTTGCCGGTGAGACGATGACGACCACGGCCGCACCCCCTCCGCCCCCGGCGGGCGGGAAGGTGTGCCCCGTGAATGGCTTCACCAGCTTCACCGATACGTGGGGTGCCCCGCGATCAGGCGGTCGATCTCACCAGGGAGTCGACATGCTTGGCGCCCGATGGACTCCCCTGGTTGCGCTCGAGGGTGGAACAATCCGCAGGATGGGCAACGGAGGCCTCGGCGGGATCACCATCTATCTCAAGGGAGCCGGCGGCGACGAGTACTACTACGCCCATCTGGAAGCCTGGGCCGACGGCCTACGGGTCGGTCAAAGCGTCCAGGCGGGTGAGTTGATTGGCTATCTGGGCTCGTCGGGGAATGCGTCCTACTCCCTGCCTCACCTCCACTTTGAGTTGCACCCGGGCGGGGGTCGGGCGGTCAATGGCTACCCGCTGGTGAAAGGGCTCTGCGGCTGATGCCTCTTCGCCCTCCGGGCGTGGCGTTCTTCGTCTTTCGTTTCTCGTGGTCTGCCGAATCAACCCTCTCCGCCCCGTCGGTCTCTGATGATCGAGGTCGCGATACGAGGTACGAGGTACGCCGCCGTTAGGCGGACTAATGCAAAGGACCGGCTTAGTGCCGGTCCTTTGCTTTGCGGTCCCCAGGGAAGGGGATCTAGGTTGTCTCCCAGCGCTTCGAGTGGTGGTTCGCCTCCCAGCGGCCTGTTCACCTTGGCACGTTCTCCATGAGTATCGGGTACGGAGCCCCAAGAGTTGCGGGCGGTTTGCCTTTCCCCCCATGTGACTAGTACCCCTTCTCGTCGGTCTGGGTTGAGGCGGCCGGTTCAGCCCAGGGTGGTAACGGTCTCCACGTCGGCGTCGGCGGGGGCATCGAGCGCTTCGAGGAGGCGCGCTACCCGGGCTGTGCAGGTTTCGTCCTGAGCAGGAGGTACCAGCTCGATGATCCGCATGGCCGCCGCCGCAAATGCCCGGGCGGAAGGACTATCGGGATAGGCCCGAACCACGGGTGTCCCCTGATCGCCACCGCTGACGATGTGCTGGTCGAGAGGGATGCGGCCGATGAGGGGCACGCCGAGCGATTGGGCAAGCTCGTCGCCGCCTCCCTCACCAAACAGGTGAAAAATCTCCCCGTGCCCGCAGTCGAAACCGGCCATGTTCTCCAGCACACCAATCACCGGCATGTAGGAGCGGCGAGCCATGTCCGCCACCCGAATGGCTACCTTCTGGGCGGCCTTCTGCGGGGTCGTCACGACAACCATTTCTGCCTGGGGGAGGAGACGGGACAGCGCCATCTGGATGTCACCGGTACCCGGAGGCATGTCGATCACGAGATAGTCGAGGTCGCCCCAGGCGACCTGCTTGAGGAACTGTTCGAGGGCTTTGGACAGCATCAAGCCTCGCCACATCAGGGCAGTCTCTTCGGATTCGACTATCAGCCCTGTCGAAACAAGCTTGATCCCTTGGACCTCGACCGGGACGATGATCCGGTCCGCGCCTGCTTCGAGTCGCTCATCTGTGCCGAGCATGCGTGGAATCGAGAATCCCCAGATGTCGGCGTCGAGCAAACCGACCCGGTGGCCCAGGTCGGCGATGGCCAGCGCAAGGTTGACGCTGGCCGACGACTTGCCCACGCCGCCCTTTCCGCTCCCAACGGCGATGACTCTCGTCAATGGACGTACCAAGGTCGGCTCGGCGCTCTCCCTGGCCTTCAACCGGGCGGTGCTCATCACTTCGGCCCGCTGACGCTTGGTCATGGCCCGGGTCTCCACCTGGACGAGCCGTACCCCGGGGATGGCACTCACCTTCCGAATGGTGTCCTGTTCAATCTGTGAGCGCATGGGGCATTCGGCAATCGTCAGGGCGATACCAATCGTTACCACCCCGTCCTCGGAGATGGTGACATCCGGAATCATGCCCAACTCGACGACATCGCCGCCCAACTCGGGGTCGACCACACCGCGCAAGGCCTGGAGGATCTGGTCTCTGGTTGGCATCCGAGTCATGCTACGAAGGTATTTGCACTACCGAGATATTGGGAATGTTGAGCCGGCACCGACCTATAATGCCGGTCCAGTGAGGTAGACAGAGGAGTCGTCCATGGATCAGTTGGTTTCGATCAAGTCATCGGTTCCGCCGCGCGCCGTCATCGTGACGGACAGCGCTGTGACCAAGATCAAAGACCTGATTCAATCCGAAGGCGATCCTGCCCTCTTCCTGCGGATGGGCGTTCGCCCCGGCGGATGCAGCGGCTTTTCCTACGAGATGTTTTTCGACACCGAGATCGACGAGCAGGCAGACATCGTCGAGACTTACGACGAAATCCGGGTCGTGGTGGACAACCAGTCCGTCGAAATGCTGCGCGGATCAACCCTGGATTATCAGGAAGGCCTGATGGGTGCAGGGTTCGCCGTCAACAATCCCAACGTTACGAAGTCTTGCGGGTGCGGCAGCAGCTTCAGCTGAGTCCTGCCTGATCTTCACACAAAGGGGCCCGTCGCGGTCCCTTTGTTCATTGCACGAATCGGAGTCCTCCGCTGCCATGTAGCCTGGTGCTGTTCGCCATCGAGGAGAATCCATGCCCAAGCGTGTGCTGGAAACGCCCAGTGCCCCGAATGCACTCGGTCCCTATTCGGTGGCCGTCCGGGCAGGCGACTTGGTGTTCGTATCCGGGCAGGTAGCCATAGATCCTGCGACGGGAGAGCGAGCTCCCGACGACGTCACTGTTCAGGCGCGACTGATCATGAAGAACCTGAAGGCCATCCTCGCTGATGTCGGCCTCACCATGACCGATGTGGCAAAAACGACGATCTTCCTCGCCGACATCAACGATTTCGCTGCCGTCAATGAAGTCTACGGTGGCTACTTCGACGACGAACCCCCGGCCCGCTCGACGGTGCAGGTAGGCGCCCTACCGGGCGGGTTCCTTGTCGAGATCGAAGTGATTGCGTCGCGAAGTTACTGAAAGGACATCGGGAGGATGACCATGGAAACGACTGAGGTCTTTGCCCAATTGGGGCTCACAGATTCCAACTCCGGCGTTTACGCCGGAGGGTGGCTGCCGGGAGCAGGCCGGGTGATCGAAAGCATAAACCCCGCTTCGGGTGAGGTCCTGGCCACGGTCCGGCGGGCTTCGGAGGCCGAATACGAGCAGGTCATCCAGACGTCACTGGACGCCTTCACCGAGTGGCGCATGGTGCCGGCTCCGCGCCGGGGAGAGTACGTCCGGATGCTCGGCAATGCCCTGCGGGAGAAGAAGGCAGCTCTGGCGGCCCTGGTCAGTCTCGAGATGGGCAAGATCCTCCTCGAGGGTGAAGGCGAAGTTCAAGAAATGATCGACATCACCGACTTCGCAGTCGGACTCTCGCGCCAGTTGTACGGTCTGACGATGGTGTCGGAGCGACCCCGCCATCGTATGTACGAGCAGTGGCATCCGCTCGGTCCGGTCGCCTCGATCACGTCGTTCAACTTCCCCATCGCCGTCTGGTCCTGGAACTCAGCGATTGCCGCGGTCTGCGGCGACACCAACGTGTGGAAACCGTCGAGCATGACGCCGCTCACCGCCATCGCCGTCACCAACATCGTGCATCAGGTGATGGAAGGTTCCGGTTTTGAGGCCGTCTTCAACCTGGTCGTTGGAGGCGGCGCCGACATTGGGGACGCCATCGTCAACGACCACCGCATTCCGCTTGTGTCGGCTACCGGGTCTTGTGACATGGGATACAAAGTGAGCACCGGTGTCGCCAAGCGCCTGGGCCGTTCGATTCTGGAGCTGGGCGGCAACAACGCCATGATCGTGATGGACGACGGTGATCTCGATCTGGCAGTACGGGGGGCACTTTTCGCCGCCGTCGGCACGGCCGGCCAACGATGCACATCGCTGAGACGCCTGATCTGCCAGCGTGGGGTGGTCGACGAGATTGCAAAGCGCTTGACCGATTCGTATGCCCAGGTTCGGATCGGCGATCCGCGTGACCCATCGACGGTCATGGGACCTCTGGTAGACGCCACTGCGGTTGAGAACATGATGATGGCTTTGGCCATCGCCGAACAGCAGGGCGGAAAGGTCTTGTACGGAGGGAACCGGCTGCCCAACCTCGGTCCGGCATATGCCGAGCCGACCATCGTGATGATCGACAAAGACGCGCCCATCCTCCAGGAGGAGACCTTTGCCCCGTTGCTCTACATCATTCCGGTAGACGACCTGCACGAGGCTATTGCCGTGCAAAACGGTGTCCGGCAGGGACTGTCATCCGCCATCTTCACGGATTCGTTGAAGTCGGCCGAGACCTTCCTGTCGCATCTCGGTTCGGACTGCGGCATTGCCAATGTCAACATCGGCACGTCGGGTGCCGAGATCGGCGGAGCTTTCGGCGGCGAGAAGGAGACCGGCGGCGGCCGCGAAGCGGGATCGGACGCCTGGAAGGCCTACATGCGCCGTCAAACCACGACCATCAACTGGGGCGACGACCTGCCCCTCGCCCAGGGCATCGAATTCGGATGAAGAGTATCTAGTACTCAGTACCCAGTACCGGGTACCAGTTGAAGAAGAACTGACGACGGACGACTGATAACTGATGACTTTCTCCATTGTTGCTTGGGATCCTTTTGCCGGGCCGGAGTGGGGCGTGGCCGTCGCCTCGAGATTCCTGGCGGTGGGCGCCATCGTGCCCTGGGCCAAGGCAGGGGTGGGAGCCGTGGCCACGCAGGCTTTAGCCAACGTCACCTACGGTGCAGACGGGCTCGCCCACCTGGATGCCGGCTTGGACGCAGGGGCCACCGTGGAAGCACTACTGGCTGCCGATGAGCTTCGGTCGAGTCGTCAGGTCGGCGTCGTGGACGGACGTGGTGCGACGGCCTCACATACCGGTGAAGACTGTTTCGATTGGGCCGGGGGAAGGATCGGCCTGGGGTATGCCTGCCAGGGCAACATCCTCACCGGCCCAGAGGTTGTCGATGCCATCGCCGAGACGTTTGAAGCGAGTGAGGGCACCCTGGCGCGCCGGCTGTTTGCCGCCCTGGCAGCGGGGGATGCCGCCGGAGGCGACATACGGGGCCGTCAGTCGGCGGCCGTCTTGGTGGTGCGAGCGGGCGGCGGCTACGCGGGCGGGTCTGACGTTGCCGTCGATCTTCGGGTCGACGATCATGCCGACCCCGTTTCTGAATTGGACCGCCTGTTGGGAGTCCATGAGTTGTTGTTCCCGAACCCTGCCTTGCTCGAGTGGGTCGAGATCAAAGCTCCTTTGCCCGCCAAGATCCGGCGCGCTCTCATCGCTCGTGGCGTCGACACCGGCAAGGGCATCGGGTATAGCGATGATCTGCGGGAAGCCCTCTACGGTTGGGTAGCGATGGAGAACCTGGAGGAACGCTGGTCGGACCAACCGAGGATCGACAAAGCGGTCCTCGACCTCCTGCTCACCGAAGACTGACTAACCGACAAGCTCGATTATTCGACACGCGAGCCGGGCATTCACCTATGCTTTTCGCCCCGGAGGTAATCATGACCGCATTGGCTTTACTAGGCCGTTCTCAACATCTCGACGCACTCGGGCGCGCAATCGAGAACGTGACCGCGGGCGGGGTGGCGGTCCTTTCGTTGGTCGGTGTAGCGGGTTCAGGTCGAACTGCACTGCTCGATGAATACGAGAAACGATTGAAGACGGCCGGAATCGAGACCCGCCGCTCCGCCTTGTTCCCCGCCAGTGTCACCAATCCCGGTGGGCTGGTAGAAGCTCTGGGTATCTCTTTCGAGGAACCGCCGGCCCACCCTACGGCCCTCCTGGTATCGGATGCTCAATGGGCCGATGGGACCTCGCTGGCAACCTTGCAGGGCGTCATAGCGGGAACGAACGGCGGCGTGTTGCTCGTCGTAACTCACACGGAGCCAACCGGCTACGCGGAACTTGCCTTCCGGCAGCTCACCGACACGGCTACCCGTCTGGGGTCATTCGAGCAACATCGACTGGAACCACTGACGGTCGACGAAGTAGCTCGGGTGGCCCCGGACGGCGAGGTTGCTCGTGTTCTCATCGACCGTTCCGGTGGGCTTTCTCAAGACCTGATCAATCTGGTGGAACAATGGGTCGCCAAAGGAACGCTGGCTTGGGAAGGTGAAAAGCTCGTCGCCTCGGGTCCGCCGCCCGAGGCCGTCGGGGTGTGGGACCGGGTTTCCGAACTCGATCGCCCGGCTCGCAAACTCGTGGAGGCCGTGAGTCTCGCCGCCAAGCCGGTCTCGCTGCCGCTGGCCGCCTCGCTGCTCGCCATGTCCTCCGATGACGTGTTGGAGCTTGGTGAGTCGCTGGCCGGTGACGGTCTGATCCGCGAATCGGTTGAAGGGTTTGTGTCTGTGAACGCGGCTGCGGCCGAGCAGATCGCCGATCGCATGGGTGAGGTCAGGCGCGCCCGGGCGTTTGGTGAATTGGCAGATGCCAAGACGGCCCTCGGTTTGGACCAGCGTGAGCCGGCCGTTGTAGGCGGTTACTACCTGGCGGCCGCCAGGTGGGATGAAGCTCTCCGACTCTTGTCGGCTGCCGCACTCGCTTCGGCCGACCGGCAAGCCTTCGGTGAGACGTTGCCGATCGTGCAAGGAGCCCTGCAAGCCTGCGAAGCATCCGGGTCGGAGGATGCGCAACTGGAGGGCCGTCTTCGGCTGGCCCGCGCCCAGTGTTACCAGGCTGCTGTGTGGTTGGACCTGGCGCTCGAGGACGCCGATCATGCGGCGTTGTTGATGAGTGGTTCTCGCAAGGTCGATGCACTGGGGTATGCCGCTTCGGTGGCACTCGATCTCCAGCGGTCCCAGGTTGCCGAGCGCTACGCGGCCGCGGGTCTTTACGAAGCGCTGGCGATCGAGGAGCCTGCCAAGCACGGCTCGCTCCTGACCCTCCATGCGCGAATCATCAACCGTCTTGGTTTCGGTATTGAAGCCGACGCTGAGTACGAGAAGGGCCTGGAGATCGTTCGCAGCGTTGGAACCGACATGCAACTCCATTGGGCACACGTCAATGGAGCGTGGATTGCTTTCGATCGCGGTCAGGCTCGCCAGGCCGAAGTCCGGTTCGCCGAAGTGACGGACGAAGCCGAGCGGTTGGGAGGGATGTCGTGGCGAAGCGATAGGGAGGCTCAATGGTCGCGAGCGCTTTTCTTGCGCGGCCAGATCGCGGAAGGCGAGGACGCCCGGCAGCGTGCCATGAAAGATGCCGAAATCTCAGGGGTGCCAATCACCCACATCCCTCACATGAGTTTCGCGGAAGGCATGCTGCTCATCCACCGCTACGAGAATGCTCTGGGTGCGGCCGACGATATGTTGGCAGTGGCCATCCAAAAGAAGCTGGGCTGGGAAAACGCCGCGCGATACCTGCGGGCCATGGCGCTCAATGGGCTGGGAAGGCTGGCGGAAGCTTCCGAAGAGGCACAAGACGCTATCGATGCGACACCACCCGGCATCGATGGGTGGCGCTGGCGGCTGAAGATCAGGGTATTGCAGATGACTTTGGACGGTGCTCGCGGCGTACCGTGGCCCCAGGATGAGGCCCTCACCCTTACCGATGAATTGCTCCACAACAAGTGGTATCTGACCGCGGCGCGGCTTCTGACGGCTCGGGCTACCTATGAGAAGGACTCGCGATCCGCGGAAGAGGCCGCCGCTCTGGCCGTGCAACTCGGGGTGCCTACGGTCGGTGCCGAGGCTTTGCTTGCGGGGAATCTCTGGAAGAAGCCGGCTAGTGCGGCCGTCATCGCAGCCGTGAAGGAGATGGCCCAGCACGTTCCCGATGCGTGGCGGCAGGAATGGAGCGCCCTCCCGGCCATTGCCCCGGCCCTCGCCGCTCCCGACGTAGCCGATGAAGCCTACGAAGCGGCGGTCGCGGAGCTGGAAAGCGAACTCGAGATGTCACTGGCGGCGTCAGGTTTTGGTTCCGCCGACACGCTGCTCAGCCCGGCTCAACGGCGGGCCGGAGGACTGCGGAGGCGACCTACCCGGCGTCCGCTCTGGCAGCTGCTGGCGGCAGGCTTGGGCGGCGCAGCTGTCCTGGCGGTCGGCGGCATTCTGGCCGTCAACCTGTTCGGCCCGGACGAGGCGACCACCACCACAGCCGTTCCGGCCACGACCGCCCCAACGGTCACCACGACGACGCTTCCATCCGAAGCTTGGGAAACCGATTTGGGTGTGCCGGCCAAGACGGATCTAGTGGCAGCCCAGTGGAGTTTCCGGGCGGATATCGGAGCGGATGGTGGGGCGGGTTTGCCCGGGGTGTCGTCCCGTCCGGTGTTGCCGTCGGCGGATGGGTTCTACTGGCAGTTTGAGGCTTCGGACCAGGTTCGGTCGTCGCCGGCGGTGTTTGGTGAGTCGGTGGTGTTCGGGTCGGATGACGGGAACCTGTATGGGCTGGTGGTGACGTCGGGTCCTCCGGCTTTGTGGACCGTCGAGACCGGAGGTGCGGTGGTGGGGGCGCCGATGGTGGCAGAAGTGACCGCTCCGGGAGCGGGTCCCGGCTCTACCGAAACCGAGATGCGAGTGTTTTTCGGGTCTTTGGATGGTCGGTTCCGGTCCCGGGATGTGTTCCAGGCGGTTGCCCCTACGGTTCCGTTCCCGGCTCTGGAGAATCCTCCGTTGGCGCCGATCTCGGCGGCGCCGCTGATCATGGACGATCGGGTGTTCTTCGGGACCGAAGATGGGCAGGTTTGGGCGCTCAACGCGGGTGAGCTGCAGGTGCCTGCCTGGGAGGCTCCTTTCGAGGCGGGGAGCAAGGTGACGGTGGCTCCGGTCGGTTTGGACGGGTTTGTGTATGTGGGAACTGAGGCCGGGGTGTTGTGGAAGATCGACGCCGAGTTGGGGACCGGCGAGGTGTGTTATCCGGGGGGCGGGTTGCCGATCATGTCGGAGCCGGTGATTTCGGACGGGATCATCTACATCCCGGTGCGGGACGGGTTGACCATCGATGCTCGCCGGGCCGGGTCGTGTGGTCCGGCTGCGTCGATCACCTTGTCGGCTCCCGTCGAGTCGTCACCGGCGGTGGACGGCGACATCCTCTACACCGGTAACGGCAGGTACCTGGAAGCGTGGGACCTCACTACCTCACAGACCCTGTGGAGGTTCCCAGGGGACGACGTGCTGGGTGGCCTGCCCGGTGTGGTCCGGTGGCCGGTGGTGGTCAACGGTGGCGTGTACTTCACCAGTGACGACGGTTGGTTGTGGGCGGTCGATCGGGATGGTCAGGAGTTGTGGAAGTACAACCTGGGAGCAAGGTCGGTTACCTCCCCGGCCCCCGGCACGGGAGTGGTATTCGTCGCCGACGTGAGCGGCACCCTCCATGCCATCGGATGTGACAACCTGCCCGACTGCGCCACGTCAGGCGGCTAGCGGCGGGCTAATGCCTCATCGGCCTTGCGGATCCTGCCCGCCAGGTCGGCCAGCATCGATAGAGCGATCTCAGGATGAGCCAGAATCAGTCCCCGCAGATCCCAACGGGTGAGTTGCAGCGCTCTGACCTCGTCCATCGCGATGACATCGGCGGACCGCGGAGTGGCGTGGTCCGACACCAGCGCCATCTCGCCGAAATACTCACCAGGTCCGAGCGTTGCCAGCGTGGCCGGCCCTCTTCGTACTTCGACGCTGCCGTCGAGGATGATCCAGAACCCGGCTGCCCCGGTGTCGCCCTGTTTCACGATCACCTCGCCATCGGCGAAGGTGCGTTCGTTTGCTTCCCGGGCGACTGTGTCTATCTGATGGTCATCCAAGCTGGCAAAGAGCGAGACCTTCTTCAAGGCGCCGACGGCATCGGGAGCTGCCATGGTGTTCCTTCCGTGTAGCTCCTAAAACCCTACGCTTTTGGCGTCGTACAAACACGGTATGCGTGTACCTGCGACGCCAAAACGGGAAAAGGTCACCCAAACCGATAGCCGACCGAGCGGACGGTGGTGATCCAGCTGGCCCGTTCCTCGCCCAGCTTCGACCGAAGGCGCCGAACGTGCACATCAACGGTGCGTGCTCCGCCGAAGTAGTCGTAGCCCCAGACCTTCGAGAGCAGCTGCTCGCGGCTCCACACCCGGCCCTGATTTTCGATGAAGAACCGGAGTAACTCATATTCCATGTAGGTGAGGTCGACCGGTTTGCCCGTCACGGTGGCCTGGTACGTAGCCGTGTTTAGTTCCAGGTCCTTGAACTGGACGACTTCGCCGGCGGGTTCGACCCGGACGAGTCGGGTCAGACGCATCTTCAGCTCGATTGGATCCGGCGGACCGATCGCAAAGTCGGCCACGAATCCGGCGTCTTTCAACAAGCCGGCTTGGCTGCGATCCAGGACCACCAGCACATGAACACCGAGGTCTTCCACCATCCTGCGTGCCATTCTGAGGCCTGCGGCGGGCTCGTCGGCGAGTTCGACCACGGCGACGGCCCAGTCATCTGCTTGCGGCTGATCTGCCACCGGGATCGTCTCTATCCCGGCCAGCAGCAAAGCTTCGGTCAACGCGCTCGAGGGCTCAGGGGGGTGGATGGCGACCAGCATCAGAGAATCGGTAGGTATTCCTCGAGTTCGAACTTTGAAACGTGGTGCTGGTAGCGCTCCCATTCCTTGCGCTTGTTGCGCAAGAACCAGTCGAACACGTGCTCTCCCAGCGCTTCGGCGACCAACTCTGAGTTCTCCATGAGGTCGAGAGCCTCCGAAAGCGTTTCGGGAAGTCGTTGGATGCCTGCTGCGGCGCGTTCGCTCGAGGTCAGGTCGAATACATTGCCCATCATTTCCGGTGGTAGCTCATAGTCCTGCTCGATTCCGCGCAGACCGGCCGCCAGCAGCACGGAAAATGCCAGGTACGGATTGCAGGCCGAGTCGGGCGACCGGTACTCCATCCGCGTGCTGGACGGCTTGCCCGCTTTGACCGTGGGAATCCGCACCAGGGCGGACTGATTGTTCCGGGCCCAGAACACGTACACGGGCGCCTCGAAACCGGGGACTAATCGTTTGTACGAATTGACCCACTGGTTGGTGACGGCGGTGATCTCCCGGGCGTGGGTCACCAATCCGGCGATGAATTTCTCTGCGACTTTCGACAAGCGGTTTTCGCTCCCTGAGTCGTAGAAGGCGTTTTCGTCACCCTCAAACAGAGAGAGATGCATGTGAAAGCCGCTGCCATCATGCCGCTCGAGCGGTTTGGGCATGAACGTCGCGTAGATCCCGTGTTCGAGCGCGATTTCCTTTACCGTCAGCCGGAAGGTCATCACGTTGTCGGCCATGGTCAAGGCGTCGGTGTAGCGCAGATCGATCTCGTGCTGGCTCGGCGAGACCTCGTGATGCGAATACTCAACCGGGATCCCCAGTTGCTCCAAGGCGTTGATGGTGGTTCTGCGGTATTCCTGGGCCACATCCAGCGGAGTCAGGTCGAAGTAGCCACCCCGGTCGAGCACCTTGGGTTCCGGTGAAGTGTCCTCGAAATAGAAGTATTCGAGTTCGGGCGCGACGTAGAAACCGTAACCCAGGTCGGCGGCTTTGCGCAGGTTTCGTTTCAGCACCCAGCGGGGGTCGCCCTCGAATGGTTCCCCATCGGTGGTGAGGATGTCGCAGAACATGCTGGCCACCTGGGTGGCAGGCCGCCAGGGAAGGATCTGAAAGGTGGACGGGTCGGGACGGGCGATCATGTCGGCTTCCTGAATGCGGGCATACCCGTCGATTGCCGATCCGTCGAAGGTCATGCCCTCCTCAAAGGCA
>Ga0316190_10003152_pt1 | contig 11977 bp, 6 predicted proteins | sample Eddworburrow2_MG_FD_204929 | JGI IMG/M metagenome (GOLD analysis project Ga0316190, IMG submission 204929) | Coastal sediment microbial communities from Maine, United States - Eddy worm burrow 2 | ecosystem: Environmental > Aquatic > Marine > Coastal > Sediment | place: USA: Maine | collected... | reverse complement strand
TTCCCCGGCCATGGTAATGCCTTCCGCTTCCAGGTCCAGCTCAAGAAGGTACTCTTTAAGTTTGCCGTCGCTGTTTTCGATCAGAAGTTGTCGCAGGAGTTCTGCATCCCCATGTGCAAGAACATCAGAAAGCATAGCGTCTACCTCGTTTTTAGGGTATCCTTTGGGATCGGCCTGTTCATAAAGATGTGTAAATACCTCCTTATAACTTGTGATCCCCTCCTTCTCCAGATCGATCATCTCCACTTCTTCCTTCAGCGCACCCTCCGATTCAAGACTGAGTTTCGAAACGAGTGCCGCCACATCCTGGCCTTCCGTATCAGGTCCCAGGCTGTCAATCATGGCCCGGCTCACATCATCCATGGTGAATCCTTCAGGATCGGCTGCCACCTCCAGGTGCTTCATAAATTCCTCTGAAGAACTGATTCCCTCAGCCTCCAGGTCCAGTTCCTGCAAGTATTCCTTCAGTGCTCCCTCAGAGTTTTCAGATAGTTCCTGTTTCAGCAGCTCCGGATCACCCCCCGATACTTGTTTGGCCTGCTCCAGGAGCATTATGCCCACGGCACTTTGAATAGCGGGATCCACCGGGTCCATAAGCTGTCCCTCTTCAAGCAGTATAGCTTCAGCATCCCTGACCTCCGGCTCTGCACCTATCACAGTGAAATTGTTCCGGTGAATGTTCCCGTTTTCATCGATCATTTCAATTTCCACCTCACTGACACCCGGCAGGGGAACAATTTCCAGGTCTGTCCTGCGCCTCTCAAGCTCAATGGTATCGCTTCCCACCAGAACAGAGTCCTTATAGGTTCTGACCACCACAGTACTTCCCCTGGGAGCCCTTATGGGAACTACGATAGCCTCACCTGCAGGCCCTTCATAAAGATCTTCTCTCAACTGAATCTGGCTCTCTTCCCCTTCAAACACCATCAAAGCCTGTTCTTCCAGTTCCAGCTTAAGGCCTTCTTCCATCCGAATTCCCTCTTTGTTGGAAGCTGAAGTGATGCGAAGAGGTCTGATCAGCTCCTCATAGCCTTCGCCCGTGAAGTGCAGCTCATAGATTCCCTGCTTCAGCTCAAAACCAAAACTTCCATCCTGTCCGGGCTGGGTCTGGACAACAGATTCACCTGTTTCAGTGTCAATTACATAGATGGCCATCTGCGTGGAATCTATGCTGCCATCTTCGGTTTGAAGGGTCCCGGTGACGTAGTAATACCGGGGATTGTTGACCGAATAGATGTTCATGTAGTAGATATCATGCTCGCCTACTCCCCGGGGACTATACACTGAATAATAGGCAGCATTGCCATCGTTTATGGGCTGGAAACTCAGATCGTTGTCGGTGGTATTAATGGGGTAACCTATGTTTACCGGTTCACTCCAGCTTCCATCCTTGTCCTTCTTGGAATAGAAAACATCATAGCCTCCCATGTTGTAGTGGCCGTAGGAAGAAAAATAGAGAGTCTGTCCGTCCTCACTGATATACGGACTCTCTTCATTGTACGGACTGTTAATGGTGGGACCCAGGTTTAGAGGCTCTCCCCAGTTTCCGTTAGCTTGCCTTTCCGACACGTAGATATCGAGTCCCCCATGGGTCCCCTTTCTGTTGCTGGTGAAATAGAGGCTTTGGCCATCCTTGCTAAAGGAGGCATGCGACTCCCAGTACTTGGTGGAAATAGGCTCATCCATTTTTACCGCCGGAAGCCAGAGACCATCTTCATACCGGCTGTAGTAAAGGTTCCCGATGTAGTCGTCATCGTAATAGAGGATCATTTCACTGCCGTCGTAAGAAAGACTTACGGGATAGATATCCTCATCAAAACCCAGACTCTGGGTGATGATCTGGGGGTAGGACCAACCCTCGTCGGTTTTTTCGGTGTAGAAGGCTCCATCGTAGAAGGGCAGTTCTGTCACAAAGGCCATCTTGTTTCCATCGCCGGAGATCACCGGGCGAATATCAGCATAGCGTGTGTTGATGATGTCATCCAGGAGGGTCAGGTCGATGTCGACCGGCATGGTTTTCAGTCGTTGTGCATTTTTGCAGGAGCGAATCTGGGCCCTTACAAGCTCTTCATCGTATACATCGTGGTCCATAACCTGGAGAAATTCTTCAAAGGATTCAATGGCGTGATTGAGCAATTCGTTCACCAGGTAGGCATTGCCCAGGTGGTAGATGGCATCGGGAGGGGCTGTCCTCTCCTTAACGCTGTTCTCCTTGTACGAGGGATTGATGTTTTCGCTTGCTTCGAGAAGGTACTGGATGGCCATGTCTTTCTGGTAGGGATCGTTCAGAAGACAAATCCCTATCTTGTAGTTGAAGTTGTCGTTTCCAGGATCTTTTTCATGAAGTTCCATGTAGAGGGGAAGTGCCTCTGAATACTCTTCAAAAAAGAACCACGATTCTGCATCCAGGAACAAGGTCCGAACAGAGTCTCTCTGAGCAAATATCAGGGTTTGGAATGAGAGGAATATTAGAATGAAAGAAAAGAAGCTTCTCCGCATTTGACTAAGCAATTTTGCTAAATTTAGTCAAAAATTCCTTTCATATCTTTCTGAAATTCCGTGCGATTATCAACAGATCGTTGAATACACGGTAATCCTTCGAGTAGACCACATTGATTTCATTTATTCGTTCCGGAGCCAGGCTTTCGTCTGTTAGATGGATCCCGGGATTCAGTATGCCCTTTTTCAGCTTTGGCAGGTCGGGCTGCTCAGGATGCTCTGCCTGGAGGTAAGCCACCCAGGTTCGTTCCCCGATCAGCACTCTGAGGGTATTTTCCACGCTTCTAAGACGCCCATCCACAAAGAGGAACCAGAGGGGGGAGGTGATCAGGAGCAGGAAGGAAGAGCTGAAATCAAAAAGGCGCTTGTTTCTGCGGTTCGCCGCCTTAGCGATGGAGTTGAAGTGGATGGTATAAAGATCACCGGCGGTATTTATGGAGTTGCTGCCTATGACAGACATGCTTTCGGGGGGGGCAATTTTGAAATCCACCGAAGTTCCGATGAGCCTCGACATGATACTGATGATAGTCCTGGTTGGGAGGTTAAGGGAACAAAACACAATCTCATCCACCCGGTGTACGGAGATTATCTCATCAATCTGTTCAATGTGTCCTATGTATGGGGCTGTGCTACTTGTACCGCTCTCCTGCTCTCCTGCTGCGGGGTGGACAAATCCGATGATGTCGGGCCTGGCCTGGGTATCGCCCAGCAGGGCATTTACCCTTCGGGCTTCCTCCTCCCTGCCCACAATGACCATTTTTTTCTGCCTGTTCAGGTCAATTTCATAGTCCCTGACTCCGGCCAGATGCAGAATAAGCCTGATGCTCAGTGTTGCCAGCAGGGCCCAGAGGGATCCCAGAAAAATCAGCGCCCGGGAATACCTCCACTCAAGAGGGAGCAGGGCATACACCACCAGGATGACCAGAAGGCCCACCAGGTGTCCCTTCAGAAAAGAGAGTAGCTTCATGGGCCGGTCATATGCCCCGGAATAGTAGAGGGAGACCAGCCATATCAGAATGTAAGCCGGCACCACCACATGCAGGAACCTGGGGGGATAGTAATCAGCCGTATCAAATCTTACCTTCTCCCAGAAAGGCAGCACAAAGAAGTAGCCCAGGTAAATGATGACCCCGTCCAGAAGAGGTCTGAAGATTCCTTTAAAAAAACGGCGCGCCAGGGACAGGCCTGCCCTGAAATAGATTGCCAGCTTGATGAGAAAGCGGAAGGTGCGGGCTTTTCGGGAGGTAAAATGTTTGCCTGCAAAAATGATCATCGCCAGGTAAAACATCTTCACATAGTTCAGACTCCCTTTTTTGGTGCTTTCCCCTTTGTAATGAATGATAGTGGTTCCGGGGTAATAGTAGTTGAGGTAACCGGCACGGGTAATGCGGTAGGAGAGATCGATGTCTTCTCCATACATGAAAAAGCTTTCATCAAGGTAGCCCGTCTTCTCCAGAGTTTCCTTGCGCAGGAACATAAAAGCTCCTGCCAGCACCTCCACCTTGTGGGTCTCGTCTTTGCTCAGGTGGCCCAGGTGATATCTGCCAAAACGTTTCGATCCTGGAAAGAGGGTAGTCAGTCCGAACATCTTGTAGAAGGAGACGGTGGGGGTGGGAAGGGCCCTCTTGGACTCGGGAAGGAACTGTCCCTTGCCATCGATCATTTTCACACCCAGCGCACCGGCATCGGGATGGGAATCCATGAATTCAATGCAAAGAAGGAAGGTGTCCTCCACCACCACTGTATCCGGATTCAGCAGCAGCACATAGCGGCCCGAAGATTTTCTGATGGCCTGGTTGTTGGCCCTGGAGAATCCTAAATTCTCTTTATTGGCAATGATATTTACCCGGGGAAACTTCTGGCGGACCTCGGCCACCGAGCCATCCACCGAATTGTTGTCCACCACAAATACTTCTGCTTCGAAGCTCTGCCCATCCGGCCGGCTCTCCTTCAACCTTTCCACAGCCTCCTGCACCGAATGCAGGCACTGGTCCAGGAAGTACCTCACATTGTAGTTGACTATGATGATGGATAAATCCATGTAAAATGCTTGCTTCGCAAGCGATAGTATGCTCGCTTTGCTCGCTTTAGTGATTAATGGTTAGTATATTAGTCTCAGTATGTTAACGGAACTCACCGGGCAGATATTGGCTAGAGTATGTCGATTTCGCGCTGGTTCCGCAGCAGGTCTTCCAGGTCCTCTCTTTCCCGGATCAGGTAATCCTTCCCCTGGTGTATCAACACTTCGGCCGGCCTGAATCTGGAGTTATAGTTGGAAGACATGGCATAACAGTAGGCTCCTGCGTTTCTAAACAGCAGGTAATCACCTTCCGAGGCCTCGCTGATTTTCCTGTTCCAGCCAAAAGTGTCGGTCTCGCAGATGTATCCCACAACGGTATAGATCCGGGTTTTGCCGCCTGGTTTGCTCACATTGATAATTTCGTGATAAGCATCGTAGAACATGGGCCTGATAAAGTGGTTGAGGCCGGTATCGAGGCCAGCAAACACGGTAGAGGTGGTCTGCTTGATGACATTGACCCTGGCTACAAAATATCCGGCTTCGCTGACCAGGAACTTTCCCGGTTCAAAAACCAGTGTCAGTTCCTTCCCGTACTCTATGCAAAACTGGTTGAAGCGGCTGCTCAGGTGCTCACCCAGAGCCTGCACATCGGTGAACACATCATCGTCCTTATAAGGCACTTTAAAACCACTTCCAAAGTCGATGTAGTCAAGCTCCTTAAACTGACTGGCAGCTTCGAACATGATTTCGGTAGCCCTCAGGAAAGATTCCACATCCACGATGTCAGAACCTGTGTGCATATGGATTCCCTCCACTTTCATCTGGTTGGCTTCCACGATGCGATGAACATGAGGAAGCTGGTGTATGGAGATTCCGAATTTCGAATCAATGTGTCCGGTAGAGATATTGCGATTTCCCCCGGCCATGATATGTGGATTGATCCGGATGCATACAGGCTGCTTCTGGCTGTACTTATGTCCGAATTCTTCCAGGATGGCGATGTTGTCAATATTGATCCTTACGCCCAGTTCTACCGCCTCATCGATCTCCTCAATGGAGACACAATTAGGGGTATAGAGGATGTCCTGCGGTGCAAAACCTGCTTTTAGCCCCAGTGTCACTTCCTGTATGGAGACCGCATCCAGACCCGAACCAAGGCTTCTGAACAGCTTCAATACGTTGAGGTTGGTCAGCGCCTTACAGGCATAGTAGATCTTCACCCGGGTGCTCCTGAAGGCAGAGGTGATGCTCTCGTACTGACTGATCATCCTCGATGATTCGTAAATGTAGAGGGGCGATCCGTGCTTTTCAGCCAGACTGATCACAGGGATTCCGTCAATGGTATATTTGTTCTTCTTAAGTTCCATGTTTGCTGTTTTTAAATGTCTCCAGAAAGGAGGTCCGGTTCAGAAGGGATCGACCCAGGGTCACTTCATCTGCATACTCCAGATCATCACCTATGGCCACACCTCTGGCAAGGGTCGAGATGGTGACGGGCAGGTCCTTGAGCCTCCTGTAGATATAAAAGTTTGTGGTGTCGCCCTCCATGGTGGTACTCAGGGCCAGAATCACCTCCTTAATTTTCTTTTGTTTTACCTTATTTTCCAGGGAATCGATACTCAGGTCGGCTGGACCAATGCCATCCATGGGAGAGATAATTCCCCCCAGTACATGGTAAACCCCTGCAAACTGCTGGGTGTTTTCCACCGACATTACATCACGAATCGATTCGACCACGCAAATGGTCTCTTTGTCGCGGTAGGGATCCGAACAAAGGTGGCACACCTCCGTGTCGGAAATGTTGTGACATTCCTTGCAGGTAACTATCTCCTCCTTCATGCGGAGAATGGTACGTCCAAAGTGTTCAACCTCCTTATCCTCTTGCTTGAGCAGGTGGAGCACAAGCCTGAGGGCAGTCTTCCGACCGATTCCCGGCAAGGTGGCAAATTCTTCCACCGCCTCCTCCAGCAGCTTCGATGAGTAAGTTTGATGCATGAGCCCAAAAATAGTACATATAATTTTCATCTTCGTGCGATTTTATTCAAATTTGCCATTCACTTCAGACCAATGCACCATAGCCCATGTCGGAAACACTGATCATATCCATTATCATTGCCTACTTCCTGCTTCTGCTGGTAATCTCCATGCGTTCATCACGCGGTGCCGGGAACGACTCTTTTTTTCTGGGTGACCGGAAATCACCCTGGTACGTCGTTGCCTTTGGTATGATCGGGGCCACACTTTCCGGGGTTACATTCATCTCCGTTCCGGGCTGGGTGGTGGATAGCCAGTTTTCCTATATGCAAATGATACTGGGATACCTGGTGGGTTATTTTGTGATTGCCAACGTGCTCATGCCCCTCTACTATAAGCTTCAGTTAACAAGTATTTATACCTACCTGGAGGAGCGCTTTGGCAGGTTCACCTATAAAACAGGAACCTCCTTCTTCCTGCTCTCGAAGATCATAGGTGCATCTTTCAGGTTGTTTCTTGTGGCAAATGTGCTTCAATTTACAGTGTTTGATACTTGGAATATCCCCTTCTATGTAACTGTAATTGTAACCATCGGCCTGATCTGGCTTTACACCTTCCGGGGGGGGATCAAGACGATTATTTGGACCGACACGCTGCAGACCTTCAGTATATTAACTGCCTTAGTGGTCTCAATCATTTTAATCACCCGTTCCATGGACCTTTCAATGGGGGAAATGATCGGCAGGGTGGTGGCAAGTGGTGATGCCCGAATCTGGGTATTTGACAGCTGGCAAAAGGAAAATCATTTTTTCAAACACTTCCTGAGTGGAGCTTTTATCGTGATTGTGATGACGGGACTGGATCAGGATATGATGCAGAAGAACTTGAGTTGCAAAAACATCAGGGAGGCCAAAAAAAATATGTACGTCATGAGTCTCTCGCTGCTTCCGGTAATCCTTGTCTTTCTTTACCTGGGAGCAATCCTGATACAGTTTGCACAGTTTAAGGGGATCGCCATACCGGAAGCCACCGATAATCTCTTTCCTTTGATTGCCACTGGCGGATACTTGCCCCAGGTTGTGGGAGTATTCTTTATTCTGGGATTGGTGGCCGCAGCTTATTCCAGTGCCGACTCGGCCCTTACGGCCCTGACTACTTCCTTTACGGTGGACATTCTTGAAGCGCAGAATTGGGAGGATAAGAAATTGACCAGGGCCCGCCGCCAGGTGCACCTGGGTGCCTCCGTGGTACTGGGACTGGCGATTTTGCTCTTCAGGCTCATCAATGATGAAAATGTAATCTCTGCCATCTTTCGTATGGCAGGCTACACCTATGGTCCTTTATTGGGGCTTTATGCTTTCGGTTTGTTTACCAAATTGCAGGTGCGCGACAAACTTGTCCCGCTGCTGGCCATTCTGTCGCCTGTGCTCTCCTTTTTACTGAGTAAATTCTCTACGGTTCTCTTCCACGGCTACGAATTTGGCTTTGAACTCCTGATAGTTAATGGAGCCATTATGTTCGCAGCCCTGTTACTCACAAGCCCAAAGTCTGTAAGAACCTAAATGCGCAGGATTCATTGAGGAGCCTTAGTCGCTCGCGGCATCCATAAACAGTTGCCGGGCCTTTTTCAGGGCTGCATCGATCCCTTTTGGATTTTTGCCACCGGCAGTGGCAAAGAAGGGTTGTCCTCCTCCTCCACCCTGTATCTCCCTTGATGCTTCACGGATCAGGGTAGAAGCGTTGAGATCGTAGGTTTGAATGGCCACATCAGCAAGCATGATGGCCAGGTGGGCCTTATTGTCCACTTCAGCACCCAGGATCAGGCATACCTTGGGGTAGCGGGAGCGAAGCTGGAAGGCCAGGTCCCGTAAATGGGCCGGATTGTCCACCTCGATCCTGGAGGTGGCCAGCATCACATCGCCCACCCTTTCCATCTTCTCTTCCATTTGTTTGGCTACCAGGCCCAGCATGTTCTGCTGAAACTTATCCACCTTTTTGGAGAGTTTTCCATGTTCGTCAAGCACCGATTTAACCGCCTTTACCAGGTCTTTCTGGTTCTCAAAGGAGCTGGAAATCTGCCGGACGATCTCCATATGTTCGTCTATGTAGCGTTCGGCCACCTCTCCTGTAACTGCCTCAATGCGCCTGATCCCTGCGGCAATGGAGGATTCCCTGAAGATTCTGAAGATGCCAATCTGGCCGGTGGCATCCACATGGGTGCCCCCACAAAGTTCCACCGAATCGCCAAAGCGGATTACCCGGACAGCATCTCCGTATTTTTCCCCGAAGAGGGCAAGGGCTCCCATCTCCCTGGCCCGGGTCATGGGCACCGCCTGATGTGCTTCCTGGGGATTGTTCCTGCGGATCATGGCGTTTACCATGTGTTCCACCTTGCGCAGTTCTTCTTCGCTGACCTTCTGGAAATGGCTGAAGTCGAAGCGCAGGTAATCGGGCTCCACAAGCGATCCTTTTTGTTCCACATGCTCGCCCAGCACCTCTCGAAGGGCGTGGTGCATCAGGTGGGTGGCTGTATGGTTGTTAGCGGTTCTCAATCTCCTTTCCTTGTTTACCCTGGCCATAAAGGTGGCCGAAGGATCGGAGGGAAGTTTTTTGGCCACATGGATGATCAGGTCATTTTCCCTGCGGGTATCTGTAATCTCAATTTTTTCCGTCTCATTTTCAATGATCCCCCGGTCGCCTACCTGTCCGCCGCTCTCTGCATAGAAGGGAGTCAGGTTAAATACCAGGTGGAATAGTTCCCGTTTTTTGGTCACCACCTTTCGGTAGCGGGTGATCTTCACCTCCGTTTCGAGCCATTCATAGCCCACAAATTCTTCCTTATCGTCATCCATGAGCACCGTCCAGTCGCTCGATTCGCTTTCGGCTGCTTTTCTGGAGCGGGTCTTCTGCTTATCCATTTCAGCCATAAACTCTTCCCGGTTCACCGTCATGCTTTGTTCCGAAAGGATGAGCTCTGTGAGGTCCAGCGGAAAGCCAAAAGTATCGTAGAGAGTGAATGCCTCTTTTCCAGGAACCATGGTACTCTTTTCCTTTTTAGCTTTTTCCGCCAGCTGATCCAGCAAGCCCATCCCTGTTTCCAGGGTAGAAAGGAAGGATTGCTCCTCTTCTTTTATCACACGCGAAATGAGGTCCAGCTGCGCATCCAGTTCGGGGAAAGCACCACTCATGGTAATGGCCAGAACAGGAACCAGTTTATGGATGAAGGATTCTTTCTGATCCAGGTAGGTATATCCATAGCGTACCGCTCTTCGCAATATCCGGCGGATCACATAGCCTGCCTTGTTGTTGGAGGGCAGCTGTCCGTCAGCAATAGAAAATGAAATGGCCCTGAGATGATCAGCTACTACCCGCATGGCCACATCCGAACTATGATCTGCTCCGTACTTCAGACCCGATAGTTTGGCAATCTCCTGGATGATGGGCTGGAACACATCGGTATCGTAGTTGGATTGCTTTTGCTGAAGCGCCATGCACAGGCGCTCAAATCCCATACCGGTATCCACGTGTTTCTCAGGCAGCGGGGACAGTTTACCGCCCGACTTTCGGTCGAACTGAATAAATACCAGGTTCCAGATTTCCAGCACCAGGGGGTGATCACGGTTGACCAGGTCGGCACCGGGAACTTTCTTCCGATCGGCGTCGCCTCGCAGGTCCAGGTGAATCTCCGAACAGGGGCCGCAGGGACCCGTCTCACCCATTTCCCAGAAGTTGTCCTTTTTTGATCCCTCCAGGATGCGGTAGGGTGGAAGCAATTCGTTCCAGTAATCGTAGGCCTCCTGGTCCCGTTCCACCCCGTCTTTGGGATCTCCCTCGAAAATGGTGGCATAGATTCGATCGGGATCCAGCTTCATCTTTTCGGTAAGGAACTCCCAGGCCCACTGGATCGCTTCCTTTTTGAAGTAATCGCCGAAGGACCAGTTTCCAAGCATTTCGAACATGGTGTGGTGGTAGGTATCATGCCCCACCTCTTCCAGGTCGTTGTGTTTCCCTGTTACCCTCAAGCACTTCTGGGTATCGGTAATCCGGCGTTGATCTGGTTTCCGGGTTCCCAGGAAATAATCCTTGAACTGGTTCATCCCTGCATTGGTAAACATCAAAGTGGGATCGTTCTTAAGCACCATGGGTGCAGAGGGTAGAATCTGGTGCTGTTTCTCCCTGAAAAATTCCAAAAATGCCTGTCTGATCTCCTGCGATGTCATGGATATACAATGTGTTAAATGAAAAAAAGGTAACCCGGGACGACAAATTTCGTAAAAAAACTCGTAGAGGCGCAAAAAATAATTTATTTGACTAATAGTTGGGATATTAAGCGTCATTTTTTATTTTTAGCCTCCAGAAAGCGCAAATGTTTATAAGAAAGTACCATATAAATCCGGATACCCTTCGTTACGAGCGAGTTAGGTTAAATCGCAGCCAACGTACGCGAATTCTCGTAGGATTTAGTATGGGCTTAATAGCACTTGCAATTTTGATGAGATTCGGTTTTGAGTACTATTTTCCCACTCCTCGTCAAATTATTTATCATAAACAAAACATCACCATTCGTTCAGAGTGTGCAAGTCTGAATGCAGAATTGAAGGAGGTCGAATCTCAGCTTTCGGAACTCAGTAACCGCGACGACCGGTTTTACCGGGCCATTCTGAGTCTTGATCCGATTCCTTCCACTATTCGCAGCGTGGGTACCGGAGGATCTGAACCCGGTAGTCTTCTGAAAAATGTGAGAGATCAGGAATTGTTCCACGGCTTGAGTGAAAGGATGGACAAGATATCCAACAAGGCGAAGATACAGTCCAATAGTCTTGATAAGGTGTATGCTGAGGCATTGGACAACCAGCACTTCCTGGCATCCAGACCTTCCATCAATCCCATATCGCCCGGCGATCCCACCTGGCTTACTTCAAGCTACGGATTCCGGAAGGATCCCTTTACCCAAAGACGAACCGCTCATCACGGCATCGACCTGGCTGGTCCAATTGGTCTTGATATTCACTGTACGGGCGAGGGAACGGTAACTATCTCTCATGTCAGCAGGTATGGATATGGAAAAGAAATAGTGGTGGATCACGGCTTTGGTTTTACCTCCAGGTATGCTCACATGCAGGACATTCACGTGAAAGTAGGACAAAAATTAAAGCGTGGTGAAGTAATAGGAACCCTGGGTAATACCGGGAGATCCACCGGACCACACCTTCATTATGAGATCAGGAAAGAAGGTCATCCTGTAAATCCCATGTATTACTTTTACGAGAATCTTAGTGCCGGGGAGTATACATTGTTAGCATCAAAGGCTAATATGTCAGCAACTCCTTACGCCTCAAATGCCATGAGCCAGAAATAATTTCTATTTTTGCACAAAATTGACCGGTCAGTATTGTGTGAATGGCAAAATCTCAGTTTAAATTCAATCCCGAAGACCTGAATTACGACAGGTTGGATGACAGCCTGAATGCCCGTATTTGGCGC
>Ga0316190_10003151_pt1 | contig 11978 bp, 6 predicted proteins | sample Eddworburrow2_MG_FD_204929 | JGI IMG/M metagenome (GOLD analysis project Ga0316190, IMG submission 204929) | Coastal sediment microbial communities from Maine, United States - Eddy worm burrow 2 | ecosystem: Environmental > Aquatic > Marine > Coastal > Sediment | place: USA: Maine | collected... | reverse complement strand
AAGGAAGCTGAAGGCAAGGCCACGCACCGATTCCTGACTGCGCTCCTGTTCACCACCCAGGTGAAAATGAAGCTTGTCTGCATCATCAGCCAGCCACAGGTCCTGCAATGCAGCCACTTTATCATTTAGCTCTTTGGAGGTGATGAGTTTCTGATCCACCTCGGCGGATACATTGATAACGCGGTCGCCGTCTTTATGCCGGATGCTTGTGGTGCCGGGCAACTCCTCGATATGTGCAATGCGTGAAAGGGGCACCAAACCACCTTTACGGTTGGGAACCTGCAGATTCATCAGTGTGGCCGGATCGTGACGCGCTTCCTCGGCAAAGCGGATGGTGACATCCACCTCTTCCTTGCCATGTTTCAGCGTGGAAATGCGCAGGCCATCGAAGGCGGCACGCACGTGGGTTGCGACAGTGGCCAGGTCTACACCGGCATAAGCGGCCAGTGTTCTATCCAGCACGACATGAATTTCCGGATCGCCAGGTTCCAAATCACTCTCGATAGCCAACGCGCCCTTGATCTTGGATAGCTCATGAATCAGGCGTTTGGCTGTGCGAATCATGGCTGCTTCGTTGCTGCCGGTCAGTTCCACCTGCAAGGCACGACCGACGGGTGGGCCGGCGCGCTCCATGGCGAAGCTGATATCCAGATCAGGGAACAGTGATGGAATTTCTTTTTCGATTTTCTCCATCGCTGTGAAAGCCGATACCGAGCGCTGCGTGAAGGGAATGAGAATCACCCGCTCGAAGCCGAAGCGGTCACCGATTTGCTTGAGAGATTCACGTTGGTCGGCACTATTTTCCCCGGCGACCATCGTGGTGGTTTCCAGCAAGGCAGGATCGATGCGCTTACGCACTTCGACATCGAGTGCTTTGAGTTGCGTCTGCATGGTCTCCAATGTGGTGCCGACGGGCATGATAACTCGCAGGTAGAAGGTCGATTCGGCACCGGAAGGGAATAGCTGGAATTTCATCGTTGAGGCCAGCATACCCGCTGCCGCCAGCCCAAGGATGGTTAGCAGAATGGTTAAATAGCGTAATCTGAGGGCCTTTTCCAGCCACCATGTGTAGACATCGGTAATCCAGAGAATAAGCGCCCGTTCTTTGGGACGTTTTTTATTATTGGCTATATCACGAATATGGTTCGGCAGGATGAAGATCGCCTCTACCCATGAAAACAAAAGCAGCGTGACCACGACCACCGGAATGGAATAGACAAACTTGCCGATGATGCCGTCCATGTACATCAGTGGCAGAAAGGCAACGATGGTGGTTAGGACCGTGGCCGTAACCGGGCCGATCAGTTCATAGGTCCCCTTGATGACGGCCTCTTCTGCCGGCATGCCTTGTTCCATATGCCAGGTGGCGTTTTCACCGATAATAATGGCATCGTCCACCATTAAGCCGAGTACCATGATAAAGCCGAACATGGTCAATAAATTCAGGGTTACACCGGCGAGGAAAAGGACCAGCAGTCCGGAGAAGAAGATGATGGGCAAGCCCCATGCCGTGGTCAGCGCAACAGCAGGACGCAGGAAGAGCATCAGGGTGATTAGCACCAGGGCAAGACCGATGGCACCATTCTGGGTGAGTACGCCCAGACGCAGGCGGGTGATGGTCGACATGTCGTTATACACACGCACATTGACCCCTTCACCGTATTTTTCCGGAACCGTTTTCAAGTAGGAGCGGACGCGATCCACCAGTTCGATAATGTCCGAATCACCCTTTTTCAACACGATCATATTCAAAGCAGGGTCACCCTGTGCACCGACATAACGTGTGGGGCGCTCCAAAGTCTGCGTTACCTCGGCGATATCACCGAGTCGAATAGCTTGGCCGCGCTCGTTAGCACGAATCACCAGATCGGCAGCATCCTGGGCTGAGGTGAATTCACCCGTAATGCGGATGATGCGCTGGCCATCAGGGGCCTTCAGGCGACCTCCCGGCGCATTGATATTCCAGCCGCGAACCAGAGTGACGATATCATCGGTAGAAATACGCTGTTGCAGCATTTTTTTCGGATCTGGAACAATGCGAATTTCTTCCTTCTGATCACCCTGGACCAGAATTCTGGCCACACCCTTCAGGCCGAGCACATCGTCTTCGATTTTATCGCCCAGATGTTTCAGGGTCAGTGGATCGAAATCGCCAAAGATGGAGAAGGTGAGGACGGGTGCCTGCTCCGACTTCACCTCGGAAATCACCGGGTCAGCGGGCAGGTCAACCGGCAGGTCGGCGCGATTGATTGCTTGCTGAATATCGGAAACCAGACGTGATCGATCCTTGTAATTGGGATCCACTTCGATGGTGATCTGCATAGAGCCGGCAAAGGCCGTGGCACGAATCACGTTGATGCCATCGATACCCTTAAGCTCTCTTTCAATCGGAGTGAGGAGCAGTTGCTCCACCTCGCGAGGTGCGGTGCCGGGGTAGGCTGCGGCAACGACGACCACATCGAAGTTCACGCTTGGAAATGCCTCTCGTTGGATATTATTTGCCGCATAGATGCCGCCGGCCAATAACATCAGAGACAGTAAGTTAACCAGAACACCGTGGCGTACGAAAAAGGCGATGGCATTTTTCATGGTTGCACCATACCGGATTCAAACTCGATGCCGAGATTCTTCAATAGACTGCCTGTGGCCCAGGCCAGCTGTATGCGCGCCAGTTGAAGGGTTTGTTGCTGTAGTTTTTCCTGCAGTTCGGCATTGCGCAGCTCACCTTCGAACTGCACCAGCGTGGCGGTGTCTAAACGTCCATCTCTGTAGCGCTTGAGCTCGGCCTGATACTTTTTGCGTTCCGCAGAAGCCTGAAGACGTGCCATTTTCAGATTGGGAATGCCGGTCTCGATGGCAGTGATGGCTGAGGACAGATCGTCGCGGATGAGTTCGAGTGTCTGTCGTCGAAGATCGCTGAGTCGTTGGCGAGCCAGTTCCGCCTTGCGGATAGATGCTTTGGCACTCTGTCTTCCCCATGTGTCCTGCATCTCCAGCGAAAGTGCTGCAAAGTGATCATTGACCGACAGACTGCTTGTCGCGGCCTGGCCTGGTTTTCCGTCCAAAGAGCGCGTGCCGAGTTGGGCCACCACATCAAGCTGTGTGGAATCGATATCCAGAGCTGCATTCAGATCTGCCTCGGCGGCTTTGATCCGGGCATCGATAGCCTTGATATCCGGTCGCTGCATCAGGGCGAGCGTCTCTGCCTCATCGAAATCAGGTATGGAACGGTTTGCCGAAAGCGAGGGAGGGGACAGTGCGATTTTCTGTGTTGAATCCTGCTGCATCAGACGGCTTAATGCATTCTCATCGTTGCGCCGCTGCGAGCGAGCGCGTTGCAAATCGGTGCGGCGTGCGGCTAGGAAAGCTTCGGCTTGCAGGGCGTCGGCTTGTTCAATCAGGCCAAATTCCTGACGGGATTTCTGATAGCGCAGAATTTCACGGGCGCGCTTAACGGCTTGTTCGGCAATATCGACATTGATGTCATCGGCAACCAGATTATAGAAGGCGCTGATTGTGGAAAGACTAAGGCTACGCGCTACAACATGCTCATCGAATGATGCCGCTGATGTTTGCGCCTCAGCGGATTCGAGACCGAGGCTGTAATCGGGCCGATCGGCACCGCGTAGCAGGGCATGGCGGTAGCTGACATCGATTTGAGAACGGTAGGCGGGATTGAATCTGGCCAGTTGTGAGGCAAGTGGAGAAACAAAGACCTGTCTGTTGCGTGAATAGCTACCCTGCACGGCCAGCGTACCGCCGTTACTCAGGGGCTGACTGAGGCCGGCGCTAAATTCCGCATTGCGGGTTTCGGCAGCCTGGAAATTACTGGAAATCGGAAGTCGTTCCTCGCTGGCGGTGATGGTTCCGTTGATGGTCGGATCCAAAAGCCCTTGCACACGCTGCTTATCGGCAGCGGCTATGGCCGTGTCGATGCGGCTTATATTCAATTCCGGCCTGCGTTTGAGCACGTTCTGGATGGCTTCTTCAAGGCTCAATTCGCCAGCCCCGGCCGGTAGCGATGCAATAGGCAGGGTGAAGGCTAGAATAAGTATGCTACGCAAGAAGTGGTTCATGCAGCTCCTTTGTTACAAAATCACTGATGCATCAATGTACCTGACGAATAATCGCGTGAACATTGACTATGTCAACTATTGATAGAGTCAACTATGCTGACTAGTGTCCGCATATGCATACCGATTCAAAGCATCCGATCAACGGCGGTTTGGGAGCCATTATGCCCCTGATCGGCTGCATGACGAGCCACGTGCGCCATCATATCAGCCGGATATGCCGGGATGCCGGGCATACTCTGACCCCGGAAGAAGCCGGAACGCTGATGATTATCCGTCATTTTGACAGCTTGCCTCAATCCAAGCTGGCGTCCATCCTTGGTAAGGACAAAGCTGCGGTTACCCGGTTGATGAATGCGCTGGTGAAAAGTGGACTGGTCGGGCGGGTTCAGGATGAGCAGGACAGACGAGTTGTCCGGGCGCAAATCACTGCAGGTGGGGATCGCGTGTTTGTTAAGGTGTGGCCGGAATTGATGAAACTTAGTGATGACGCACTCAAGGGCATATCGGATAAGGATATTGAACAGCTCGGCAACACCTTGCAGTTGATCAATGACAATCTCTTGGCGCTGACTGAAAAACACCATATCTGTTCGTCATAAAGACGCCGATTTTCTATACCAAAAAAAGCGGCCTTTTTTGCAAAAGGCCGCGTGTTCGTAAAAAAATTTGAGGAAGAAGCGCTTGTTCAGGCGCGTTCCATGTATTCACCGGAATCGGTATTGACCTTGATCTTGGTGCCTGCTTCCAGATAAGGCGGCACCATAATGGTTGCACCAGTCTCCAGCTTGCCGGGCTTGAAGGAGCCGGTGGCTGTCTGTCCTTTGATAGAGGCATCACATTCGACCACCTCAAGAATCACGGTTTGCGGTAATTGCACATTCAGCGGGCGCTCGTCATGAAATTCGATAATGACCTCGGTTTCAGGGAGCAGGTAGGGAATCACTTCTTCCAGAAACTCGGCATCAAGCTCAATCTGCTCGTAGCTCTCCATGTCCATGAAATGGAACTTCCCGGTATCTTCGTAAAGATATTGCATATTGCGCTGGGTCAAAGTGATGCGCTCAAGCCTTTCGGTTGAATTAAAGCGTTTGTTGGTTTTGTTTCCGGTTTCGATGTTGCGCATCTCTACCTGCATGCAGGCCACGCCCTTGCCGGGGGTGACATGCTGGGTCTTCATGACGCGCCACAGATTGGAGTCCACCTCCAGGATCATTCCCTTGCGAATACTTGGGGCATTGATTTGCATGGTTTCGCTCCTTAGTGTCGTTGCCTTACTCGTAAAAAGCAGATTTTGACACCCTTTCCGTTGTGGGCGCGACCATAGCCAGAACGTCATGCGCGGGCAAGTGGAGGCTTGATGTTACTACAGGATGCAGTGGATGGATTCATGCGCACTGAGAATGCGCATAGCACAGATCGTGGACGTGCTGCAGAGACCTGTATGGAACATCTGTCGCACTACCTTGTCGCCTATTCGGATTTATTCGATGAGGAAATAGTAGAGTCTGAAGAGTCCCAACTGGACGAATGGGAGCTGCAACTCGATTCGCATATGAGCGATTTGATGGACGGCGATATTGAGCCGCCCCTATCGGTTTACGATCTGAAACTCGAACAGCTTGAAGCCTCTCACATTCGCGAGTTTTTTGGCTGGTATCTGCCGCGTGAGTTGGGAGGAAATGTCGGTGGGGTGATCGAATTTGCTTCCATCATGCGCGATTGGTGGGAGTTTCTGAGAAAGTCAGGGCGCATCGAAAATGCGCAGCATGTCGATTTCCTTTCTTCTCTGGCTGAGATCGAGCCGGATGCAGTGCGCGTGGTCAAGGCGGCACATCTATTGTTCCACTATGTACGCCTCGCGCATGGTCTGCCTGAACATGCTCGTAGCTCCGGTTTTTCTCGCTTTGCTGAAGGGCATACGCGCATCGGGGAAATCGATGGTGCGCAGATATGGCTGCATTTTGATTCCCAACAGGAGCGTATCGGGCCGGTTGTGCTCTCCCCTGAGATTGCCGGGCTCCTGCATGTGGGTGACGTGTTTGATGTGGAGCTGGGTCAGCGTGGCGGCGTATGGATTTTGGTGGATATCGGGCCGATCTATCCAGCTGCAGTCTATGTTGAAGCTGAGGAATTCGAGCAACTTTCCAAGTTCACCTGATAGGGCAAATCAGGAAAAGTATTCACCACAGAGATCACAGAGGATAAACCAAGATGGATGCCAGCTCCCTGCCTCTGCGGGCATGTCGGTTCTCCATGAATTTTCCCGAATGGTTTTTGTCTTTTCTCTGTGAACTCTGTGGTGAGAAGATTTTGTCTTTAGAGGATGCGATTGAGCCATGCGCCGATAGCTGCAACTTCCTTGGGGCAGACCTGATGCTGCATCAGATAGCTGTGCCATTCCACTGCCATGCCCAGCTTTTGCAGTCTGTCATGCGCTGCTTCTCCGAGATCGAAAGGCACGACCGGATCGTTGATACCATGCGCCATGAATAAGGGCGTGGATAGTGCTTGCTGGCACAGGTTTGTTTCCAGTTCGCGCGGCATAAGCAGATAGCCAGACAGAGCCATGATTCCTGCAAGCGCTTCGCCCTGGGCCAATCCGACATGCAGTGCCATGGCGGCACCCTGCGAGAAGCCGGCCAGCACGATGCGTGAGGCAGGGATGCCGTGCATTTGCTGTTGATCGATCAACATTTGTACAGCTCTGGCAGATTTGGTAATCCCGGCTTCATCGTGCTGGATGCCGAGGTCGGTCTGATGGATGTCGTACCAGGCAGGCATCACATAGCCACCATTGATGGTCACTGGCATGGCTGGCGCATGCGGAAAGACAAACCGGATACGCTTCTCCGGACTGATTCCCAACTGCGGTACAATCGGCTCAAAATCATGGCCGTCAGCACCCAGGCCATGCAGCCAGATGACGGCGGCATCGGGTTCTGCCGAGTTTTCCACGGTGATGTGGGGTAATACCTGCAAGCTCATGGCGCGATGTTGCCTAATTAAGCGGCTTCTGTCTCCTGTAAGCGTAATGTGTAAAACATGGGAAAAGTGCAAAAGTTCTTTGTCGCCGACATGCGTTGTGGTTCAATCGCCCCATGGGTAATCGCATTCACGGGAAACACATTCATATTCTGGGTATTTGTGGCACGGCAATGGCAGCAATCGCTGCTCTGGCCAAAGAGCAGGGGTATAAGGTCAGTGGCTCCGATGCTGGGATTTACCCGCCCATGTCCGATTATTTACGCGATCTGGATATCGATATCGCACCTTTCGATGCAGTGAATCTGGAGCCTGCTCCTGATCTGGCCGTCATCGGCAATGCGCTTTCGCGTGGCAATGTGGAAGTTGAAGCCGTACTGGATGCAGGCATTGCCTATACCTCTGGTGCACAGTTTATCGGCGACCATATCCTCCCCGCCAGACATGCTGTGGTGGTGGCTGGTACGCACGGTAAAACAACCAGTGCCAGCCTGATGGCGCATGTGCTGCAAGCCGCAGGGAAAAGTCCCGGTTTTATGATTGGCGGCATTCCGGAAGATTTCGGCGGTGGCGCCCGGCTTGGTGGAGGGGAGTATGTCGTGCTTGAAGGTGATGAATATGACACCGCCTTTTTCGACAAACGCAGTAAATTTCTGCACTACCATGCACACACCCTGATTCTGAATAATCTGGAATTTGATCACGCTGATATCTTCCCCGACTTGGAGGCCATCAAGCGCCAGTTTCATCATCTGCTGCGCACCGTGCCGGGAAACGGGTCCATCATCGTCAATGCCGATGACGAAAATCTGGCAGATGTTCTGGAGCGCGGCTGCTGGACGCCTTGCATCAGTTTTGCGCGCAAAGGGCATGCTTCGGCAGACTGGCAGTGGGAAGCCCTGAAGGATGACGGTTCCAAGTTCCGCCTGTATCAAAATGGTGAACCCGTCATGCAGGTATTATGGGGCATGATCGGCATTCATAATGTGGCCAATGCCTGTGCTGTAGCCGCGGCAGCCAGCGGCCTGAATGTTTCATTAGAAAAAATTAGCGAGGCCTTCTCCACATTCTCCGGCGTACGTCGGCGCATGAGCCTTACCGGCGAAGCGCGCGGTATGCGCATCTTTGATGATTTTGCGCATCATCCCACAGCTATCAGCGGCATTGTGTCCGCCGCCAAGGCGGCTATGCAAGGCAAGGGGAGGTTGTGGGTGGTGTTAGAGCCTCGCTCCAATACCATGCGTACGCGCATCCATCAGGATCGCTTGCCTGCATGTTTTGATGCAGCCGATCAGGTGATTTTTGTTCCAGCCTCGGATCGCAACCTTGCTCCTGATGAGATACTCGACACCCAAGCCGTGTGTGACGCTATCGGAGAAAAGGCCCGGGTTCTTCCCGATGTCACTGGCATCATCGAACATCTCTCCGTGCATGCTGAATCGGGGGATGACATCCTGATTCTTTCCAACGGCGGCTTCGACGGCATCCATCAACGCCTGCTCTCATCTCTTAAGGAAGGGGACTAGCGGGGATTTTTGGCGGCCTGTTTCGGTTTAATTCAATAACAGTCTTATTCAATCAAATCCGATCCAATCAAATTCAATCTAAATCAGATTCAATCATTTTCCGTATGGTTTGACTGAGCTCCGTAACTGAAAAAGGTTTCCCTACCGCATAACTGTGTTGAATTTCACTCGATGATGATAGCGCATGCTCTTTGTCATAGCCGGTCGCAAAGATGATGGGGATATTTTTATTAATTCCCCGGATAGCGTGGGCTAAATCAAGGCCGCCCATCCTTGGCATCACAACGTCTGTGAGGATCAAATCGATATCTTTTTTGTGGCTCTGGAATATTTTTAGCGCTTCTTCACCATCTCTGGCTACCAGCACCTTATAATCAAGATTTTCTAATACTCTGGCCGTAGAGCTGAGCACACTCTCCTCGTCATCGACCAGCAATAGGGTTTCGCCATGACCTGAAATTGTCTCTTCTGCTTTCGCCCTATCAGCCTCAGGTTTATTTTCGGTTTCCAAAAGTGGTAGATAAATGTGGAAGGATGTGCCCTTATCAATTTCACTCTCTACCTGCACCACTCCGCCATGTGTGGTCACAACTCCATAAACCATGGCCAGACCAAGGCCAGTTCCCTTGCCTACTTCCTTGGTCGTGAAAAACGGATCAAAGATATGGTCCAGGAGGTCATCAGGGATACCATGGCCATTATCCGACACCGTTAGCTTGGCCATGCGACAACTCACCAGATGAGGGTGGGTTTTTTCAAAGCTCTCATCAGCCTCAAACTCAACCAGCTGTAAATTGATCTCCGGCTTGTCGACATCGGCAACCGCATGGCGTGCATTACTCAACAGATTCATCATCACCTGCTGAATCTGGGTTGTGTCACCATTGATACGCAATGATTCCGCACAGAAGTCTGTCCGCACCTCGATATTTTCCGGCACACTCATCATGGCCAGCCTGGAAGCCTCCTTGATGAAGGAGGTGAGCATGAACGGATGCATTTCGACTATATCCTTACGGGCAAAGGTCAGAAGCTGACTGATCATATCACGAGCCCGGAAACTAAGGTCTTCGATATTCTTCAGGTCATCAATGATCTCCGGACGGTCTTCGGATTTGCATTTGGCCAGAAACAGATTGCCTACGATGGCTGCCAGTATGTTGTTAAAATCGTGGGCAATGCCGCCCACCAAGGTGCCCAATGCCTCCATTTTTTGTGATTGGCGTAGCTGCTCTTCCAAGGCTCTGCTCTCAGAAACATCCCTCAGGAATACTGTCAGCTCCCGTTTCCCGGTCTTCGAGAACTCGGATATGGACGCTTCGGCTGGAAATTCCTCCCCGCTTTTCCGGCGCCCTGTAATACCGCGCGGTCCGGCCATGACGGGCGATATTCGCCCAGACTCGCGGAAACCATCCACGTCTATCCTGTGTTGGTCCCGGGAATGTATTGGTAAGAGTATATCCAGCTTTTTGCCAAGCACCTCATCACGCTCATAAGCAAATATTTTTTCTGCCGCATTATTAAATACAGTGATGCATTGCTCTGCATCGATGGAAATGACTGCATCGAAGGCCAGATTCACGATGTTGGAATAACGGATCACATTTTCGCGTATTTTTTCTTCGCCCTGTTTGCGTTCGGTGATATCACAGAGTTCGAAAATAAATTTTGTTCGCCTGTTATCTCGTGGCCCGGTAAGAAATGAATTGGTTGTCATTTCCATGGGGAATGTTGATGCGTCTTTCCGCTGCCCTGTTTCTTCAAGGGTTCCTTTACCTGCGGTTTTCATCAGTTGATTCAGGCCGGGTAGCCCGGAATCATGAATCAACCCGGAGATGTTGCTGCCTAAAATCTCAGAACTGGGATAGCCGAACAACTTTTCAGCGGCAGGATTGAAAGCCTCAATCATGCCTTGATCATCTGTCATGATCAGCCCATCGATTGCATTGTCTACAATGGATTTTGCCCTTGAGCTTGTCGCGGAGATGGCATTCGCAATATTCTGGAGTGCTTCTACTGCGCTTTCCATTTCATCGACTTTATACAGCAGGATACCTGCATCGAGGTCGCCCTCAAGCAGCTTGGATGCTGTTTTATTCAGAATGGAAATCGATCGCAATATGGCCAGATAGAATGCGATAAAAATATAGCAGAAGAAAACCACCCCGAAGAATGCGGCCAGGACCAGAAAGTATTGAGAGACTTCTATGCCATCCGCCCGCTTCGCTGTTCCGTTTATAAGATAGGTATAGCCAGTCGAAAACAGCCGCAGGCTCTCATCGATAGCTTCGCTGCCCTGATTGAAAAATGTGCTTGCACTGATGTCTATTTTGTTAGCACTGAGAAGCTCTGCCTCAAGCGTTGTTAAATATAGGCTTGCAAGCTCCATGCTTTTTTCAATATCGCTTCCCAGCAGGCTTTCAAGTTCGTCGTTTTCCGCGAAAGCCAATCTGAGAAAAGAATGAGCCTGGTAGAGCGATTCGCTTAAATCCGTTGCTCTTTCCCGCAAGTTGAATTTCAACTCGTCGTCAAATGTTTTATTTGCCGCAATACCCGCACCCAGACCTCTGATTTGCCCTGTCGCCTCCACGGCAGGCAAAATATATTCAAAAAGGGTTTTTGCCAGGTGTTGGGTGCCGTTTTCTGTCTCTACCGCCAAACGTGAAGTGCTTAAAAGATGTTGCATCAATGCAATGGTTTCATGATTGATGGTTGTATGTGCGCGCCAGTTTCCCCTGACGCTTATATTGAACCCTTGATCCAATAGGCTGAACCATTGATGCCTTATCTTCTCCCATTTTGCACCGGCCAGAAGGGTATCTCCTGAAGTATTATCAACAGCATCAATGGCTTGGCTGGCGGCTTTTATTTCTTCTTTTTTGGCCAAGATTTTATCCTTCAGGGAGTGATCACCATGAAGGTAAGCGTTGACTAAGCCTCTGTGTTGCTGAACCAACTTAAAGAAGCTTATAAGTGGGCTGATATATTCAAGCCCCTGCTGCTGTTTCAGAGCAATTGTGCGTTTGTTGCCAACATCGGATATTAAATAACCCATTCCGATAACCAGTGGAACGACAATGATAAAGCTGATCAGAATGAATTTGTGCGTCAGCTTGACCCGGCTCATCAGATTGACTGCAGGTGTGAACGGGGTTGAAGTCTTGTCTGCATAGATACGTTTGAATGTCAGCCAGACGGCAGTTGAAACCACCATAAAACCGATGGAGGTGAACAGTGACATGGAGGCAAAATGCGCAATGGCCTGCGGTGTCTCAGGAAATACGATGCGCAAAAAGGCATTGACCAGACCGTAGCCGAAGACCATCGAGGTGAATATTTCCACCATGGTGTCAGTCAGTCGGGAATGGCTTCTTCTAATAATAATCAGGGTGAG
>Ga0316190_10003150_pt1 | contig 11979 bp, 15 predicted proteins | sample Eddworburrow2_MG_FD_204929 | JGI IMG/M metagenome (GOLD analysis project Ga0316190, IMG submission 204929) | Coastal sediment microbial communities from Maine, United States - Eddy worm burrow 2 | ecosystem: Environmental > Aquatic > Marine > Coastal > Sediment | place: USA: Maine | collected... | reverse complement strand
TTAAGTAAGCATTGCATTGAAAAGTGCAGTGGCATATCTCCAGATACGCAGGCACCGCCACCAATAATGTCACCGCTCTCAAGATTAATCAGCGCCTGCTCTAACAGGGCATGCGGTATGACGGTATCGGCATCGACAAAGATAAGGTAACGGCCTTGTGCTGCATTTGCTCCTGCATTCCTGGCGCGCGATATTTGATTGATGGCTTCGAAGATGACTATTGCCCCCTGTTCTTCGGCAATGGTTGCTGTTCTGTCGCTGGAGTTATTATCGACCACGATGATTTCACCGCTAAGTGCTACTTGTGGCATGGCTTCTTGCAAGGCGTTCAATGTTATCGCTAGATAATCTTCCTCGTTATAAGCAGGGATAATAATGGAATAGTCGATGGACATCGTCAGTTTGTAGCCGGGTTAAGGTTTATAAATAATAACGTAAATAATGCGGCGAGAGTGATTAAGCAAGACAATAATCAATTGTTCCAGAATCAAGTGTGTTTCTACAATTCAGCTAATGTTTGCTATATTGTCCTTATCAATCTTAAGGAGTCTTAATATGAAAGTCGGTATCATTATCTTGAATGCCATGTTTTTGTTGTTGCTTGTCAGTGTGCTTATTGCCGAGTGGGGTAAAGCTGCGGGGATGCTGGCGGGTATTGCTATTTTGAGTACGCTTATTAACTCTGTGTTTATTTTTTTCAAGGTTGAGAATGATTTTAAGGTAGAAACTTAATACTCGAAATTTTGGCTCAATTTAAGTCTATTTGAGCCAAACCGCTTTATATTCTTTGGGACATCCGCGTCTCATTTTAAGCATCACGTAATTTAAAAAATTGATGCCTTTGCCAGGAAATAACGTGTTTTACATCTATACTCAGGCTATGTAATACACGTCCATAAAAGGACTCCTTAACCTTTAACAGGAGGAGTTAGCATGAAATTACTCAGACATTATTTTATTAGCGATAGTCTGGACGACCTGGAAGTCTTTGAGGAACAGCTGGAAGCTTCTGGTATCAAAACCCCGCAAATTCATGTGCTTAGTCGGCACGAAACAGAAATAGCGCATCATGACCATCTTAACTATGTGCAGTCCTTTATGAAAAAGGATGTCGTTCACTCGACAGAAATTGGCGCCGTGGTTGGTGTTTGCGTAGCGGTTCTCTCTCTTTTCGTTGCCAGACAATTCGGTTGGACTGAATCCCCGGCGGGCTGGATGCCGTTTATTTTTCTGGCCATCATTCTGTTGGGTTTTTGTATCTGGGAAGGCGGGCTGATTGGTATGGAACGGCCTAACTATAACTTTGAACGCTTTTCAGAGGCACTCAAAAATGACAGGCATATCTTTTTTCTCGATCTGCAACCCGATCAGGAAAATATTATGAAGCGGGTGACGCTGTTACATCCGCGCGTGGAATTAGCGGGTACCGGGTCGGCAACGCCTAACTGGCTGATCGTGTTGGAAGACAGGGTTCCGAAATTCTTCAAACACACTTTTCCGTAATTGTTGAGTGAGCGTGATTGTTAATCGCGTCTTGATTTGGCTTTGTTGAACTCAGAACCAGATTGGTGTTCATATAACCCAGTAATGATTAAAGGGCATTGAGCCCTAACGGTCGTAAGGCTATTAATAGAAAGAGGCGTTGTCTCTTTCTTGCCTTATTTGATCTGTAGTTTGCCCGTTTCTCGCCCTTAGCCGTCCCTGCTTTTCTGTTGTGATGTGATCATCATTTCATTCCAGAGGATAGCGCATGAATCTCGCCAGTATCAAAAACTCGACAACCTTTCGTGTGTTGTTTATTGGGTTGCTTATTTTGTTGTTATTGATCCCAATGGGAATGGTGGAGTCGGTGATTTTTGAGCGTAGTCATCTCTATCGACAAGCGACGAATGAAATAACGAATTCATGGGGTAAAGAACAATTATTGGTTGGACCGATTCTGACGTTACCTTTCGATAAGACCTTTTCAGATAACGGCGGATGGTCTTATGACGCCCGCTATCAACATCTACGACCCGAGACGATGACGGTGGATAGCCGTATCGAAACGGAAATTAGATACCGTGGTATCTATGAGGTCCCGGTTTATATTGCGACAGTGCGCTTCAATGGTGTGTTTTCTTTGGCGGATGTCGGTGGTGCGGATGCTAGTGATGCTGTTTTGCAGTTGGATGACGGTGTTATCCAGATCCCGGTAAATAATAGTCGTTCTATTAAAGAACCGATTGGATTGGTTTGGGATGGTGAGGTGATAAAGCTAACACCGAAGTGGGATAAAGCCGCTAGCGAGACGGTTATCTTTACCGCGAAGCTGCCTGCGCATTTACTGAATAAGCATAAACTACATGAGTTTGAATACGAGATTAAATTAGCCGGTAGTCAGGCATTCTCGTTTATGTCTTCGGCACAGAAGACCGCTATTACAATGAATTCGAATTGGGCTTCGCCCAGTTTCTTTGGCATTTACTTACCGACCAGTCGCGATATCTCTGATGATGGCTTTACCGCGTCCTGGACGATCAATGATCTGTTGACGGATATGGGTCATAGCGAACAGGAGACGGTGTCGGCTAACTGGTTTCAAGGGCAGCAGTCATTTGGCGTTAAGTTAATACAGCCAGTGGATACTTATCAGGTGGTGACGCGTGCGGCCAAGTATGCGGTGTTGTTTATCAGTCTGACCTTTCTGATTTATTTCTTTACCGAGTTGTTTGGTAATGCCTTATTACACCCGATTCAATATCTGTTTGTTGGTGTGGCGAATTGTATTTTCTATTTTTTGTTACTCTCGCTAGCCGAGCATATCAATTTTACCCTGGCGTACTTTATCAGTAGTGGTGCATCGATTGCGCTGATCTCACTCTACAGTAGGAGTATATTAAAGAGTCGTGCAAAGGCCGTTATTGTCTTTATTACCTTGTCTGGTCTTTATACTTATCTGTTCGTCACCCTGCGCTCGGAAGGCTTTGCCTTGTTGATAGGTAGTATTGGTTTGTTCGTCATTCTGGGCGTGGCGATGTATCTGACGCGTAATATTGATTGGCGTACTCTGAATACTGAGGTGTCGGTAGAACACGACAGCTGTTAATTTTTTATAGGAATTTTTCCTGAAAAATATTTTGTAACTTTTTCTTTCATCTCAACACCGTTATGGTGTACATAAAATAATAATAATTAGAGAAGAAAGATGGAAATCAAGATCTTGATGAAAAGTAAGGGCGAGACAACGCCAAGGGCCGTTTTTATAAAGAATGATAGAGCCGGGTTAACGTTTCATTGTAAATGTCCGTCAGGCGGACAGGGCTATTTTTGTGAGCATAAAATAGCGCTGGTTTCTGGCAACAACAACATGCTCTTCGATGAATCCCAGAATGAAAATTTCAGACAAGTCCTCAATTGGGTGGATCAATCTGACGTTATACGTACCTGATTCTTATTAGAAACCAGCAATAAGCGACAACACATTTTGTCTTAAGCGATTCATTAATAATACCAGCAGCGCGTGAAAATCAACGCGCTCTATCGATAAATACCTAATCTTTTTCATAAGCTTCAGCCCGGTGTTGATTCGCCATGTCCTGCGTTTGTTGTCATAATGAGAGCCTGTTTCTGCATTGGACAATAATAATAAGAATTAACCTATGCTATGCCTGTAAAAGTCGGTAAGTATGAAATCCTTGAAGAGCTTGGACGCGGCAGCATGGCTGTGGTGTATTCCGCACACGATCCGTTTTCTGACAGGAATGTTGCAATCAAACTAGTCCATTCCGAAGCCCTCAATAATGAGAAAACAGGAGATCGTTTCAAACGGCTTTTTTTTACTGAGGCGCATGCGGCCAGTGTTTTGAATCACCCGAATATTCTTAGAGTCTATGATGCGAATATTGAAGGTGAGTATTATTATCTGGTTATGGAGTACATCCCTGAGGCAACAACCTTACACGAATACTGCCAGGTGGACGCTTTATTGCCGCTCAGAGACGTCGTTAATATTATCTATAATTGCGCAAAGGCACTGGATTATGCGCATCGGCAGGGAATTGTCCACCGCGATATTAAACCCAACAACATCATGCAAACTCGAACCAAAGACATCAAGATTGCGGACTTTAGTGTTGCCTTGATTAATCGAGACGACTACATGGAGACTCAGATTGGTGGTTTGCTGGGTTCCCCCTTGTATATGTCGCCTGAACAAATCACCGAACGTGACATGACTAATAACACCGATATATTTTCCCTGGGTGTGGTCATGTATGAACTGCTCACCGGACGGCATCCGTTCAGGGCGGATAATATCAATGCCATTATTCATAATATTACCCGGGAAGCTCCTGTGAGTTTGTCCGAGTACAGGACTGATGTCCCCGAGCAACTTGAATCAATTCTGAAGCGCATGTTGCACAAGGAATCGACACAGCGTTATAGCATGGGGCTGGATCTGGCAGCCGATCTGGCCTTGATCTTTCAAGATCTGGATGACGCGGATAATGAAGATGAGTTGAAAGAAAAATTTGAGGCCATCAAAAACCTGATATTCTTCGAAAGTTTTTCTGATGTTGATATTTGGGAGTTGATGCGCGCTTGTGATTGGCGTAAATATAAAAAGGGCGAATACATTATCCAGGAAGGAGATGAGGATCATTCATTTTACATCTTGTTGTCTGGCATCGTCAGTGTCGAAAAAAATCAATTGAGTATTGATCATCTTCAGGCAGGAGACTGTTTTGGTGAAATGGGTTATTTAACCAAGACCAAACGAACGGCATCGATTCGGTCAAACTCGGATGTCTCTTTAATACAGGTCAATGCCTCGACGCTGGACCGCGCTAACGAAAGTACACAGCTTCGATTTTTAAAAGTCTTTGTCAAAACGTTGGTAGCAAGGTTGACGGACACAACGAGTGTACTTGCCAAGGCTTGAATCACTGTAGAAAATTATAAATGTCGGCTCGTTTATTAGACGAAGAGTACATTTTTTTGCAAGATTGAACTTGAAATGAAACGCGCACCGGGCTTTTATTTGACATTACTGCTGTCTTGTTCTTTAGTTATAGGTATTTAAGGAATCTCTGATAAAGTCAGAGAAATAAAGGAGAGTTAAATGAATGATGATATGAAGATTCTAGCCACTGATGCTCTGATTGCCTGGGAAGAACTGGAAGAATTAGCTGAAACAATTTTTACCAATTTAATGGCGCTTGAGTTGTCTTCAAACAATAAAATTTTTTCATATGACAATGATAAAATTGAGGCAAACGTATTAGGGTTCAGGGTTAGCACCAGGAGAAAAGTAGTTTCTGTTGAGGAATGTATAAAATATATGGAATATTCTTTTATACATTCAAGAGAAAATGGTGAAACGATTTTATTAAATCTTTATTTAGATAAAGCTGGTCATGTATGGCTGGATTATAAAGAGGGGGAAAAACTCTGCGACTATAATGATCAGCACTTGGCGAAATATATTTATGAGACATTAATAGTGGCCATAATCAGTGGTGACTTAACAAAACCCTCGGTACATTGAGGATTGATCAGAGTCATGGCGTAAATAAACAATTCTATCGGGAGAGGCATATGTTGACAAAACTTGAACAGGAAGAATACTTGTACCGACGTGCGATTATTATTGATTCTGCTGATACAGATGACGTCAAAGAAAATTTGTTGTTTCAGGAAGTCTGGATTCCTTTAGCGGAATTGTACAAAGATAAAATCATCGCCCCCAAGCCATAGGTGAACGGAGTAGAGATCAAGGACAAGGCAGTCCAGCGCTACAATTGTTGTTCGACTTGTGTTGCTATACTTAATATCATTTTCTTATAACTCCCGGAGATCACCCCATGGGGAATTCACTCATAGATCAGCTAAAAAAGACCGGACTAGTCGATAAAAAAAAGGCGCATAAGGTCAAACATGATCAGTATAAAAACAAAAAGCAGAAGACAAAGAAAGGTTCGGTTGCCCAATTAGACGAAGCCAAGTTGCTGGCACAAAAAGCACAGGCTGAAAAGGTGGAACGTGATCGACAGATCAATTTACAAAAAAAGCAAGAGGCCGAACATAAGGCCATTGCCGCACAGATCATTCAGTTGATTGAAACCAATCGTATTGCCGATCGCGATGGTGAGATTGTTTATAATTTCACTGATAACAAAGTCGTCAAACGCCTCTTCGTTTCAGAACAAATTTACAAACATCTGATGTCCGGGAAATTAGTTATCGCCAAGTTGGGTGAAGGCTACGAGTTGGTGCCGAAACCAGTCGCGGAGAAGATCAAGCAACGTGATGTAGACTGCATCATCAATAACGACCATAGCCTTGAACCAGAAATGGATGAGGATGATCCTTACGCAGACTACAAGATACCAGATGATTTAATTTGGTAAGATTAGTAGATATATAACTCAACCAAATATACTGAGATAATCCAAAAGTATTGTCATTCCCGCCCCCGATCAGGTCGAGGGCAGGCTCTGCGCGGGAATGACGTAGGAGATATAGAGGATCTCTGGCCTAGGTATGTTCTTGAGAGTTTTACAGGTAAGACTAATCCGGTGCTTTGGATTCTGCTTTAGGTGAATCAGTCTGTTCCGACTTTCCCTCTGTTTGTTCGTCGGTAACTGTTCCAGACGTTACTCTACCTCCCACTTCCTTGTGGTCGTCGCCATAATTACCGACGACTGATCTTAAAAGGCAAACTTTCACCACACCACACTTTTCACAACCTACTGAATTTGCTATTGGACAGATAGCCATAGCGCCCCCTTATATGTTGTTATCGTTGAACTACACACATGGTGAGATAAGAACAGGTTCTTTTTCCCCATGATAATTATTACGGCTTAGTATTTTATAGTCTTAATTATTTTAAGAGTCAACCAGGCCCGTCATGGGCAAATCGTCTGGATGCTTATTAACAAGATAATTCAACAAAAAAGAGACATTATTAATTGATCGCATAGTCCGATCAGCGTTATTTCCATTAATGTGACGCAATATGTTAATAATTTTTGATCATTATCAAAAAAAATATCTTGAAACGACTAGAATTAGATTAAATAACTAAACTGGAAGTAGGCTTAGAAACCTCGCTATACGGTGCATTGATGTTAAACACGATTAATCAAACGAAATTATCGTTAAGAGTGATTTATTTCATGTTGCTGACTTTGGGCATGGGATTGTGTGTTAGTGCCACACAAACACAGAGGACTGCAGTGATCCTTGAGGTGAGTGATGCAATTGGTCCTGCTACCAGTGATTATATTCAACGCGGTTTGCAAACTGCTGCCGATCAGGGGAGTGCCGTTGTCATTTTTCGTTTGGATACCCCTGGCGGTTTGGACAGTGCTACGCGCGACATTAATCGTGCCATTATTGCTTCGCAAGTTCCTGTGGTTGTTTATGTCGCGCCGGCCGGGGCACGAGCTGCAAGCGCCGGTACTTATATGTTATATGCAGCGCATATTGCTGCGATGTCTCCGGCAACTAGTTTAGGAGCGGCGACGCCAGTTCAAATGGGTGGTATGCCTGATATGAAACCAGCCACTGCTCCTAATCAAAAGCCAGATGAAGTTATTAATGCTGAAGAGCAAGATCATGATCAAAGTAATGATAAACAGTCTGCCTGGAAAAAATTCACCCCGGTTGGTGGAGATGCCATGACAAAGAAAATTGTCAATGACGCCGTTGCTCATATCCGTAGTATGGCGGAGATGCGTGGGCGTAATGCAGATTGGGCCGAGCAAGCGGTACGTGAAGGCGTTAGCCTTACTTCAGAAGAAGCGCTAAAGCAAAATGTGATCGATATCATAGCCTTAGATACGACTGACTTGTTAAACAAGATTGATGGTTGGCAAGTTAATATTCAGGGTCAGAATGTCGCGCTTGAAACGAATAATCTTGCTATTGAAAAAATAGAGCCGGACTGGCGCAATGAATTGCTCTCCGTCATAACCAATCCTAATGTCGCCTATATCCTCATGTTGCTGGCGATGTACGGTTTGTTCTTTGAGCTGGCCAACCCAGGTTTTGTGTTACCCGGTATCATCGGCGGGATCTGTTTGCTGTTGGCCTTATATGCCTTGCAGGTGTTGCCAGTTAACTATGCCGGTCTGGCGCTGATCATTCTTGGTATTATTTTTATGGTTGCAGAATTGTTTGCGCCCAGCTTCGGTGCCTTAGGCATCGGCGGGATAATCTCTTTTGTTGTCGGATCAGTGATCTTGTTTGATACCGAAGGTAGCCAGATGCGGGTTGCGTTACCTATTGTTGCTGCTATCACGATTCTCAGTTCAGGTTTTTTCCTGATTGCATTGAGAATGATAGTCGCGGCTCATCGAAGACCTGTAGTCAGTGGTGTCGATGAGATGCTTGGTAGTATCGGTGAGGTGTTGGCAGATTTTGAAGGCTCAGGTCGCATCCATATTCATGGTGAGGACTGGCAAGCTGAGTCGCAAACACTGTTGAAACGTGGTGACCATGTCAGGGTTATCGCGATGGACGGTTTGGTATTACGTGTGGAACCTGTAACGGAAGGAGTCTGATATGAACACTACTATTTATCTTATCTTTGGTTTAATTATTATTTTGCCGATGATCTTTAAGGTCATGCGTGAATATGAACGTGCTGTGGTCTTTACCCTTGGCCGCTTCTCTTCAGTTAAGGGGCCGGGCTTGATTATCATCATTCCGTTAGTGCAGCAAATCGAGCGTGTGCAATTACGTACCGTGGTTATGGATGTGCCTAGTCAGGACGTTATCTCGAAGGATAATGTCTCGGTCAAGGTCAATGCGGTGGTGTATTTTAGAGTCGTTGATCCAGAACGAGCAATCATCCAGGTGGAAAATTTTCATGCGGCTACGAGCGAACTTGCACAGACCACATTACGTTCAGTGTTGGGTCAGCATGAGCTGGATGAAATGTTGGCCGAACGTGATAGGTTAAACACTGATGTTCAGGAAATACTGGATAAGCAGACTGATGCCTGGGGTATCAAGGTGGCCAATGTTGAAATCAAACATGTGGATATCGATGAAAGTATGATCCGTGCCATAGCCAAACAAGCTCAAGCAGAACGTGAACGACGTGCAAAGATCATTCATGCCGAAGGCGAATTACAGGCTTCACATAAACTGCTGGAAGCGGCAAATGTACTTTCTCAAAACCCACAGAGCATGCAGTTACGTTATCTGCAAACTCTGACCGAGATTGCCAGTGAAAAAAATTCAACCATCGCTTTCCCGGTACCAATGGACATATTGACTCCGTTTATAAAAAAATTGACAGAAGAAAAAGACACCGCCTAGCTCTTCTGTCATAGTTTGTTGTCTTAGACAGGAACGGCATTAAACAGATTTATAAGAGATGGCTATGAGCAGTATTAAAAATTGTTACAATAATCACTGATGTTAATCATTTTCTCATCTAATGCGACTGGCGATATCACTATGTTTGGTGATGATGCTGAACGCTTGATTAATATGATGGGGCATAGTGGCACGATTCCCAGTGCCATAGCGGCCAAGGATATACCTGTTGTTTTGGAACGCTTAAAGAAGGCAGTTGAGACAGAAACGGATGACCTCACTGATGACGGGGCTGATGATGATGAGGATGAACCTAAGGTCGGAATAGCGGGTCGCGCATTTCCATTGATTGAAATGCTGACCAGGGCTGCCAGGGAAGATTGTAGTGTGATGTGGCGTAAACAGTAACCGGTGCCTTTCTTTTAGTTTTTCTTGAACCTCTCTATATATTCCAGATTACAGAATTAATCGTTGCTTAATACTACCTCAAAGTGTACAAATGCGATCCCGTCTATATTCAATACACGGGATTATCTGGAGAGTTAAACAATGAAGAATTTACAAATGCTTGGCCTGGTGCTTATCTTGTCACTAGCGGGTTGTGGTGATGATGACAAATCAGCTGCATCTAAATCGATGGACGAAGCAGAAAATAGCACTAAAGCGGCTATGAATGATGCTAATAAGGCAGCAACAAAGGCTGGCGCTGCAGTGGCTGAGTCTACTGAAGACGCAGCTGAAGAAACTGCTGCAGTGGCAGAAGAAGCCGCTGAAGAAACCAAGACGATGACCGATGAAGTCGTTGAAGTGGCAAAAGAAGCAGCTCAGGAATATATCGATGAAAACAAGGACGAGATGATCACAGCGGTCAAAGAAAAAGCGACTGAAATGGTTAAAGAACAAGCCGCTGATATGGCAAAGGAACAGGCAGAAGAAATGGTTAAAGAAAAAGCGATGGACGCGGCTAAAGATGGTGCAGTGGATAGTGCCAAAGATTTGCTTAAGTACTAACAGCGGACTGAAATTATCTGTAAAATAAAAATGGTGGGTGAATTTTCTCATCCGCCATATTTATTAAAATTAATTGCGAATAGAAAATAATATTATGAGTAAGGTAAGAACATGGGTCGTACTGAGCGACGGTAGATATATAAAAATATTGATTAACAAAGGCGAAGGAAAGGCACTTACGATCTTGAATGCCGATGATTTACCAGCCTATGCTGAACTTGGCTATCTGATGGTTAACGGCAAGCCATTGAATGGAACAGGTGATTCAGCCGTATCGAAAAAAATAGATAATATTCAGTGTCAGGTAGACTTCTTGGCAGAACACCACAAGTTGGACATGTTTGATTTACTGGCAATTGCGGCACCAACGGATGTGTTAACGAAATTTAAGATCGCCTTACCGGAACAGCTTGCAAAATTAGTCGTTGGTGAGATAGCAGAAGATCTTACTGTAGACACTAATTCTGAAATTGAAAATAGATTTGCTGATATTATTCTTGCAGGTATAGAAAAAGCCAGTTAAGTGGTGCTTGTGATTTATTGTTGAGCAGGGTTGAGCTTCCAAAAGAGAGCAATCTTTTGTACTGCGCAGATAGCTGCATCAAGAATATATTTATCCGTTTCACCACAACTGTCATTGGCATCCGTGGTAATGGCTATACCGTGGCTCATGTCAGGGATTAAATAGCTTTCAACAAGTGGTTTGCCATCATCGTTATGATATTCCTCGTGGATAACGTTCGCATTATCGCCTGACTTATTTTCTTTGTCGGCGAGCTGGTCAATGCCATGGAGATTAGTCCATTGGTCAATGAGTTCTTGTTGATTGATTTTATTTACAGATTCATCGGCTGCCCCTTGCCATATTGAGATGATTGGCCATGAGCCATCAAAGTCATCATGAACTTCATTACGCACCAGTTCACCCCACTCCTCAGGTGATTTGTCGATGCCATTCATACATGTTTTAGCATCCGAAAAACTCTGTTTTAAATACCACCAACTGAAGATGTCCCAGAAATGTTTCTCTGTTTGAGCGCATAAGGCCGGTCCGCCCGCGCTAGTCGCTCCCCCTGCAAACACATCAGGATAGGAGGCTAATAAAGCGGATACCATATACGCCCCGGCCGAGAGTCCCTCCACATAGATTCGACTATCATTGATTGAATAGTCGGCTGTCATTTTTTCAACCATCTGGACAATTGATTTAGCTTCACCATGGTCACGTTTGGTATTTTCGGTCTGAAACCAATTCCAGCATTTATAAAGATTATTACTTCTTTTTTGCTCGGGAAAGATCAGGTAGAACTTCCATTTATCTGCCAGCGTTTTCCAGCCAGTTTTGTAATAAGTTTCAGCATCCTGAAGACAGCCATGTAGGGCAATCACTAAAGGCGCGTTAGCAGGCATGTCCTCAGGAACATATTTATACATATTTACATTACCGGGGTTACTGCCGAAGTTATTAACAGGCTCTGCATCTGTACATGCAAGATTCAGCATTAATACGATAATCAGTAATAGTTTTGATTTCATATGCGCTTGCTAATGTGTATGGTCTATTTTGAATGATAGGCTTAAGACCGCGATCTTCAATATAAATATTTTCTAACGAATTTCCAGTAACATCACGGTCACATCATCATGTTCAAG
>Ga0316190_10003149_pt1 | contig 11980 bp, 11 predicted proteins | sample Eddworburrow2_MG_FD_204929 | JGI IMG/M metagenome (GOLD analysis project Ga0316190, IMG submission 204929) | Coastal sediment microbial communities from Maine, United States - Eddy worm burrow 2 | ecosystem: Environmental > Aquatic > Marine > Coastal > Sediment | place: USA: Maine | collected... | reverse complement strand
CAAACAAGGCGTGCTCGTCCGATGAGAGTATGGCGTCCGGCCAGGCGTACAGATAAGCTCGATCACGCTGCAATACCTTACAGAGCAGCACCTCGGCGTCGAGTCTAGGGCTTTCGCCGACGGTCGCCAGCGCAGTGGTGGCCGTTCTCAAGGCCTGGTGGATTGAGTGCTCTGACATTCGCGTTACCGCGGCAGGCGGTACTGCCGCGGCTATCCGTCAGCGAGCGCCGCAAGCTGATCGGCCTGGTGTTCCTGAATCAGCAAATCGATTACCGGGTCCATGCTGCCCATCAGTATCTCGTCCAGCTTGTACAGGGTCAGGTTGATGCGATGGTCCGTGATCCGGCCCTGCGGGAAGTTGTAAGTTCGGATCCGTTCGGAACGGTCCCCGCTGCCAACCAAAGTGCGTCGTGTCTGCGCCTCAGCCGCCTCGCGTTTGCTGCGTTCTGCCTCGATCAGCTTTGCACTGAGCAGAGACATGGCGCGCGCCCTGTTCTTGTGCTGAGAGCGCTCGTCCTGGCACTCAACCACGATTCCGGTGGGTAGATGGGTCAATCGCACCGCCGAATCCGTCTTGTTGACATGCTGTCCCCCCGCTCCGGACGCGCGGTAGGTGTCAACCCGGAGATCGGCCGTACTGATTTCCACTTCGTCGTTTGCCTCCACTTCCGGAAGTATCGCCACCGTTGCCGCCGATGTGTGAATCCGGCCTTGGGATTCGGTCTCCGGCACCCGCTGTACGCGATGCGCACCCGACTCGAACTTCATGCGTGAATAAGCTCCGCGACCGATGATGCGGGCAATAATCTCTTTGTAGCCCCCATGCTCACCCGGGCTTTCGTTCAACAACTCGATCTGCCAGCCCCGATGCTCGGCGTAGCGACAGTACATCCGAAAAAGATCGCCCGCGAACAGCGCGGCCTCGTCGCCACCCGTTCCGGCCCGAATCTCCAGGAAGACGTTGCGCTCATCGTTGGGATCGGTGGGCAACAGCAGCACCTGCAGCGTCTTCTCCAGGGTCACTGCGCGGTTGCGGGCGTCTTGCATTTCCGACTCGGCCAGTGAGCGCATCTCCGAATCGGGCTCCTGCGTAAGCACTTGTGCTTCAGCCAGGTCGGCCTGGGTTCGCTGCCACGCACTGAATTGTTCGGCGATCGGGGTAAGCTGAGCGTACTCCTGGGATAAACCCCGGAACCGGGCTTGGTCGCCAATGACCTCGGAGTCGCTCAACAGTGCGCTCACCTCCTCATGACGCGCAGTCAGTTGCTCCAGTTTTGTGACAATGGACGCGTTCATCCCCGCTTGTTCTTCCGGTCGTTGAACACGGCGCTGAGTGTTTCCACCAGATCCAGACGACCGCCAGTGCTCAGTTCCCTGAGTGCCTTGCAGGGTCCGTGAATCATGCGATTGCTCAACTGTCGTGCAAGCTGTTCCACCACTGCATCGGCGGGGCGGCCGTTGTCCAATTGGCGAAGCGCTTTAGACGCGCAGTCGAGGCTCACCTCCTCTGCCCATTGACGCAATTCGCGAATGGCGTCCACCGCGCTCAGCGAACGCTGCCAGTCCTGATAACGACTTACCTCCGCCTCAACGATTTCTTCAGCCTGACTCGCTGCCTCCTGCCTGGAGCGCATGTTCTCGTTGATGATGTCGCTCAGGTTATCGACGGTGTAGAGATAGATGTCGTCCAGATCGGCCACCGACGGGTCTATGTCCCGCGGTACCGCGATATCGACCATGAGAATTGGCCGATGCTTACGCCGTTTAATTGCAGATTTGACTTGGCGACGGCTCAGAAGCGGTTCCTGACTGCCGGTGGACGAGATCACGATGTCCACCTCCGGCAGGTGTGCCGGAATCTCGGACAGCGTCACACCGACGCCGTCGAACTGTGCCGCCAGATGGTGCGCGCGCTCCAGGGTGCGGTTGGCTACGATCAGCCCGTGCATTCCCTGTTGATGCAGATGCCGTGCGGCCAGCTCGATGGTTTCGCCGGCACCGATCAGCAGGCATCGCCGTCGTTTGAGATCGCCAAAAATCTGTTTGGCCAGGCTCACCGCGGCAAATGCCACGGACACAGGGCTTGCACCAATCGCCGTGTCGGTTCGAACTTGTTTCGCCACCGCGAAGGTGTGCTGAAATAGGTGCTCAAGTATCGAGCCCAGCGTCCCGGCAGAACTGGCGTCCTGATATGCTGTCTTAACCTGGCCCAGTATTTGCGGCTCGCCCAGAACCATTGAGTCCAGTCCGGCGGCTACCCTGAGCAAATGCCGAACGGCGTCCGAACCGGGATGTCGATACAAGTGAGGTTCGAGGCCCTCGTGTTTCAGCGCATGGCGTGTGCCCAGCCAGGTCACAACGGAATGATCGGCATGGGGCTCAGCGACGCAGTACAGTTCCGTTCGGTTGCAGGTCGAGAGTATCGCTGCCTCGTGCACGCCGTCGACGCGGCTCAAGTCGCTGAGCGCGTCGGCAAGCGTATTGGGCGAGAATGCAACTCGCTCCCGAATTTCGACCGGTGCCGTTTTGTGGTTGATTCCTACCGTAAGCAGTCGCATTGACGGATGTGTACCCTGAGCCAAGCCGCCAGATTCTGATGGATGATTTTACTGAATACAAGCTGTTACGGGTGACATGGTTGCTCACCCCTCGATCTTAGGTATAGTGCGCTCATGACCGATAAACTGCTATTTCGGAGTTCCCCCGGACTACGCCGCGCCGTCACCATGCTGACGTTCGCGCTTTTGCTAAGTTCCGGTTGCGCGTCCAATGGGACCGAGCGGCCTGCCACAAGTGGTATGGGCGAAATCGATCGCTTCGCCGAAAGCTTCAGCGACGACCGTTCGGAGTATGTTTTCCGCATTCTTCTGGGCGAATTGGCGGGTCGCCGTGGCATGGCGGATGTTGCCTTTGAGCAATACCTGGTCCTGTCGCAGGCCCTTGATGACCCGCTGGTCAGTGAGCGCGCCGTTCGCATCGGACTCTTTACCCGTCGCTATCGCGACCTGTTGCCGGCGGCCGAGCGCTGGGTCGAATTGGACCCGGAGAACGTGGGTGCGCAGAGGGCGCTCGCACTGGTTCTGGTGGAGCTTCGGGAAACCTCCCGGGCAGCCGAGTTATTCGCTGAGTGGCTTGGAGACGCTCCGGATGATCCGGATCGGTTTTCAGCAGTGACAGGTGTGTTGCAGCGGGCTGAGGACAACGCGGTGGTGCTCGCCGTACTCGCGCAGCTTGCTGACCGCTACGGCGATTCGGCGCTTATCCAGCATGCTTATGCTCTGAGCGCGTTGCGCAGTGGAGACACCGCCACCTCCATGAAAGCCGTGGATCGGGCGCTGGCGATACGCGATGACTGGCCGGAGGCCTGGCTGTTGAAGAGTCAGGTGTTGATGGATCAGGGCAGGACGGACGAGGCCTCCCGGTTACTTCGGCAGGTCAGTGAACAGCGACCCGACGACGTTCGCCTCGGTTTGGCCTATGTGCGTCTGTTACTCGAGCAAGAACGGCTGGATGAAGCCAGAGTGGAATTGCGGCAAGTGGTGGAGCGCATTCCAGACGATAGCGACGTGCTGTACTCCGCCGGGCTGCTGGCCGCTCAGGCAGATGACATGGCCGAGGCTGAGGCGTACCTGACCCGTGCATTGGAGGGTAAACGGCGCCTGGATGCCTACTTCGAGCTGGGCCGAATCGCCGAGCAGAGCGAGCAGTATGGCAAAGCAATGGAACGCTACAGCCAGGTGACGGAAGGGGAGCGTGTCATGGACGCCCGAGTGCGGACTGGGCATGTAATGGTCCTGATGGGGCGCTATGAATCGGCCCGCGCGCACTTCGTCGCTCTGCGAAGAGACAATCCCGGCACTGCGGTTTCGCTTTATCTGGCAGAGTCTGAGTCGCTCCGCGAAGCGGAGCAGATTCAACGCAGCTATGACGTTCTAGACGTGGCACTGGACGCGTATCCGGGCAACCACGACCTGCTGTATGCGCGGGCGCTTATGGCGGAGCGCCTGGGGCGACTCACGGTTCTGGAACGCGATCTTTCCGCGATTCTGGAGACCGACCCGGACAATGCACACGCGCTTAACGCACTTGGCTACACGCTCGCGGACCGGACTGAACGCTACGACGAAGCCCTGAAGTACATTCAAAGGGCGCACAAACTCATGCCCGATGACGCGGCCATTTTAGACAGCATGGGCTGGGTCCTCTATCGGTTGAAACGTTTCGACGAAGCGTTGAGCTATCTGCAGCGCGCCTATGATGCCAATCCCGATGAGGAGATTGCGGCTCACCTGGGCGAGGTGCTTTGGGTGTCGGGTAATCGCCAGCGGGCGATGGATGTTTGGAACAGCGAGTTGGAACGGGTCGGGCAGGCGCCCAACGTCCTCCGGGCCATGCAGCGGTTCGGAATCTGACCGCAGTCGCAACCGGTAAACATCCCCCTGCCAGTCGGCGACCGCAGTGTCGGGGCAAAGGCATTTCCAGCATGCAGCACAGCAGACTCAAGCGTACACGCGCGCTCTCGGCGTTCATCGTGATGTTGCTGCTTTGGGGGTGTGCGTCAACCCCCGAACCGGCTGACCTTGAAGTCGTCGACGATACCTGGACCTTGCGCCGGGATACCCTTCTGCAACTCCAGAACTGGGAACTGGATGGTCGGATCGGCATCACCGTCGAACATCAGGCGTGGCAGGCCAGCCTCGTCTGGGTCCAGCGGGGTGAGAATTTCTTGCTGGATGTAGCCGGTCCGCTGGGTCAAGGGCGGCTGATGGTGTCCGGCGGGCCTAACGGGGTGCGTGCCGAACGACACGACGGACGCGTGGTGAATGCCACCGACGTCGAGTCGCTGCTCCGGTCAGAGTTAGGATGGACCCTGCCAGTTGAGGGATTGCGCTATTGGGTCAAGGGCGTTCCTAACCCAAGGGAGTCAACCCAGAGCATCGCGCTGGATGAACTGGGTCGACTTGCTGAGCTGAATCAAGGCGGTTGGCGCATTCGCTACCCCAGTTACATTGAGTCGGACGATGTGGATTTGCCCCACAAGATCCGATTGGACAGCGGGGACGTCTCGGTACGTATGGTGGTGGACCAATGGGCGCATGGCGTCTGATTCCGGCATCTCGTCCGGATGGCCCGCGCCTGCCAAACTAAACCTTTTTCTGCACATCGTCGGCCGCCGGCCTGACGGATATCATTGTTTGCAAAGCGTTTTCCAGTTTATCGATTTTGGCGACGAACTGAGTTTTCGCGTGCTGGCTGGGCCCGAGGTGAGGCGCGTGCGCGCCTTGCCTGGGGTGCCCGCCGAGTTCGACTTGTCCGTTCGTGCGGCGCGTCTGCTGCAGGCCTACGCGGGTGTGGGGCAGGGCGTGGAGATCGCTATCGAGAAGCAGCTGCCCATGGGTGGCGGTTTGGGCGGAGGCAGTTCTGATGCCGCGACAACTCTGCTGGCCCTTAATTGGCTTTGGCGGCTTGATATACCACGGCGTGATCTTGGCCAGCTGGCTCTGGAGCTGGGCGCGGACGTGCCGGTGTTCGTGCACGGCGCCGCCGCCTGGGCAGAGGGTATCGGGGAAATTCTGACGCCGGTATCGCTGCCGGAGCCCTGGTTTGTGGTCGTGGTGCCCAGGGTCGCCGTGTCCACCCCAAGGGTGTTCAAGGATCCTGATTTGACACGGGATAGCCCGCTGAAGACAATGTCCGACTTCTTGAGCGGGGGGTGCGGAAACGACTGCCAGCCCGTGGTGTTTCGGCAGTACCCGGAAGTGGCCAAGGCGGCAGGCGCCCTGGGGCGATTTGGCCAAGCCAGATTGACCGGAACGGGCGGTTGCGTTTTCGCCGATTTCCCCTCGATAGGTGAGGCGCGACGGGCGCAAGATGGACTCCGGGCGGCGGGTTTTCGATGTTTTACGGCGCGCGGCTGTAATACCTCGCCGTTGATGTCGCGCCTGTCTCGGGAGTCGGGTGATCAGCAAGACGCTTCGGATGGGCCGTAGCCAAGTGGTTAAGGCACCGGGTTTTGATCCCGGCATGCGTAGGTTCGAATCCTACCGGCCCAGCCAACTCAATCCGTGCGTGCAGCGTTGTGCAAGCGGGACATTCAGCTTCGGTTTGCGGGTGACGGCTCGGTGACTGACAAGAATTTAATGGTCTTCGCAGGCAACGCCCATCCGCAGTTGGCCCTGGATGTGGTTGGTCATCTGGGGTTGCCGCTGGGCAAGGCCAACGTCGGCCGATTCAGCGACGGTGAGGTGCTGATCGAGGTGCAGGAGAACGTCCGGGGTGAGGACGTGTTTATACTGCAGCCCACCTGCGCGCCCACCAACGACAACATCATGGAATTGCTGGTTCTGGTGGATGCGTTGCGGCGCTCTTCAGCGTTTCGCATCACCGCGGTGGTGCCGTATTTCGGTTACTCGCGCCAGGATCGGCGCCCGCGTTCGGCGCGGGTCGCCATATCCGCCAAGGTGGTGGCCAATATGATCGGCAGCGTCGGCGTTGATCGAGTGCTGACCCTCGATCTGCACGCTGATCAGATTCAGGGTTTTTTCGATCTTCCGGTTGACAACATTTACGCCACTCCGATCATGATCGGCGACATCTGGAAGCAGGACTACGGTGATTTGGTGGTGGTTTCGCCCGACGTGGGCGGTGTGGTGCGTGCCCGCGCTCTGGCCAAGTTGCTGAATGACTCGGACCTGGCAATCATCGACAAGCGCCGCCCACGGCCAAATGAAGCCAAGGTCATGAACATCATCGGTGATGTGGCTGGCCGTACCTGCGTTCTGGTGGACGACATGGTGGATACCGCCGGAACATTGTGCCAGGCTGCCGGCGCGCTCAAGGATATTGGTGCCAGCCGGGTCATTGCGTACTGTACGCACCCCGTTCTCTCGGGTGCGGCGATCAGCAACATCGAAGCTTCGGGTTTAGACGAGTTGATCGTAACAGACACGATCCCGTTGCGGGGTGCCGCCCTGGAGTGCAATCGCATCCGCGTGCTGAGCGTGGCGGGGATGCTGGCGGAGTCCATCCGCAGAATTCATTTGGAAGAATCGGTCAGTTCACTGTTCATGGTGGACTGACACCCGGGAATCGAGCCCCGGGTATGGGTGATCCGGTACATCTGGTCGCGGGTGTGCCGGATTTTTAGTTCAATCCGTAATACGCGGAGATTAGACCATGAGTGATTTGTTCAACCTTGAAGCCGAAGTTCGCGGCGACATGGGGAAAGGTGCGAGCCGCCGCCTGCGTCGCGAGGGCAAAGTCCCGGCCATTTTGTACGGCGGTGGCCGTGATTCCGTAGCCATCACCCTGAAGCACAATCAAGTGGTGCGACAGCTACAGGAAGAGGCTTTCTATTCACACATCCTGACCATCAAGGCTGGAGACAAGACGCAGCAGGCCATTTTGCGGGATGTGCAGCGTCATCCGTTCAAGCCCACGATTCTTCATATGGATTTCATGCGTGTCACCGCTGACTCGGCAATTCGAGTCAATGTGCCGTTGCATTTCATCAATGAAGAGGCGTGCGCCGGTGTGAAGACCGGTGGAACGATCAACCATTCCGCTACCGAGGTCGAGGTTTCCTGCCTGCCCAGGTACCTGCCCGAGTACATTGAAATTGATCTGATAGACGTCGAATTGGGGCAAACCGTTCACCTGTCTGACCTGAAGCTTCCGGAAGGCGTCGAACTCACGGCGTTTATGCATGGTGGGGACCAGGAGGAGCACGATCAGGCGGTGCTGTCGGTCAATATTCTGCGTGCCGCACCCGCGGAGGATGAAGAAGGCGACATCGAGGCTGAGCCCGGAGTTGAAGATCAAGATCAGGATCAAGAGCCGGACTGAACGCAGTCCCCAACCGTCGCAGGATGGTAACCACCCGTGTCGGAGCATCCGATCCAGTTGCTGGTGGGGCTGGGAAATCCAGGGCCCCGATATGTGCAGACTCGTCACAATGTCGGATTCTGGATGGTCAATGAAATTGCCCGCCGATACGGCGGGCAATTTCGAAGCGAACCCCGATTCCATGGGGATGCCTGCCGAGTGGGGATCGACGGTGCGCAGGTCTGGCTGTTCAAGCCCCTCACCTTTATGAATCGCAGCGGCCAGGCGGTGCAGGCGCTGGCCCATTTTTACAAGCTGCAGCCCCAGGGCATTCTGGTCATCCACGACGATCTGGATTTGCCTCCGGGTACCGTGCGTTATAAGCGAGACGGTGGACACGGTGGTCACAATGGCTTGCGGGATCTGCATGCCCAGTTGGGCACCAACCAGTATCAGCGCCTGCGCCTCGGTATTGGCCATCCCGGGCAGGCCGCCCAGGTGGTGGACTATGTGCTCGGCAAGCCAGACGCCCAAGACCGTGTCGCCATCGAACTGGCGATCGACAGGGCGGTCGATGTGGTTCCCGAACTTGTGGCGGGTGAGGCTGGCGCGGTTATGAACGCCTTACACAGTCGTTGATCGAACGCGGTCGGCGCAGGAGCGGGTTATGGGTTTCAAGTGTGGCATCGTAGGGCTGCCGAACGTAGGCAAGTCGACCTTGTTCAATGCGCTCACCAAGGCGGGCATCCAGGCCGAGAACTATCCTTTCTGTACCATTGAGCCCAACGTTGGTGTTGTGCCGGTGCCGGATCCACGCCTGGACCGGCTGGCCATGATCGTTCGGCCCCAGCGGGTGGTGCCCACCACCATTGAGTTCGTGGACATCGCCGGGCTGGTGGCAGGTGCGTCCAAGGGGGAGGGCTTGGGCAACCAGTTCCTGGCCAATATTCGCGAAACCGACGCAATCGCCCATGTGGTGCGCTGCTTCAATGATGATGACGTCACCCATGTGGCGGGCAAGGTCGATCCCCTGTCCGACATCGAGGTGATCAACACGGAACTGGCTCTGGCCGACCTGGCCACCGCCGAGAAGGCGCTTGATAGAGCGGTGCGGGTGGCAAAGTCCGGCGACAAGGCGGCGGTTGCCCGCAAGTCAGTTCTGGAGCGTGTGTTGCCGCACCTGAACGCGGCCAGACCGGTGCGGTCTTTGCGCCTGGCGGACGAAGACCTGGCCCAGATATACGATCTGCACCTGTTGACGCTCAAGCCGACGCTCTATATCGCCAATGTGGATGAGGATGGTTTCGAATCCAACCCCCGGCTGGACGCGGTAGCGCAGCTCGCCCGTCAGGAGGGCGCCCAAACGGTCGCCGTATGCGCACGCATCGAAGCCGAGCTGGCGGAATTGGATGATGAGGAGAAAGGCGAGTTTTTGGCCGAGATGGGGCTGGATGAACCCGGTCTCAACCGGGTCATCCGAGCGGGTTACAGTTTGCTGGGACTGGACACCTACTTTACCGCCGGCGAGAAGGAGGTCAGGGCCTGGACGTTTGAGTCCGGCATTTCCGCGCCCAAGGCCGCGGCAGTAATCCACACGGATTTTGAACGCGGTTTCATCCGGGCCGAGGTCATCGCCTATGATGACTATATCCTTGGCAACGGCGAAGCCGGTGCCAAGGAAGCCGGTAAATGGCGCTTGGAGGGGAAGGAGTATCTGGTCCGTGACGGCGACGTGGTACATTTCCGGTTCAACGTCTAATCGTGCCGTCAACCTTGACAGCAGGCGGTCACGCTCCTGATAATTCGCCGCCTTCACCTCAATGGCTATGTAGCTCAGTTGGTTAGAGCACAGCACTCATAATGCTGGGGTCGTTGGTTCGAATCCAACCATAGCCACCATCTTATATTTCGATAAATCAACATATTGCGGTCTCTCTTCGTTAGCGATTTTCAACTAGAGAGATCACGGGGCTACTCAGGGGCTACCGGCCCGCTTGTTTTAGGCGTCGCAAGGTGCTGGCCTGCGCGTTGCTACCGATCCCCAGGATAAACAGCACACGGAAGCGCAAGCCATGCTCATTCTCCCCCGTCGCCCCTCCCCAGGTCACCCTCGCGATACTGTCTTTGGCCTCGGCGAAGCTCAGCCCGTCGATGACGGTGGCGAAATCACGGTAGCGTCCAGCCGGCACCGCGAGGATGTACTCCAGCGTGCGCTTTTCGGTGATCTGCTGCCGCTCCACCTCGGCCACATTGTCCAGGTGCAACAGCCCCCGGTCGGCCACGACGATAATGCGCTTGTTCGAGTGGCGCTTCACACAGCGCTCTAGCATGGGAAGGAGCGTCTTGACTTCCGCGACGTTGCCTTCGAACACGTCGAAATCCAGCGGCCGTCCGCATCAGCGTGAGCACACACGCGTGCCGGCAGGCGGCTTCATCGGGTGTGCTTCCGAAGCTTTTCTCCAAGCGCAGAATGCCCAGTCAGGATCGAAAGCCCTGCTGCGGATGAGCACGTGATCGCAGGATGGTTGCCACTAGAGCGGCGGCGGTGGCCTCAAAGCCACGAATCGCATCAATAGCGACGCGGGCCTTGAACCCGGTGCTGTCACATTTACGGCATCTGGGAATGATCGAAGGCTTCTGTCAGGTGACATTGTACCCTCAAATTCCTACTTATCCATTTATCCAGGATCCGGCGTTCGGTGCACCAGATTCACCACGGAGACTTGTCAGACCATCTCAGATATGCCACTGCCGCTTCCTAGGGCTCACTACTTGATTGCAAGAAAGCCTTCGAAGCACAAGTATTTCTGTATTGTATTGGTATCCATGAAGCCCGCTCTGCGAAGCAGATCCAGGTTACCCTGGGTCGAGAATGGCTCGAGAACCCCTTTCAGGCTCCTGCTTTTTGCGACGATGTCCTCGGCCGTATATCCCTGTCTAATCTTATAGTCGGTATACAGGGCGGTCATGATGTCCTGGAACCTTGCATCAGCACCTCGGACCTTCTCGAACAGAAGTAAGGCGCCACCCCAGTTGAGCGTCTCGTATAGTTTGTCGATCAAGCGCTGGCGAACCGACGGATTGATGAACTGCACCGTGTAGTAACACACGATCATGTCTGCCGGCTCCATATCCATCTGGACGGCATCCGCTGATACAAAACGTGCATTTAGGTCTGGAGCCTTGTGCCGCTTTTGTTCCGCAACGGCGATCATGTCTTCTTCGATGTCGATGCCCACAAAGCACGCATTCGGCTTGAGCTTGTTGTGCTCTGCGAGCTTTAGCGTCAGTGTGCCGGTTGAACACCCAATTTCATAGGTGATCGAGTCCGGCTTGACGAAAAAATCGCTGATATCGCAGATGAGGTCATGTCCCTCGTTGTAAAGCGGGACCGACTTCAAAACATGCTCGTCGAATGTGCGAGTTGTGTCTCCACTGAACTTCCAGTTTCCTTGCTCTGCGCTGATATTGTCTCCTACGCTAGACATCGCTCCCCTCCGAAACGTGCATGGGCTTCACACCCCTGGCAGCAATAAGAACTTGATAGTCGGCATCATAGGTATCCAACTCTTCGGGTGTCAGTTCCTCTGCCGCTATGCCATAAAGGAACGCAGTGGCTGCTAGGATGTTTCCGTATCCCTGTACCTCAACATTCTCCTCACGGAAGCGTTCGCTAAAAATACGCCGAACGGAGTCTTCCGTCATCCGCCAGTAAACGCCCCAATGGTCTTTTCCCAACCTGCGGCCAACCCTACTGGTGCCGTGTGTTGCCATTAGCAAGACGCCTCCTGGTTTGAGGATGCGGTGCAGATGATCCATCGCTGCCTGAAAGTCGTAAATCATCTGAATGGTATGCGTGAATATGATGCACTGGAACGTGTTCGAAGGGACCTCGTCCGCAGCGCTGAGATCAGCTACGATGGTTGCGAGGGGATTGCCGGCTTCGACATGAAGAACATCACCGTCCGTGACATCGTCGTTGCCGAATCGAAGGGTGTAGAAATTGTCGCCGATCTCTAATACCCGCCCCTTGATGTCACCTTGGTGTTTGCCGAGGAATGCTTCGATGTAATGTCGATCGAGAATGGTTCCTCGGTCGGCGCCAAAACTCCGGCTGATTGGGGTTAGTCGACGCAGATCACCAAAGTTAACTGCG
>Ga0316190_10003148_pt1 | contig 11982 bp, 4 predicted proteins | sample Eddworburrow2_MG_FD_204929 | JGI IMG/M metagenome (GOLD analysis project Ga0316190, IMG submission 204929) | Coastal sediment microbial communities from Maine, United States - Eddy worm burrow 2 | ecosystem: Environmental > Aquatic > Marine > Coastal > Sediment | place: USA: Maine | collected... | reverse complement strand
TTCGATACTTACAACAATCGTCCGCCCGACGACACCGATCGCAATACGTTCACGACGACAGCCGGGCTATCGTTTCGATTCTAATTAATCCGTCCTGAAAAATAGCATCATGTATGGGAGAATGCACAAATGGCTGATGGCATCATGTCAAGAAGTCTGAAGAAAATCGCGTTAGTCGCTGCTATCGTTCTGGTGGGTTGGTCCGTTGTCGCTGCCCAACAAACATCGTCTTTGCATGAAACCAAACCGTCGGAAGTCGAAGAGACCGTATTTGCGCCGCCGACGCTCGATCAACTCAAAACATCGCGTGCGGAAGCCGAAGCTGCGACGGATTTGAGTGAGTCTGACAAGAAAAACATTTTGAGTTTCCTGGACCAGGGAATTCGCTTGCTGGGAGAGACGGAACGTCTTAAAGCTGAGACACAGAAATTTAACGAAAAATTAAAGACTACGCCGGCCAGGATCGAAGAAATAAAGACTGAGCTCAGCCGGGAAATACCGGCCCCCGATCAAATTATTGATCGTACTGAGGCCTCACGGATGACAAACGCAGAACTGGAACAGCGTAAGCGTGAAGAAAGAGCATCTCTGGCAGCGGTTCAAGACGCTTTCAATAACTTGCAAGATCAAATCGTGGCGCTCAAAGCCCGGCCGGTGCAGCTGCAAAAAGAGAGTACCGACGCCATGCGCCGCTTGCAAGAGGTGCGCCAGGCGCTCAGAGCCAACAGCCCGGCTTCCGATGAGCCCCGCATGCTGGCTGAGGCCCGCAGGACCCCACTGCTGGCTGAACATGCCATGCTCAAGGCTCAAATTAAGTCAATTGAACACCAACTTTTAAATCAGGGAGTTTCAGTGTCGCTGCTGACGGCTGAACGGGATTTGGCCAACTTTGAAGTGTCTCAGCGCGAAAACCGGGCCCAGGCCTGGCAGGCGATCGCACGACAACGCAGGCAGCAGGAGGCGATCCAGGCGCGGCTGGACGCCGAAGTCGCCAAGAATTTAGCGCAGGATTTACCGCCCGTTGTCAAAGAACAATACGACGCCAACATCAAGCTTGGCAAGGACCTGGAACAGCTCACCGCTGACGGGACCCAGACGGCACAAACGCTTGATCGGCTGCAGTCCGAGCTGAAAACACTGGAAGAGGAATTTGCCCAGATCCGACAGCGTGTTCAAGGTGTTTCACTATCAGAAACCATCGGTTTAACCCTGCGCCAGCGCCGTCGGGATCTTCCCGGACCGGAAAGCTACCGCCGTAATTCTGCCCAGCGACAATTGATCATTGGCCAGGTGAGTGAAGCTCAGTTTATCATCGACGAAAAGCAACGCGACCTGGCGGATATAAAATCTGAAACCGAGCGGATTTTGCTAACCCTGCCCTCGGCTCCTGAAGAGAATGTTGCCAAATGGGAAGAAAGAATCCGGTCGCTGCTATTAGATCGACGTGATTTGCTGGACAAATTAGAAAATTCCTACCGGCGCTACTACCAAAGACTGCAATCCCTGGAATTTTCCGAACAACGTATGTCTTCTCTGATTGATGAATACGCCGATTTTCTGGACGGCCAATTGTTGTGGATGCGCAGTTCCAGGATCATCGGTCCGACGGATTTGCGGTATCTGCCGGCGGCATTGTTCTGGATTGCCAGTCCCAATAACTGGTGGTTGCTGATCAAAGATCTGATGACATCATTCGGCCGCACCCCGATTAGCTGGATATTAGGTCTCCTGCTTGTTGGTAGTCTCTTTGTCGGTCGAACCTGGGCCAAACACAATCTGGAACAGCTTTCCAAAAGTGTGGGTCGCGTGAGAAAGGACGCTTTCATGCTCACGGTGCGCGCTCTCGGGCTGACCCTATATCTGGCTAGCAGTTGGCCGTTTTTGCTGGTTCTGGTCGGCTGGCAACTGAGCGCGTTGCCATCCGCGAGCGATTTTTGTCGGGCGGCCGGGTTTGGACTGTTAATCGCAGGCCACATTTGGGGGATATTAAACTTTTTGAATTATCTCTGCCGTGAACAGGGGGTGGCGCAGGTTCATTTCCGGTGGCAAAAGGTAACCAGTTCGGCGCTTTGTCGCCAGCTATTGTGGCTTAAGCCCCTGGGGGTGTCCCTAATATTCCTGGTCGCGACCATTGAGGCCACCAATAAAATTGCATACGGCAATTCTTTGGGGAGACTGGCGTTTATGGTTGTCATTACCGCTTCGGCCGTGTTTGCCGTAAAGATATTCCGGATTACCTCAGGCAAGTCAGCGGCTACTGAAGAAACCTCCAAACAAGGCTTGCTGCTCAAACTGCGGTTTTTATGGTATTGCCTGTCGATTGGGTTGCCCGGATTGCTGGTTCTGCTGGCCGCCATGGGATATTTTTACACCGCGCTGCAGTTGAGCTGGCAATTCCACAATACCTTCCTGCTGGGATTTGCCCTTGTCCTGGGAAACAATCTGGCCCTGCGCTGGCTGGTCATCGCCCAGCGTCGTTTGGCCCATGAGGAAACCGTCCGCAAACGCAAGGAAAAACTCGAGGCCGAGCACGCGCAGGCGGGCGAATCACCCATCGATTCCATCGAAATTGAGGAGCCCGAAATCAGCCAGGCTCAAATTACCGAACAAACCCGCTCTCTGTTGCAAATCCTTTTATTTTTCTCAGGCTTAATCGGTCTGTGGGTAATTTGGAATGATGTGTTGCCGGCCATGCAGGTGCTCGAAGACATCCGTCTGTGGAGTTACAGCGCCGAGGTGGATGGCGTAACCAAGGTTGTGCCCATTACCCTGACCAATGTGCTTTTGGCGATTTTGATCGCAATCATCACCTTTGTGGGTGCCCGCAACCTGCCCGGCGTGTTGGAAATAACACTGCTTAAATATTTACCCCTGGATGCCGGAGCCCGCTACGCCTTTTCTACCATTTGCCAATATGTGGTTTCTGGAATTGGCGTGATCATCGCTTTTAACTACATGGGGATTAATTGGGGCAGCCTGAAGTGGCTGGTGGCCGCCCTGAGTGTCGGTATCGGTTTCGGCTTACAGGAAATCATCGCCAATTTCGTATCCGGCCTGATTATACTCTTTGAACGCCCGGTGCGGATTGGTGATATAGTCACCATCGGTAACATCGACGGTGTGGTCTCCCGTATGCGCATCCGTGCCACCACCCTCACCACCTGGGACCGCAAGGAGTATCTTGTGCCCAACAAGGAATTTATTACCGGCCGGGTTTTAAACTGGACCCTTTCCAATGCTATTAACCGGGTTATAATCACTGCCGGCATCGCCTACGGGTCGGACACCGAACTGGCCCGCGAGCTGCTGCTCAAAGCAGCCCAGGAACATCCCAACGTTCTCGAGGATCCGGCGCCGATCGCGACATTTGAAGGATTTGGTGACAACGCCCTGAACTTTTTGCTGCGCTGCTACCTGCCCAATTTGGACAATCGACTGGTAACCATCACCGAATTACACACGAGCATTGATAAGGCCTTCCGCAAAGCCGGTATCACGATTGCCTTCCCGCAACGGGACGTCCATCTGGATTCTACACATCCCCTGGAAGCCCGGGGTACGACCGAACAGAGGCACGCTGGCGCTACCGGACCGCAAACGGATTGATCTGTCGGATCGTCTGGCACCGATAACAATACGGTATATCTTAAAGTAAAATGATGATAAATTTTATTTTCTTGTTTTTAATATTGACAGGGATGACGCCTTTGTTATTTCATCCGGTGATACCATTACCCAATCGAATACATTAATCTGGCCATTATCATTATACCCAACTGCCAACACCCTGCCGTCGGGTTTCAAACCCAGCGTATTATAAATGCCGGCATTCACCTGTGTGATATCCCTCCAAGAACTAACCCTCAATTTTCCTAAAAAATTTGACCCGATTGCTTCGACCGTTCCATCAAGCTTAAGACCGACCGTATGAAAGGCGCCTGCCGCTACCTGTATAATACCAGTCCAGGAACTAACATTTAATCGATTATAAGTTTTTGAACCTACTGCTAAGACCGTACCGTCGGACTTTAACCCTACTGTATGGTAATTACCAACAACCACCTGAACAATTTCCGTCCAGGAACTAACATTTAATCGATTATAAGTTTTAGAACCCACTGCCACGACCGTGCCGTCGGACTTCAGGCCCACCGTATGGTAATCGCTTGCAGCTACCTGAATGATATCAGTCCAATCACCGACATTTAATCTTCCAAAACGATTATATCCCGCCGCCACAACCGAGCCATCGGACTTCAGGCCCACCGTATTATATTTACTGGCGGCCACTTGAATTATATTGGTCCAGGAACTAATATTTAATTCGCCGAATCGATTCGACCCCGCCGCTAGGACCGTACCATCTGATTTCAATCCAACTGTAAAGTAACCACCAGCAGCTATCTGTACGATATCTCTCCAGGAGCTAACATTGCACTGCCCATGTTGGTTAAGCCCTGTTGCTACAACCATCCCATCAGATTTCAGACCCACTGTATGTCGCATGCCGGAAACAACATTTGGAATGGCAGACTTGGCAGAAGCATGTGAAAACGGTTTGTAGAAAAACACAATTAACAAAAGAAACATAACAGAATATGCAACGATTGTATTTTTCATTTTCTCCTTCATGTCACAAAACCTATTTGCCTTTGCTTTGTCTGCATATATTCCAAATGCTTTCCCTATTGATTAAAGGTTGAGCCCAAGAATTTTAAAGTACCACAACAATGGCACACTTTGTAATAAAAATCAATGTGATAAGAACTGCGTAAACGCAGCAACGTTGTCAACCATTCCCTGATCACCGCTGGATGGTTGCCAACCTTCTCATTTCACGTTATATCTATGGGAGTTTTCGTAACTTTGTTTGAAAAAAATCAGAGACCGGAGATCCATAATGGTTGATGAACCCATTGCCACCATACAGAAGGCATTTTCGTTTAACATGGACAAGGACAAATACGGCACCATTGCTGAGATTGGGGCCGGTCAGGAGGTGTCCCGGTTTTTTTTCCGGGCCGGGGGTGCCGCCGGAACCATCGCAAAAACCATTTCCGCTTACGATATGGACTTCAGCGATGCCATTTACGGCGAAGAAGAGGACAAACGATATGTCACGGAGAACCGGGTAAAGAAAATGCTCGACAAGGAATTCCGCCTCGTGCTGGATAGGGTTGGAGACAAACGTCCCGAAAATTCCACCTATTTTGCCTTTGCCGATACGATTACCGCCAAAAGCTACAGTCAGAAGGGTGAGTGCCATGGCTGGCTGGGAATCAAGCTACAACTTTATCCGGGGGCTGCGCCCTGCGAAATTCTCCTACACGTCAGAATGCTTGATGAGAGCAATCTGATGCAGCAGGAAGCGGTGGGCATCTTGGGCGTCAACCTGATCTACGGGGCATTTAAATATTACAGTGACATCGAAAGACTCATCAGCTCACTGGGGGACAATCTGGAATGGGGTCGGCTGGAAATAGATCTGATTCGCTTCACCGGTCCGTATTTTGATAATGTGGATAACCGCTTAATGGCGCTGAAATTGGTAGAGATGGAGCTGTCTGATGCGGTGGTCTTTGCAACGGATCGTAAAACGCTGGTGCATCCATCCGACCTGTTTTACAATCGGGCGCTAATGATCATGCGCAGCATGTTCAAGCCGGTCACAAACGTCAGCACAGATATGATGAACAGCGGAATAGAGATCTTTTTGCGTACCGCTGATGTTAACGTGCAAATGGCCATGGCGGTTCCGGAAATTTCCATTGCGGAGATGCGCATGCTGGGTACATTCGACATGCAGGATATTTTAGACCGGGTGGATTGTTTGAATCTGTTGAATTATCCCGTCATCGTATCCAACTACCTGCGATTCTTTCGGGTCAGAGCGTACTTGAGCCGCTACACAAAAGGAAAGGTGGCATTTGTACTTGGAATTCCCAATCTGACCACTCTGTTTGAAGCTGAATATTACGAAGGGCTGAAAGGCGGCATTCTCGGTGCCTTCGCCTCGCTTTTCGATCGGGAAACCCTGTTGTTTGTCTACCCCATGCGCAGCCCGGACGATCCCCAGCAGATTATTACTGCCGAAACATTTCCAGTGCCCGAACCCCTCAAATTCTTCTACTATTATCTACAGGCCAACAACATGATTCTTCCGGTTGAAAGGTACAACGATGCCAATATGCATATCTGGCCCGAAGACATCCTCAAACAAATCAAAAAGGGCCGCGGTGAGTGGGAAACGAGCGTCCCCGAGATGGTTGCCGAGGAAATCATCCGCAGAGGCTTGTTCGGTTTCGCTACTGCTTGATAACCACCTTTCTGCATGTAACAGGCATCCCATGATTGGGAATCAAGTCCCCATTTGACTATCCCATTCGACATTCGGCCGTCGATCTGGCAAGCCTCAAATATTGCGGTACATTGAAGATGCTAATGGGTGCAGAAAGGAACGAAAAAAAGAAAAAAAACGACAGGTAAATACGATAGAGCGCTTTAGGATATCGTTTAAGTATCACAACGTTTAACATACTAAATTTACTACAGATATATAGCAGAACTGTACTTTGCCCTTAAAACCTGGGAATGATGATATCATAACTTTTTTAGGGCCTCTAAAAGTGCATAGATGTTGGAGAGGTATCAACGGTTTTGGGTCCCGATCTCATATTTGATGTATACAAGGTATCCCATGGCCAGTGTGAAATAAAATATATCAGAAATTCTAATTTAACAATGAATACATCAAACTACGATATACGAGGGTATTCTAAAATAGAGTCTTGACTAAAACAGGGCCTAAATATTAATCTAACTTCCCGTCATACCAATGAAAAGCAAATACGCTAAACATGTAAAATATCAGAATATCAATATTTAGCTTAGCGTTGAAGAGCATTTATGGTATTGGTCAAGAGGGTCAACCGCTCAGCGAGAAGGAGAGTTATGCCCTGATGAAATAGATTGGCTACTTCGGGGTCGTTCTTCTCCATCCGTTTAAGGGCCCGCCATGATAAGCGCTGTATCGTGCTTGGTTCTTTTGTAACTACTGCCGCAGTGCGAGATTGATTCAGGTAAAAGCCGATTTCACCAACCACTTCGCCTACCCCTCTTGTCCCTAACCGGAATGGGTTGCGATCAGGAAATTCAAGTTGCACTGTCACTTGACCGGACTCAATAAAAAATAGCTCGCCCGGTGGGTCTCCTTCCTTCATTAAATAGTGCCCGGAGCCAAGATCCAATCTCTCAAAATATTTCAAAAGAATATCCAAGTTTGTGGCATCGGGAAATAGAGATTTAAAAAGAAAATGTAAGCTCTCTTTGCCATCATTTGGGTTTTCACCAGTCGATAGTAGGATCTGATTTTCACACCACTCCAAGCCATAATCCAAGTCTGGAAAGATGCGAATGGTTTTTTCGGTTTCGTTTTTTTCAATATTACTCAATTGGGCAAAGAATCTCTTAATAGTGTTGGTCTGCCCGGACAGATCTTTTTCAATCAGAGGATTGGTAAAAACCAGAACAATCTGCTGCATCTTAGCCAAGTGTATCATCTTTTTGAAACTCAACATTGCTGTTGAGTCCAGGCCAGTTACTTGCCCAAAATCAAGCACGATAAAACGTACCATGGGTAACCTTGTCTTTTGTATCTGACGCCGCACCTGAGTTAATAGGTTGTGGGCTGTGCCAAAAAAAATGAAACCTTGCAATTGGAGAATATGGATTTCATTTCCTTTTTGAATGAGTATTTTACGATGCGCGCGGCGACGATTTACCCGACTTTGATAATTTGCGCTGGAGTAGGAGTGCTTAACCACATTAATGCTGCTGTAGTTAATGACAAAAAATACGACTGTCAGTACAATGCCCGTGGCAACCCCTTGTAAAAAGCCGACCATCGCGATAACTATCAGAATGGTTATAATGATGAAGCAATCGATCCGGGAGAATTTGAACCAAGCCTTATAAATCCATTCGAATAAAAAAGACAGCCCAAGCATCATTAGCATACTTCCCAATAGTAATTTAGGGAAAAAATATAATATTGGCCCACCCAAAAAGAGCACAAGACCGCATAGCGCTACGACAATTATTCCCGCCAGACGACCTCTCCCACCTATTTTATGGCTCAGCGTGGATTCACTGAGCAGATGAAAGCCGACCAGGCCGCCAACAAAACCACATATAATGTTGCCGATTCCGACGGTCTGCAATTCATGATCTAAATCAATATCTTTTCTCACAACCAGCTCAAGTCCGCTCGCATTAAGTAGAAGCGACACAACACTGATAACAAGAATAGTGGCCACTTTTCCAGTTTGTCCTAATATCACAAGCCAGTTCACATCAGTCAGATCGGAAAAGGCAAAAGAATATGAAAATGTTTGCTCTGGCGGCTCAAGTAACCAGCCATGTGCATTAAGCTCGGCAATCGAGGTGTTAGTGATCCACATGACAACATAAAACAGGCCCACTGCTCCTAAAATCATAGTCGGCATAATTAAAAAATGACGATAGTGATTTAAAATTATCAGTAGGAGGATAGCAAAAATCAAAGCTGGTAGCCAGTGCAGCCACATATCGGATTGGAAAAGTGCTGGAATGGTAGAAAAATCAGGTAATACATCCGTCATTACCGTAATGGCGCCAGTGATCAACAACCAGCCTGTACCAGCAAGGAAGCCACCGACAACCGGATAAGGTAAAAACCGAACCAAGTTTCCCAAGTTATAATACCCTAATGCCAAGAACAATAGGCCAGTCAATATAGAAGTCAATGCAATGGCAACAACAACTGTGATAAATGTCTCCTCCAGCGTTGCCTCCGATGGCATTGTATTGAAAATTGAAGCTACAATCAGGGCCAAAATTACTGCTGGAACCTCTTGCGGAGCCGCAATTGTTTCTGGAAAAGAGCTGAATAAGGTGACCACAATTCCTATGATCATCGTGCCAAATAGTGTCAGCACAATGCCGATAGGGGCAAAACTGGAAAGTTCACCGGCAAAGACTAAAGATGCCAATGAGATTGAAAAAGTTATTACTAAAATACCAACTATCAGACCCGCTATTAGATTGGGAAACAGCCGATCCGGCCGAAGTTCATCTACCAATGGTGATAATAAATGTTTATTGTTCGATGTCCTAGGCACAGGCTGTGGCATAAATTGCTCCCTGTCATGATGTGGTTTGAGATTTGGTAATAAGTGCCCGATATATTCGAGCTTATCTGAAATTCGGCAAATTTTAATGATATGCTCTAAATCAACCCCAAAGTTAGCCAAGCCCTGACGGTTGATTTCTGCCATAACCTGCAATCAGTTCATTTTGCAGGTTTCATCAGGATATCCAAAATAAAAACCCCATCTCCAATACTGGAAACAGGGTTTTATGATCCATCCATATGCTTTCCCTTTTGATTAATGGTTGGAGCCCAATAATTTTAAAGTATTACAACAATGGCACACTTTGTATTAAAAATCAATGTGATAAGAACTTCATAAGCGCACCAACGTTACCACACCTTCCCCAATAAACGCTGGATACTTGCCAACCTTCCCATTTCACGTTATATCTGTGCGAGTTTTCATACTTTGTTGGAAAAAAATCAGAGACTGGAGATCCACAATGGCTGATGAACCCATTGCCACCATGCAAAAGGCCTTTTCTTTTAATATGGACAAGAACAAATACGGCACCATTGCTGAAATTGGGGCTGGCCAAGAGGTGTCCCGCTTTTTTTTCAGGGCCGGGGGTGCCGCCGGAACCATCGCAAAAACCATTTCCGCTTACGATATGGACTTCAGCGATGCCATTTATGGCGAAGAAGAGGACAAACGATATGTCACGGAGAACCGGGTAAAGAAAATGCTCGACAAGGAATTTCGCCTCGTGTTGGAAAGGGTCGGTGACAAACGTTCCAAGAAATCAACCTATTTTGCCTTTGCCGATACGATTACCGCCAAAAGCTACAGTCAGAAGGGTGAGTGCCATGGCTGGCTGGGGATCAAACTACAACTTTATCCGGGGGCTGCGCCCTGCGAAATTCTCCTACACGTCAGAATGCTTGATGAGAGCAATCTGATGCAGCAGGAAGCGGTGGGCATCTTGGGCGTCAACCTGATCTACGGGGCATTTAAATATTACAGCGACATCGAAAAACTCATTCGCTCACTGGGGGACAATCTGGAATGGGGTCGACTGGAAATAGATTTGATTCGCTTCACCGGTCCGTATTTTGAAAATGTGGATAACCGCTTAATGGCGCTGAAACTGGTAGAGATGGAGCTGTCCGATGTCGTGGTCTTTGCAACGGACCGCAAAACCCTGGTACATCCATCCGAACTGTTTCACAATCGGGAGCTAATGATCATGCGCAGCATGTTCAAGCCGGTCACGAACGTCAGCATTGATATGATGAACAGCGGAATAGAGATCTTTTTGCGCACCGCTGGCGTTAACGTGCAAATGGCCATGGCGGTTCCGGAAATTTCCATTGCGGAGATGCGCATACTGGGTACATTCGACATGCAGGATATTTTAGACCGGGTGGACTGTTTGAATCTGTTGAATTATCCCGTCATCGTATCCAACTACCTGCGATTTTTTCGGGTCAGAGCGTATTTGGGCCGCTACACAAAAGGAAAGGTGGCATTTGTACTTGGAATTCCCAATCTGACCACTCTATTTGACGCTGAATATTACGAAGGGCTGAAAGGTGGCATTCTCGGTGCCTTCGCCTCGCTTTTCGATCGCGAAACCCTGTTGTTTGTCTACCCCATGCGCAGCCCGGACGATCCCGAGCAGATTATTACAGCCGAAACATTTCCAGTGCCCGAGCCTCTCAAATTCTTCTACTATTATCTACAGGCCAACAACATGATTCTTCCGGTTGAAAGGTATAACGATGCCAACATGCATATCTGGCCGGAAGACATCCTCAAACAAATCAAAAAGGGCCGCGGTGAGTGGGAGACAAGCATCCCCGAGATGGTTGCCGAGGAAATCATCCGCAGAGGCTTGTTCGGTTTCGACACCGGTTGATAGCCACCTTTCTGCATGATCGTCTGATTTAGAATTGAAACGGCTGGGAAACCATCATCTGAACACCGAAGCCTTCATCAGACACAGCCGAATCGATCCGGGCCACCAGGCCTTTAGCCCAGAAGCGCACCCCCAAGCCTGCGCTCCACTTCATGTCCTCATGCAGGCGTTCGACGCTCCATTCCGGCGCCACGCGACCGATTTCGACAAACGGCACAAACTGCAGCCATTGGATGCCAAGGTATTTCTGCAGCCAGGGCCAGCCGTCAAACGGGTTCCAGCGCGGAATGAGGCGCATTTCTGCGGCATAGTAAATTGCCGCCTTATCACTGAATCGCTGGGATGGGTATCCTCGCAAACGCCAAAGCCCCCCTAAGGTAGCACCGGCAAAAGACGGTGCCCCGTTTTCGATGTCTCCATTGCTTTTTTCATTCCAGGTCGGGGAATAGGCTGTCCAGAAATCAAAAGCCAGCACCTGCTGGCGGAACCAGTTCGACTCCCCCAGCGAAAAATACTTGTCTAATTCCCCGTCAACCACCGTCCAGGAATTCGAGCTATCGAACCACCCGAAATCCCGGTTGAATTTCAACCGCAGGGCGCTACCCTTGGATGGATTCATTTTAAAATCCCGGTTATCGCGAAACAGGGAAAACTCTAAACCGTTGGTTTTCACATCCTCCTGAACTTCGTCGCTGTCGACTTGCTGCAATCGGTAGAAAGGTTTCATTTCGAAATAGGTCCGTCCGCTGTGAAAGGGGTTCCAGGACTCGCCCCCGGTTGCGCCATCGACAAGCAGTCCCTGGTCTACTACCTGGGTGCTGATAATCTCATCTTTGCCGTGGCCGATTGGCAGCAGATATTTAAAACGCAGCCGGAAAAAGTTGTCCCAACCGTCGCTTTCGACATAATCGTCTTTGTCGGAATCATTGCTGC
>Ga0316190_10003144_pt1 | contig 11990 bp, 9 predicted proteins | sample Eddworburrow2_MG_FD_204929 | JGI IMG/M metagenome (GOLD analysis project Ga0316190, IMG submission 204929) | Coastal sediment microbial communities from Maine, United States - Eddy worm burrow 2 | ecosystem: Environmental > Aquatic > Marine > Coastal > Sediment | place: USA: Maine | collected... | reverse complement strand
CTCGCGATCGGCGTGCGGCCGGACACCACGCTGGCGAAGGCGGCCGGGCTGGATATCGGCGACCGCGGTGGGATCCGAGTCGACAAGCATATGCAGACCTCTGACCCGGACATCCTCGCGGTCGGCGACGTCATCGAGGTCAAGGACACCGTCACCGGCGAGTGGAGCCTGATGGCGCTGGCCGGGCCGGCGAACCGGCAGGGCCGGATTGCGGCCGACGTCATCGCCGGGAGGGATTCCAGCTTCCGGGGTGTCCAGGGCACCGCGATCATCGGGCTCTTTGGCGGCGCCGCCGCCTGGACGGGAATCAACGAAAGGACGCTCGAGAGGCTCGGCGAAGACGACTACGAGAAGGTCTTCATCTTCCCGAACTCCCACGCCGGCTACTTTCCCGGCGCCAAGATGATCGGCATGAAGATCCTCTTCCGCAAATCCGACGGCCGTCTCCTCGGAGCGCAGGCGCTCGGCCATGATGGACCGGCGGTGGACAAGCGGATCAGCGCGCTGGCCGTGGCCCTGCAGATGGGCGCGACGATCTACGATCTCGAGGAGGCCGAGCTCTGCTACGCGCCCCAGTTCGGCAGTGCCAAGGACCCAGTCAACTACGCTGGGATGGTCGCCGCCGACGTTCTTCGCGGCGACATGCCTGTCACGCACTGGGACGGCATCGGCGACGCTTTCCTGCTCGACGTGCGCCAGCCTGTGGAACTGGTCGTCGAGTCGGTTCCCGGCGCGGTCAACATTCCGTTGCCGGAGCTCCGCGCGCGCCTGGATGAGCTGCCGAAGGACCGCGAGATCCTGATCATCTGCCGCTCTGCGCAGCGTGCCTACTACGCGACGCGGATCCTGCTACAGAACGGCTTCAATGCTCGAAACCTCTCCGGCGGCATGCTGGCGCGGGCGATGCAGACAAGGGCCTGAGCTGATGAAGCGCGACGAACCCACTGCGGGACTGCTTAAGGTCGGACATCGACAGGAGTCATGAATGGACACCATGCCGGAGCTGTTTTCTCGTGGGGTCGAGGAGCTCCTCGGGCGGGCGGGTGGACCCCTTCGCTTTCGACTGGTGGTCATGCCAACCGTGGTCGTCATCCTCGCGATCCGAGCCCACCTGAAGGATGTCCGGGAGGGAAAGTCGGTCCGGGTGGGGGCTTTCCTCACGAGCCCGACCGAGCGCCGACGGCTCCTCCGTTCCGCGCTGCGAGACATCTCGAGAGTCTTCATCGTGGCGTGCGTGCTGGACACCACCTATCAGCTCCTGGTTCTACGAGCGTTCCACCCTGGCCAGATGCTGGTCGTGGCCGTGGTATGCGCCATCGCGCCGTATGTTTTGATCCGCGGCCCGGTCACGCGTCTCGTTCACTTCCTGCAACGGCGTTGGGGCAGCGCTGCCGAACCAACGACGGCCACCACGAATCCGGACGCCGAAGGCCACGGGAAACAGGAGTCAGCCGATGAGTGAAGAGAGATCCGGCGTTCTCGCCAAGATCAGCTGGCCCCGTCCGTTCGCGGGACTGCAAGGCGTCAAGGTGGCCGACGTCCCACGGGAGATCTCGGCGGGCATCACCCTGGCCGCCCTGATGATTCCGCTGAACATCGGCTATGCGCAGGTGGCCGGTCTGCCCCCCGTTGCGGGTCTCTATGCGGCCATCATCCCGCTGGCGGTCTTCGCCTTGCTCACGAGCTCGCGCCACCTGGTGACGAGCCCCGATGCCTCCATGGCCGGGCTGGTCGGCGCCGCCCTGGTCGCTTTTGCCGCACCCGGGGACCCGCTGCGTCTGCAGTTCGCCCTCGCTCTGGCCGTGATTTGCGGCTTGGTGTTCTTCGTCTTCTGGTTCTTCCGGCTGGCCTTCCTCGCCAACTTCCTGTCTCGCGCCGTAATGGCGGGCTTCATCACCGGCCTCGGGATCGAGGTGTTCACCAACCAGGTGCGCAAGATTCTCGCCGCCCCGCACGTGGAAAGCGCGCACGGGGCCCTGGCGGCGGCGGAACGGCTCAAGGATGCCATGGCGAGCTCTGTCGAGACCGAAGGCTACTTCGTGGAGTTGGTGGCCCTGTTCGAATCCATTCCCAGGGCCAACCTGTACTCGGTGGCGATCGGAGTCTCCGCTTTCTTGATCGTCCGTCTAATGAAACGGTACACGCCGAAGATCCCCGGAGCATTGGTGGCCCTGGTGCTGCTGACGGTCATCGTCGCGGTGTTCGATCTCGCAGCCAAAGGAGTCGGCGTGCTCGGTGAGATGCCTTCGGGCCCACCGGCGTTGACCGTGCCCGCCATCCCCTTGGCCGACTACCTGCGGCTGCTGCCCAGCGCCCTGGCGATCGTGGCCATTCTTCTTTGCGAAGGTCTCCTCGTGGTCCGCAGCTATAGCAGCAAGTACGGATACAAGGCGGACGGCGATCAGATGTTGTTCGCCTGGGGTGCGGCCAACCTCGCGGCCGGCTTCACCGGCTCGATGATCACCGGCAACAGCCCCTCCCGCTCGGCGGCGATGGATGGCGCGGGCTCGCGCAGCCAGATGTCGAGCCTGGTGGCGGCGGGAACGATCACGCTGGTGATGCTCTTCTTCACCGACATGCTCGCCTTCCTGCCCAACGCGGCCCTGGCCGGGATCGTGGCCAATGCGGTGCTGTCGCTGATCGAGGTCCATGAGCTCCGCGAGCTGTGGCGGATGCGCCGCTCGGACTTCTGGATCGCCGCCACCTGTCTTCTCAGTGTGCTGGCCCTGGGTCCGCTGCGCGCCGTCCTCATTGCCTTCCTCCTGTCCACCATCGACGTCATCCGGCGGGCGTCCAGTCCGGACACATCGGCGCTGCTGGAAGCCCCTGACGGCAGCTATTTCACTCCCGCGGGTGTCGGCGACGCCGTCAGTCCCACGGGCCTGGTCATCTATCGATTTGGCGCCCCGCTCTACTTCGCCAACGCGACCCTGTTTCTCGACGAGGTCGAGCAGTTGGTCATGCAGGCGCCCACCCCTGTGCGCTGGTTCGTGCTGGACGCGGAAGCGATGGTCGACGTCGACACCACCGGTGCGGAGGTCCTGCGGCAGGCGATCACCATGATGGCCGATCGCGATGTCACCTTCGCCGTCAGCCGCGCCGATCGGTCCTTCCGCTCCTGGTTGGAGAAATACGGGCTGATGGAGCTGATCGACGAGAGCCGTTTCTATCCGACCAACCGACACGCGGCGGCGGCATTTCGCGAGGCGCCCTAGCCCGCGGGCCGCCGCGGGGTCACCCGTGCACGGATTCCTATCTATAATCGGCGGCACCAACGCCGAGGACGGATCGATGATGTCTAGACGAATTGCTGCGACTCAACCACGCTATCCGCGACGCTACTCCAGGAAGGGCCCGGGCTTTGTTGCGCATGGGTCCATCCTTGCATTGCTGTTCCTGCTCGTCTCTATCGCTCCCTCGAGCGCGCAGCAGCCGACACCCTCGGCGGCCGAGGAAGCCGCGGCGCTGGCCGACGAGCGCGATCCGGAAGCCTGGCCCCGGGTCCTCGAAGAGGGCTCCTTTCTGATCAAGACCTATCCTCCCCAGTTCGACGAGTGGGACGGCAGCGAGATCAAGGCGCATGCGGCGATCGAGATCTCAGAACAGGACAAGGAGGGCTCCACCTACGGGGTGGTCGACTTCATCGCCCGCACGCGGGTCGACAAGGACGCAAGAGTCGTCGTCTTCGACGAGTATCTGGGGATCGGTGCCAAGGTCCCCGCGCAGCCCAAGCTGGAATCCAAGATCCTGGGTATCCTGCAACGACGGTTCAACGACTCCGTGCGGGTCGTCTCTCTCGATCGCGTCGAGACCGCACTTGCCGCAAATCAGGCAGGGGCGGGCATCGCGAATGAGGTCGCAGTCAACAACGACCCGCCCACCATCGTCTTTGCCGAGCGGCCGACGCTCCTGGTCTACGTCGACGGCTCACCGGCCTGGCGACAGGTCGAAGGCACCAGCTATGAGCGCCTGCTCAACACCCGGCCGCTGTTGTTGCGGGACAGCTCGGCCACCCTTTACCTCCACCTCTTCGACGGCTGGCTCGAAGCTCAAACGCTCGAGGGTCCCTGGCAGGTAGGCGGGGCCGCCCCATCTGGGCTCGAAGAGGCGGCAGCGAAGGCGCAACAGGAACAGCCCGCCGATCTTCTCGATGGTGGCGTCGCCGACCAGCAGGAGGTGGACGAATCGGGCCAACCGATCGAGAAGCCGACCCTCGCCAAGGGCCCGGTGCCCGACATTGTCGTGGCCACCGAGGCGACCGAGCTGCTGGTCACCGATGGCGCTCCAACCTGGACCGCAATTCCGGAGACCGGGCTCGAGTTCGCCGACAATACGAGCGGCAATCTTCTCCGCCTGGCCTCGGGAAGCTCTTACTTCGTGCTGCTGTCGGGGCGCTGGTTCGAAGGGCCGTCCCTGGATGGACCATGGAGCTTCGTGCCCCAAGATCAGTTGGCGGATGACTTCCGCCAGATTCCGGACGACAGCCCGAAAGAGAACGTCAAGGCTTCGATCGCCGGTACCCCACAGGCGCAAGAGGCGGTGATCGCCAATTCGGTGCCGCAAACCTCGGAGATCGATCGCAAAGGGGCCGAGTTCCAACCCATGATCGACGGCGAGCCCAAGTGGAAGGCGATCGAGAGCACCTCGCTGGCCTACGTCGAGAACTCGCCCACGCCGATCCTCCGAGTCGCCCCGGATCAGTATTACGCGGTCAACAATGGCGTCTGGTTCGTCGCACCAGCGGTGACCGGTCCCTGGATTACCGCAGTCACGGTTCCAGATGTGATCTACACCATCCCGGCGAGCAGCCCTCTTCACTACGTCACCTATGTGCGAATCTACGCTTCGGACGAAGATACGGTGGTCGTGGGCTACACGCCGGGGTACTACGGCACGGCGGTGAGCGGCGATGTGGTCGTCTACGGTACCGGCTACTACTACGACCCGTGGATTGGTAGCTATTGGTACGGCTACCCCTCGACCTGGGGCTACGCCAGCAGCATCACCTACACCCCCTGGGGTGGCTGGGCTTTCTCTTTCGGTGTCGGCTGGGCCTGGGGCTACTGGGGCAGCTGGTACGCACCCTACTACCCGCCCTACTGGGGGGCCTACTGGGGCTACTACCCCCGGTATGGCGGCGCTGTGATTGGCCCGGGCGGCGGCTGGGCGGCCTGGGGACCGGGAGGATGGGCGGGCACCACCGGCAACATCTACAACAAATGGGGTCCGGTCAGCACAGTCTCGCGCTATTCCGGTGGCTACAACGCCTGGACCGGGAACGCCTGGCGCGGCCAGGTGGGCGGCGCCTACAACTCACGCACGGGCACTATCGCCGCCGGTCAGCGCGGCGCCGTCGGCAACGTCTATTCGGGCCAGTACGCCTATGGCGGACGGGGCGCGGCGTACAACCCCAACTCCGGTACGGGTGTGGCGGGAGGTCGGGTGACCGTCGGTGACGCCGACAGCGGCCGACAGGCTACAGCGGGCCGAGTGGGCGCTGCCAACCCCGGCTCCGGGCAGTCGGGTTCCGCCGGCTGGGTGCGTGGCGAGGAAGGTGGAGTCGCGCGCAAGGGTGACGACTACTACGCCGGCAAGGACGGCGAAGTCTACAAACGCAACGGTCAAGGTGATTGGAGCCAGGTTGAACGCTCTGGGCAAGGCGCGCGCGTCCAGGATCAGGCGCGATCCAGGGACCTCGACCGTCAGTATCAGGGCAGGAACTACGGTCAGCAGCGCTACCAGGGCTACCAACGCTCGACACCGCGAGCCGGGGGAGGAGGATATCGAGGTGGTGGTGGACGCCGCAGGCGCTGAGATTGGCGCGAAGTGAGTCCGGACCGGGGACCATCGCCACCGCAATGAACTTCGTGGCGGTCGGCGACTTCACCCACCTCGCAATCACGATCGGAGTCTTTGCCCCGATGTGCTCCATCACCTATTTGTTCTTCATCTCGGGAGAGAAGCTTGTGAGCTACATCGGCGAGAATGCCGTCAGCGTGGTGACCCGATTGATGGGGTCGATCCTGGCGGTGATCGGCGTCCAGATGCTCATCGAGGGTATCTATGGCGCTGTGCGGGCGTACTCGTAGGCAAGGCACGAGCTACTGTCCTACCTTGCCCTCAGCTCCTGAAGGTTCTGCGCGTTGGCGAGGCCGGTGCGAGCCCTAGGGTGGGCGGTTCTAACGCAACCGAACGTTGCGCAGGCGAATCGGCTCGGATGCAAAGTGCGTGATTTCGACCTGGTTCTTGTCTTCGTTCCAGGTGAACTCGGCTCCCAGCATGAGCTGGCCATCACCCCTGCCTTCGGCGTCGACATCGAGGATGATGAGCGAGACGTTGTAGTCGAGCGTTCGCGCCGACCGCCAGGCCTCGGCAAACTCGATCCTACGATCGGTCGCCAGGATGATCTGCCGGCCGTCTTCGGTGGGCAACGATCTCGCGTACCGGAGATCGTAGGCGAGACTCTGGCTCTCGCGGATGGTGCCGACCGATTCCTTGCTGAACAGGGTATTGGCGAAATCGCGACCACCCCGCCCCTGGGCCTTCAGAGCCTCCATCAACTTCGCCCTCTCCTCGTCGGTGCTCCAGCGATCTACCCGGACCCGTAGCCGAACCTGGCCACGCGGACCCATGTTGCTCATGTTCACTGCATTGGCATCGAACTGCAGGGGCAGCTCCTCCTCGGCAGGCAGGGGTGCCGCCATGAAGCCTAAAACGATCGCCAGGCCGAGTGCCGACACGGTAGCGACCGAACGAAGTCGTGAGAGTTGCTGTTTGAGCACTAGAGCCTTCTTTGGTGAAATAGGAAGAAGAGGGGACAGGCACCTAGTTAGCACACGAATTCGCCTAATCGGTGCCTGTCACCGCATTTCGCGAATACGTAACGATTTCACTTTAGCAACGGGTCTGCTTGGTCTTCAGCCATCGACCCACCCAGCCACTCGAGTATGCGGGCTTCCTGATAGTCGTAGAAGGGGTTGTGCCGCAGGCGCATGAGCCAGTCGGCGGGAAACCGCAAGAGATTGCGCTCGCCCCGGACGTCCAGGTGGCCGAGGAAGACGATCTCTTCGTTCGGTGCTGGGCCGCGTCCGTACAGGGGGTCGTCCGGAGGAAAGGGAAGGGCGACATGCGACAGCGAGATCACGCCAGTTGGCCAGAAGGCGTACATGGCCTCGGTAGAAACCCGAGAGGACATGGGAGCCTTGCTGCGAGTGACGACCCCGGTGCTCTGGTCGTCCTCGTTGGTAATTAGAGTGAGCGCAAACGGCAGGCCCTCATCGCCCATGAGTCGGGCGGTCAGCGGCCCCGGATCCGAGACCAGGACTGATTGGGCGATTCTGCGTCGATTGATGTCGTACAGCACCAACTCGTGTCGCCCGGGTGCAAGGTGCCCTAGCAGGTTGTCGACGACGGCATCGACCGAAACAGTGGCATCGACCGCCGAGAGGAAGGCGAGGGTCGGTGGAAAGTCCTCGATCAGGCCATCGCCGGCACGCTCTTCCACGGCTCTGGCCACACGCCGCGCGAGACGGAACACCTGATCGCCGGCATTGGTAGTGAAGGAGTTGTACTTGAAGGGGTCGTACTCCGGCTGGATGTCGGTCCAGGCGAGCTTCTCCAAGCCGGGGAGCACAGAGATTCTGCTCATCCATTTTGCCAGTGCCGCGGCCCGACTCACTCCGATCGCCGGTGAGAGCAGAACCAGACTCTTCGGAGCCGGAAAGGCACCATCATCAAGAGCCTCCAGGGTGTAGTTCACCGCCAGCGGAGCTCCGTTGGAGTAGCCGATGATGTGGACCGCCTCTGGGCCGACCTTCGACCCCAGGTGGCTCATCGCCAGCCGAACCGCCGCCGCCATGTCCTCCCACCTGGCGTATTTGTATCCCGAAGGTGCCGTCCCATGACCGGGGAGCCGGAGCCCCACCACCCAGAAGCCGTGCTGGTGGAGCACCTCACCGAGAGTGCGGAGGCTATAGGGCGAGTCCGACATGCCGTGCAGCAGCAGCACTCCACCGACAGGCTCGGCGGAGGCCAGCTCGAAGCTGCGGTTCCAATTGCGATCCCAGCGTTTCGGATCGGACGCGCTACCTGAGCTGTAACGGACGAGCTCGTACTCGGGGCCGGTGGCGGTCGGAGCGTAGACCTTCTCGTCGAGCTGGTCGAATAACTCGTCTTCCAGCTTCAGGTAGTCGTCGAAGTTCGAGACCTCGTCAGCGCGACGAGCCGTGAACTCTGCGGTGAGCTTTTCCGTGTGCCAGGGCTCGAGGCTCGGGCCACTGCGTATCGAGTGGATGTAGAGCGCCACTACCCCCAGTACGAAGCCGGAAATCGCCACCAGAAGATAGAGGCCCGCGCGCTTGGCTTTGGATGGGATCACTGCCTGTCCTCCTCGCTGATTTCCCAATAGGTGAGATCGTTCAACGTTTCCGATTTCAGACCAGGTCTATCTGCCGCACTCTGGCCCGTGCTCAGGAGCAGCTCGAGGTCGGCGGCTACCGTGGGGTGAAAGAAGAAGTACTCATGCCCCAGGATCTGGTAGCGGCCGGCCGGCGTTACATCGACCGTCTCCATTCCGGGAGCGACCGTCAGAAGCTTCCCCGCCTGGCCCAGGCGGGGAGACCCGTTCAGCCGTCGCGAGACCTTGAGGGGTGTGTCGTTGCTGGAGGCGTAGAGGGTGATGCTCTCGGCCATCGGTTCGAGTCGGGGTAGAAGCTCGATAAAGGTCTGGGAGTCGATATCGGGTGCCAGAAGGACCCACCGGTTGACGACAGGCTGCCCGGCGGAGCTCGCCGCCAACTCCTCCAAGGTCAGCATCATCCCGCGAGCCCCCAAGCTGTGGGACAGGACGTGGACATTCTCGGAGCCGAATCGATCGGTTAGCTGCGCGAGCATCTCTGCGAGAAACGGCACGCTCGACTCGAGGTCCGCAACGTCGGATGCATACTCGGTGGCGTTCCCGTTCGATGGCCAGCTGAGCAGGAGAACCGTAGCCTCGCCTTCGAGAGCTCTCTGGATCTCCACCGCCCGCCGACAGCCCCGCTTGAAGTCGTAGCTGTAGCCGTGCACGAAGATCACAATGTCACCCGTGGAGGTGCTGTCGGCCGCGGCTGAGAGTCGCTCCCAGTGGACCTCTGGATCCTCGTGGGCCTCGATCTGCATCTTGCTGGTTTCGCTCGGGACGTAGAACGGGACCTTGGGCGCAACGTCGTCCAGGATGGGAATGGGCTTAAACTCGGCCTCACAGGTACCGAAACTGGGGTTGCCCGGCTCTCCTCCGAAACGCACGAGATCGGGGTCTTCGGTCTCCTTCTGCGCCCGGTTCGTGGCAAAGAAGATGCTGGCAGTGGCGGCCTCCGGGACTTCCGGTTCCTGAGCCCGGGCTGTATGAGGCAACAGAAGCCAAACCAGGGCGAGAATCTGGGCCGCGAGTCGGTAGAGATTCATTGGCTACCACTGGCGGCGACTCGAACCGCGAGCTTCTCGAGCTCCTCGAGCGAAGATGGCGGCTCGACCATACCCGGGCCATCGGGAGCGAGTACTTGCCGGGTGGCAAGGTCGTAGACTCCGAATGCCACTCCGCAGTCGGACGCCATCGAGCCCCGGAGAACCTGCTCGAGAGTCATGGCAGCGATGGCGGCGTTGATCACCTCGGTCACGGCTACGAGTCGAGATCGATATCTCGTGTCCTCGGTCGGCGTGACCCCGTGCTCCCTCAGCGCCTTGGCTGCTGTCCGCACCGCGACGAAGATGTGTTCCACAACCGAGCGCAGTCCGAGTGTATGGGTCATCAGTGGAGAGTGAGCTGGGTCGAGATAGGCCTCGACGGCGGCGTCGACTGCGCCACAGCCGGTATGACCGAGAACGACCATCAGCTTTACGCTTTCCTTGAGGTGCTGCACAGCAACGTCGAGGCTGCCTACAGATTCGTTGCATACGACATTGCCTGCGAGGCGAACCACGAAGAGCTCATTGAGGGGCTCGAAGAAGAGGAGCTCCGTCGGAACGCGAGCATCTGAACAGGAGAGGACGGCCGCAAACGGCTGATGCTCAGGGGTTTTGCCTATCTCACTGGGAAGCAACTCCTCGAGGTTGCTGGGCACCACCAGGCTCTGCGAATCCGATGAGTCGTCCGACCACAGGCTCGAGAACCGAGTGTTGCCCTCGATGAGTCGGCGACGAGCCTGCTCAGCGTTGGTCGGGCGCTCCAGTCCGTCCTTCCGACTGGGGTCATGCTGGAATACGATCTCGAACACTCTAGTACCTCCAAGACAATCTCGTTGTCGACTGGGTCAGGGTAGCAGTGCTCATCCGGAGCCTCAATACTGCGCCACCTTCTGGGGCCAATGTGGAATGGACCCCAGGGGGCTTTCCTCCCTTCCGCTGCAAGAACCCCCTGGGATCCATCCCACGATTGACCCTGGTTGAGAGCGGCCAGTGGGAAGCGAGAAGTGGGAAGTGAGAAATGAGACGTGGGTAGTGGGCCGTGAGGGAGGGGGCTTCACTGTTCAAGGAACGGCCGGCAGAGGCACCGGCCGCTTCAATCCTCAGGGATCAGCCGAGGGCACGACGGCTGATCCACCCTCAAGACCCCACGACCTGGGACCCAAGCCCCAGGACCTCACCTTCCCGTCCTTGACATTCGGCCTCTGATCCATATGCTTGTAATATGCAACTAAATACTCCGACGCTGCGATTGGCCTATCTGACCTCTTCCCTGGTCCGGAAATTGCGCCTGCTGGAGCGTCAGGAGATGGCCTGCTGTGGTGTTCCTGTCTCTCAGGCGATGGTGCTCCAGGCTCTGCACAAGAGCGGGGGATCACTGCGAATGGGAGATGTGGCTGCGCTTCTGGGTGTCGTTCAGAGCACCGCCACTCGACTGGTGGAGCCATTGGTCGAACAGGAGTGCGTGCGCCGTGAACCGGCGCCGGAGGATGGGAGGGTCGTGATGATCGCTCTTACCCCCAAGGGTTTGCGTTGGGCCGAGGATGCGCTTGCCAGCTCGTTGCGCTGGAGCGAGGACGTGCTTGCACGGATTCCAGAGGCGCGACGCTCCGAGGTCCTCGACGCCCTGGAAGCGTTGGTGGGGGCGGTCGATGAGTGCTGCAGCGGAAGCGATGGCGAAGCGAGCTGTGATGAAGTCGGAATGACGTGCGCCCAGGTGACGCGGGGAGCCTGAACGAGAGGACTTGGATATGACTGAAGCCGTGAAGACCGATGAGAAGACCAAGATCCGTGACGAAGTGAGGAAGGCCTACGCAGCAAGAGTGGTGGAGGGGAGTAGCTGCTGTGGTCCGTCTTCTTGCTGTACCCCGGGCGAGTTGGAGTCCAAGGTTGCGGCGAGGAGCGCCGACGCGCATCAGGCGGCGGCCCTACGCATGGGCTACTCGGCTGAAGAGGTTGAAGCGGTCCCGGAGAACGCCAATCTCGGACTCGGTTGTGGCGCTCCCTTGCACCATGCCCAGCCCAAGCCGGGCGAGACCGTACTGGACCTGGGTTCCGGGGCTGGCTTCGATGCCTTCCTGGCTGCCCAGGCGGTTGGCGAAGAGGGCAAGGTGATTGGTGTCGACATGACCCCCGAGATGCTCGCCCAGGCGCGGGTCAATGCCGAAGCGGGTGGCTATGACAACGTCGAGTTCCGCCAGGGCCTGATCGAAGAGATGCCGGTGAAGGACGGAGAGGTCGATGTGATCATCTCCAACTGTGTCATCAATCTCTCGCCCGACAAGGCGGCGGTCTTTCGTGAGGCCTATCGGGTGCTGCGTCCCGGCGGCCGAGTCGCAGTCTCGGACATCGTACTGACGGCACCGCTGCCGGAGGCGATTGCGGAGAGTATCGCCGCTTACGTAGGCTGTGTCGCAGGCGCATCCCTCCTGGACGACTACATCGGATTCTTGCGCGACGCCGGCTTTCAGGAAATTGAAGTCGCGGAGTCTCGAAAGGCTGTAGAATCCCTGCCCGAGGACGACCCCATCGTTCTCAGCGTTCTGGAG
>Ga0316190_10003143_pt1 | contig 11992 bp, 9 predicted proteins | sample Eddworburrow2_MG_FD_204929 | JGI IMG/M metagenome (GOLD analysis project Ga0316190, IMG submission 204929) | Coastal sediment microbial communities from Maine, United States - Eddy worm burrow 2 | ecosystem: Environmental > Aquatic > Marine > Coastal > Sediment | place: USA: Maine | collected... | reverse complement strand
ACGAGCAATCTCATGCAGAGAATCGCCGGCCTGCCAGCGATCCCACATCAAGTTCTTCTGCTCTGCGCTGTAGTAAATCCTAGGTCTTTGCTTCATCTGCAACATCCTCCGCTCTAAAAGTAGAGCTTAGGTGTTGCATCGACCGATTGAAGTCACCGGGGCAAAGCGGCCATTCAATGAGTTAGTTGCTTGCGGACACAAAAAAAGCCCGGCACAAGGCCGGGCTTTTGGCTTTTTGGTAGCGGGGGCGTGATTTGCTCTGTTCCGACAGGGCGAAAGCGGGTCCAATTGAAAAAACGCAGAATCGTCAAATGAGCCCCTGCTCCGGGCTGATGTCCGATCTTCAAGTTGCAGATGTTTCGATGAGCTCAAAACGCCACCCCAACACGCTCATCCAGGATTTCGGTAAGTTATTCAACCCATCTTCGTATAGACCCGGGGATCGATAGCCGCCGCAGTGAGCATGCCGCTAAAGAGAGAGCCAGCGATTCCCGGCGTCAGCACATCCTGGCCGGTCAGGTACAGCCCGGGAACGGGTGTGCTCGGCCTGAGAGCGTCGGACATGATCCGTCGCGGAGTGGTTTCGAGACCGTAAAACCCGCCTTTCTCATGGGCTGTGAACTTCGCGGTTGCCAAAGGCGTGCCAAATACGCGACAGACCACCAACGGAGCAAGCGCGGGAAATCTTTCGGTGAAAAAAGCCATCAACCTGGCCTCGACATCTTCCTTGAACGCTGCCCATTTGTCGGGATCTTTCTCGGCACCGCCCGAGGCGAAATCAGCTACCGTCGACCAGTCAGCCAGCACCATGAATTGCCCGGTGTGACGTTGTGACGGCCCCGGATCGTGTCTGTCATCTTTGAGAGAAGGAAAGGACACGAACATCATCTGAATCGGGCTATCCGTGTTCGTCCATAAGCCGTCGTTCGTGTCCCAGCTCTCGAAGAACCAGTGATTCGAGCGTGTCGCACCCAGTTTGGCGATGTCTCCTTCGAATCCCAGGAACATCTCGAAGTGGCAGATCGAAGGCTTCATCGCCGCAATCTCGACGGCCCACTCTTGCTCGCAGATCTGCCGCGGAAGCAGGCGATCCACCGTTTCTCCGGCGCCGATCGCCGAGACGATCGCCGGCGCTTCGTATACCTGTCCGGAGATCGTCCGGACACCGATGGCTCGGCCATCGTCGATCAGAATTTCGCTGACCGTCGTTTCAGGACGGGCGCTGCCGCCTGCCGATTCGATCACGGGTACGAGTCCAGCGGCAATGGAACCTGCACCACCAAGGGGATAACCGGCTCCGTCGAGATAATGTCGGATGATCAGCGAGTGAATCCCGAAGCTCGCCTGCTCCGGCGCGCCACCATAGGTTCCCCATTGAGCTGACAGGACAGCAGCAAGCTTGTGATTGGAGATGTACTCGCCGATGACCTCGGAGGTCGTGCGACTACACCAGCGCTCAATCTTCTTTTTGTTCCACCAGCGATGCGCGGAACGGAACGGCTCCGGCATCGAGCGCTCGGCAGATATGAGTCGAATGGCTTCCTCCCCGGACACAAGTGCTTCGAAATAGGCATCGATTTCTGCGGCGTTATCGGGGAAACGCTCTTTCAGCTCTGATTTATACGCTTCAGCCGGGCGTCCAACCGCTATTTCGAAGCCGTCCGGAAAATGGATCGTGTCATACACGGTGCCGAGCGACTGAAACTCAATGGTCTCGCCGCTCAACCAATCGAGCACCTTTTCGCCGGGTTCATCATGACCAAACATGCCGCAGTAATGAAGGCCCACATCCCAGGTAAAGCCTTCCCTCGAAAAAGTATGCGTCAGGCCGCCGATCGTCTGTGCTTTTTCGAGAAGCAGCACTTTGTGCTTCATCCGGGACAGCGCAGTGGCCGTCGTCATTCCGCCCATGCCCGATCCAATGACAATGACATCAAATTCGTTGTCAGAAGACTTCGATTTCATACCAATACCTCCGGAATTATACAGTGACAGAGTCACTAGCTCCGAGAACGCAGCATTGCTTGCCCAACGCTTCTACGCCACGCTTGAACTCCTGGTCATCCGCGACCGCAATCCTTCTCTTCCACAGAAATGGCACGTTGTAGTGGGCAGGAATGACAATCTCTGGCTCTATTTGCTCAACGGCCTGCAACGCGTCATCCACGTCCATCGTCCAGGTGTTCTGACCGAGGCCCCCAATCGGGATCATGAGCACAGTCGGTCGCAGTCCGTCCCAATCGTTCAGGAGCAACGAATCACCGAGATTCAGGACCGTTTTGTCCCCGATCGATATGTAAAACCCCATCGCTCCAAGGCCCGTGCGTTCGCCAGGACCGGGAGTCTTTCGAATCTTGAACCCAAGCAGTGACACCTCGATCGAACCGTGCACCGCTCGCACGGCCTCGAACGTGACGTCATCGAGTTCCACGACATCGCCCACATCAAGCGGGTGCAGGTTGTCAAAGGGGACCCAGGATGTCAGTTCCCTGCCGCGAGGGTCGATAACCAGCGTCTGTCCATTCTCGGTCTTCGTAAGGCCAGCACCGCACACGACGGGCGCCCCGGATGCTTCGGCAACGCGATCCGACTGCCAATGATGATCCGGATCACCGTGAGTGATGACGATATGTGTAATCGTCGGCCACTCCTCCTCTGGGATCAGGCTCCGGAAATCAAAAATATAGAAGAATTGGCCGGGGTCTATTGCAACCCTTATGTCGCCCTCCTCGACCAGGAACGCGTTATACAGGTAATGGGTGATCTTCACTCGGCTTACTTCCGATGGAACGGGCACAGTCGCGGAAATGGTCGGCTAGCCGACGCTGACCATGCGCTTCACCGATGACATCCATCGTCATCACGCTCGCCATAAATTCAACCGGGCCAAAGACCTTTGCGGGCGTCAGCCAGCGCATTGCGCCCACAGCCGCCGAGACGAGAGCCTTGGGAACGCCCGTAATTCTCTCCGGCTGATCGAGAACGTCGAAGGCCAATTTTGCAATTTCCCGGTACGTAAACACCTCCGGACCACCGACATCGAACTGCTGTTCCTGACTATCGATAGCGCCGACACAGAACTCGGCAAGATCAGCGCCATGAATAGGGTTGATCCGACTCGAACCATCGCCAAACAAGTAGACACGGCCTGACCGGGCCATTGAAAGAAGTTCCTCCATGTCCGAGAAGAATCCCGTTGGGCAGATGACCATATCGTCCAGAGTTGACCGTCTCAATTCGTCAACGAACGCCTGCTTGGCCTGAATCATAGCGATGTGGCGCAACTTCTCGGCGTTCAGGACGTGCACGTACATAAACTTCGAAACGCCCGATGCTTCAGCCACGGTCAAGAGATTACTGTTTGCCTGATAGTCAACATCTTTATAGGTCAACCCGTCCTTTTGGCGCGTAATTCCTACCGACGAGAAGACGACGTCGATGCCGTCGCAGAGACCGTTGAGGGAATCGGGATCGGTGACTTCTCCTACGAACAATTCATCCGCATGCTCCTCCACAGAAGCAAGTTTCTCCGCGCTTCGACCGAGCGCACGGACCCAATAACCCTTCGCTTTTGACGCCTTGACTACGAACTGACCGAGATAACCTGTGGCGCCGGCAACCAGAACCTTCTTCATGCCTGCTGCACACCTCGCATTTCAATGTCTGCCTTGATTGCATTGTGCGCTTGCGCCGGAAGCCGTCAATTCTGGGTTTTACGGATGATGTACCTTGGTGACAGGCGATCCTGGTGCGCCAAATCCAATAGGACCGCGAGGAATCACAACGCTAGGTAGCTCTACGAATTGAAGCCAGTGCCAAAGTGAGGCATGAATGGATCCAGCTAGCTTCTTGGGATCGGATTTGGAGTCTGAATAGTGCCCTTAAGCGAGTTTGTGCCTGGCCAATTGTGGTTGCAGGACTACCCAATCCATTTCGCAGGCTGTGATTTCGATGCCCGCATGGCCGTGATAAGGGTTTCCGATACGGAACTCATGATCCACTCACCGTGCGAAATCGACTCTGCGACAAGAGACGCAATTTCAGCTCTTGGCGACGTGGCCTATATCGTTGCCCCAGGCTCCTATCACCATATTCATATCGCCTCGGCACAAGCGGCCTTCCCGGAGGCAGACACCTACATATGCCCTGGAATCGAAAGAAAGCGGCCTGACCTCGATTTTGACTGGTTCCTCGGAGATCGGCCTCCGGCAGCCTGGGCAGGGGTCCTCGATCAGGTCTTGGTTCGGGGCAACAAATTCATTTGGGAGGTGGTCTTTTTCCACAAGCCGAGCAAGACGCTGCTTGTCGTTGATCTCATCGAGAATTTTACTGACCAGACTCCAAACGTGAACTGGCTGTTGAAGCTATGGTGGAAGGTTGTCTTTCACATGTGGGATAACCCGAAACCAGCGCCGGAATATCAGATGGGATGGAAAGATAAGACTGCAGCACGCGACTCGCTGCAGAGAATCCTCGAATGGGACTTCGATAAAATCGTCCTGTCCCACGGCGACCTGATCGAAACGAATGCCAAATCAATGGCACAAGAAGCTTGGGAAAAGCCGCTAAGCGTGTCCTGAAGACTTCTAACGTCGTTTCCATCACAAAAAAGGCCCTCGCGAGGAGGGCCTTTTCCTGTTTTTGGTAGCGGGGGCAGGATTTGAACCTGCGACCTTCGGGTTATGAGCCCGACGAGCTGCCAGACTGCTCCACCCCGCATCGACAGGGGCAGGATATTACTCAGATGACAGGGGCATTACAACCCGGATTTACCGAAAATTCGCGACCGGCGGCGCCTGCCCTTCGCTCGCCAGCAGTCCATCCACAGCCATCGCCCAGTCGATGGTATCGCCGGCATACCAGTGCGGCACGCAGGTATCGGGCTCGATAGCCAGGTGATCGAAGCGCTCGTGAAGGTAGTTGACGGCCTCGTTCGCCGCGTTGCGCCGGGGCAGCGCCGACCAATGCGGCATAGGCCGCTTCCGGGCGTCCTTGAAGACGATCTCGCCCGATCGGGTCCTTTCGCAGCTGAAACCGCCCTCGTGGACGAGCCGATGGTGCTCGCGGCACAGCTGCACCAGGTTGTCCAGGCTGGTCTCGCCCCCCTTACTCCAGTGCTCGATGTGATGGGCGTCGACGAAATGTTTGCGGGTGCAGCCCGGAAACCGGCAACCGTCGTCGCGAAGCCGCAATGCACGCCGGATCGCGGGTGGAATCAACCGAGATCGTCGTCCGATCGACAGCGGTTCGCCCTCGTCACTCTCCTTAACGTGGATTAAGCTGCAATCGCAGCCGAGGCGCCTGGATGTTTCCGCGGAAACATGGGGACCATCGTCGAGCCAGCTCGAATCCTCACTTACGTGCACGATCACCTGGTAACGATCAGCGGTGCTGTTCGCGACCGGACGGGAATTCATGTAGGTTTCGGCGATCTCCGCCAGCGCGTCGGCGCGTCTCGCCGCAACGGGCGACCGGGCTTCCGGCTCTTCCGGTGTTTCCGGTGTTTCCGGCGTTTCCGCGGAAACATTTCGCGGCGGAGAATCCCGGAACCCTGCTTCCATCTGCATCTCCAGCGCCTTCAGGATCACCGCGCCCTGCTCCGCGGGCAGGCGCCCGTGAAACACGAGGGCGCCGTCCTCGTCCCAGTAATATGTCAGTTCCCGCGTCACGTGGAGGGCATCGGCCGTGCCGCCATCGCGTTGCCGTTGCACCCGGCGGTATTTCCGAACCAGGGTTTCGACGTGGTACGCCGTACCATGCTTCGCAATGTTCAGCAGGAAATCCTCGTTCCCGGGCGTCGCGACGCGTGTCATGGCGCGCACCTTGGAGTAACTCACGGTACCGCCCTCGAACGCAGCGGAGATTTTCGGCAGCTCCACCAGCGCCCGGGCCACGCGGACGCGCTCGCGCGCCGCATTCATGCCCATACCGCATTTGAAGTTCAGCCAGTGGGCGCAGGACGCCAGCCCCGGGCCGCCCCAGTAACCGTTTTCGTCGAATTCGCGGATCTTCAGGAGCAGCTGGTACTCGGCCGCGTAGAGGTAGGAGCAGAGCTCGGTGATCTCGTTTGCCAGGGCCTCGGCGCGCTCGTAGTAATCCGGATGCGAAGTCTCGAACGGGGTGACGCTGCCCATGCCTTGTTCCTCGAATAGCGGTACTGTTTATTTATACAGTATACCGTTAAGAGCATGATATTGCTAGGAAAACCGTCGCTCGGGCGGCGAATCTCGAGGATCTGACAGCGCTGGTTCGCGCTTCGAGAAGCGCTCCTACAGGATAGTCAAGCGAGAACGGCTAGGCAGAGCGCCCACAGCCAGCCCGGCACGATGCCCAGGGCCAGCACGGCCACGCCGTTAAGGCTCATCACGAGACGCGTGTCCGTGTTTGCCTGCAGCACGGCGAGATCTTCCGGCTCTTCGAAGTACATGTACCAGACCACCCGCAGGTAGTAGTAGAGGCCGGGGACCGAGGCCAGCATCATCATGACTGCGAGCCCCGTGTAGCCGCTACCGAGCACGGCGCTGATGGCGTTCAGCTTGCCGAAAAAGCCGATGAATGGCGGGATGCCGGCCAGGCTCAGCATCAGGAACATCATCATCAGGGCAAACCACGGGCTGCGGGCGTTCAGGCCCTTGAAGTCCCGCAGGGATTCCGCCTCGAAGCCCCTGCGGCTGAGCAGGATCACCATGCCGAAGGCGCCGGCGGCCGCCACGACGTAGGTGAGCGTATAGAACAGGGCCGCCGCGTAGCCCTCCTCCGTGCCGCAGAAGATTGCGAGCAGAATGAAACCCACGTGCGCGATCGTTGAGTACGCCAGCATGCGCTTGATATTGGTCTGTGCGATGGCGACGATATTGCCGAGCAGCAGCGACAAAACGGCGATCACCATGATCATGCCGCCCCAGACCTCGTGGAGATCGCCAAGCGCGTCGACGAGGATGCGAATGGTCAGGGCGAACGCGGCGATCTTCGGGGCCGCCGCCACGTACAGGGTCACGGGCGAACGCGCACCGTGATACACGTCCGGCAGCCACATATGGAACGGCACGGCGCCGAATTTGAACGCGATGCCGACGATAATGAATGCGATGCCGAACCAGAGCGGCAGGCTGTTCAGCGCCGCGTCGGCTGCCAGCACAGCTGCAATCTCGTCGAGCTGGATGCTACCGGTCACGCCGTAGACCCACGAGATGCCGTACAGCAACGCGCCGGACGCGATGGCGCCGAGCACGAAATATTTCATCGCGGACTCGGCCGAGTTTTCGTTATCGCGGTCGAAAGCAACCAGCGCGTATTGCGACAATGCGAGCGTCTCGAGTCCGAGATACATCGTAAGCAGGCTGTTCGCCGAGATCATGATCATCATGCCCAGCAGGCCGAAAAGCCCAAGGACATAGTATTCGCCCTTGTGCAGGTCGTTGGCGCGCAGGTAATCGCGTGCATAGATGAAGGCGACGGCCACGAACCCGGTAACAGCGATTTTCAGTGCCTGCGACAGGCCGTCACTGACATAGCTGCCGCTGAAGACCTCGGTCCGCCCGTCCGGTGCCGTAGCCAGCAGCACCCAGAGCGTGACGGCGAGACTCGCCAGCGCCATCCAGTAGGTCAGGATGCGATGCTCGTTGTCGACGAACAGGTCGGCAACGAGCACGACACAGATCAGACCAAGGAGGGTCATTTCGGGTGCTGCGGTAATGAAACTCATCCAGTCCATAGTATCTCTGTCAGAACTTCGTCTGCCCTGCCTGCTCCACGAGGTGCTCGATCGTCACGTTCATCATGTCGACGAGCGGTGCCGGCCACAGGCCGATGAGCAACACGGCGAACGCGAGAATCGCGAGCACGATGAACTCGCGGCGATTCAGGTCCTGGAGCGCCGCGACGTTGTCATTGGCTACCTCGCCGAAAATCACCCGCTTGACCATCCATAACGTGTACGCGGCGCCGAGGATCAGTGTCGTTGCCGCGAAGAACGCGAACCAGGGATTCGCCTTGAAGCTCGCGATGATCACCATGAACTCGCCGACGAACCCGGAGGTGCCCGGCAGGCCGGCGTTAGCCATCGAAAACAGCACCATGAATGCCGCGAATACCGGCATGGTATTGGCGACGCCGCCGTAATCCGCGATCCGGCGGCTGTGGACCCGGTCGTACAGTACGCCGACACACAGGAACATCGCTCCCGAGATCAGGCCGTGCGACACCATCTGCACCATGCCGCCCTGCACGCCGAGGACCGCGCCGCTGCCCCCCGCCATGTGCCAGACGATGAAAAAACCGAGCGTTACGAAACCCATGTGGGCAATCGAGGAGTACGCGATCAGTTTCTTCATGTCTGTCTGCATGAGAGCGACGAAACCGATATAAACGACAGCGATCAGCGACAGCGCGATCATCATGCCGGCGAAGTACTCGCTGCCGTCCGGCACGATGGGCAGCGACAACCGCACGAAACCGTAACCGCCCATCTTCAGCATGATGGCGGCCAGGATCACGGAGCCGCCCGTCGGCGCCTCGACGTGGGCATCCGGCAGCCAGGTGTGCACCGGCCACATGGGAACCTTGACGGCAAACGCGAGCAGGAACGCGATGAAAATCAGCTTCTGCGCCCCAAGGCTGAGCGGCGATGCCATCCAGCCGAACAGGTCGAAGCTGCCGGTCACGCGGAACAGGTAGATGAACGCCACCAGCATCAAAACCGAGCCGAGGAACGTATACAGAAAGAACTTCAGTGTCGCGTAGACACGGCGCTCGCCGCCCCATACGCCGATGATGAGGAACATCGGCACGAGCATCGCTTCCCAGAATACGTAGAACAGCAGCCCGTCCAGCGCCGAGAACACCCCGTTCATGAGTCCTTCGAGGATCAGGAAGGCGGCGAAGTACTGCGCGGGCCGCGTCTTGATGACGTCCCAGCCGGCGATTACGACGAGCGGGGTAATGAACGTCGTGAGAAGAATCAGTGGCGCGGAGAGCCCGTCCACACCGAGGTAGTACCAGACGTCGATCGCATCCACCCACGGCGCACGTTCCACGAATTGCATGGCAGCGGTGGTCGTGTCGAAACCCGTGTACAAGCCGATGCTGAAGATGAACGTCAGCACCGAGACGGCGAGCGCGGTCCAGCGCATCGCGTGTGCGCGCGCCGACGCCGGGTTGTTGTCGTCGCCCATGGCGAGCAGCACGACGCCGCCGGCGATGGGCAGCCAGATGAGGATACTGAGCAGGTAATCGGACATCGTCGTCAGTGCCCCTGCCCTAGCGGAACCAGATCAGCCAGCCGAGGAACATCGTGAGCCCGATGATCATCGCGAAGGCATAGGTGTAGAGGTAGCCGCTCTGCAGCTGGCGCATCACGCCTGCGAGCTTGCCAACCGCGTTCGCCGTGCCGTTGACGAGCACGCCGTCGATCAGGAACTGGTCGCCCCGTTTCCACAGTACGGTGCCGATGTTGCGCCCCCATGCCGCAAAGCCCTTTATGTACAGGTCGTCGAAGTAGTACTTGCGGTCGAGGAGGTTGTAGAGGCCTTCGAACTTCCCCTTGATTTTCGCCGGCAGGTCCGGCCGCAACAGGTAGAGATACGCCGCCGTCGCAAGCCCCGCCATTGCCAGCCAGAACACCGGTGTCTGCCAGGCATGCATCAGCAACGCCACCGGGCCGTGCCAGTGCTCGCCCATGTGTGCCAGTACGTCGCGGCCATGGTCCACGACGATAGCGTCGCCGAAAAAGCCGCCGAACAGCACGGGCCCGACCGTGAACCAACCGATAATCAACGACGGAATCGCGAGCATGACGAGCGGCAGCGTGACCACCCATGGCGTCTCGTGCAGGTGCGACCGGGTTTCCTTGTCCATGCGCTCTTCGCCGTGGAATACGAGGAAGAACATCCGGAACGAATACAGGGCCGTAACGAACACCCCGAGCAGCACGCTCAGGTAGGCGATCCAGTACACCGCACCCGCGCCCTGCCAGTGCGACTCCCTGACGGCCTCGATCAGGAGGTCCTTGGAGAAAAAGCCAGCCGTGCCCGGGAAACCGATGAGCGCGAGCGACCCGACCAGGCACGTCCAGTACGTGATCGGCATGTACTTGCGGATGCCGCCCATCTTGCGGATGTCCTGCTCATGGTGCATGGCGATGATCACGGATCCGGCAGCCAGGAACAGCAGCGCCTTGAAGAAGGCATGCGTCATCAGGTGGAAAATCGCCGCGCCATAGGCGGACGCGCCGAGCGCCACGGTCATGTAACCGAGCTGCGAGAGTGTCGAGTAGGCCACGACGCGCTTGATGTCGTTCTGGACGATACCGAGCAGGCCCATGAAAAACGCCGTAATTGCCCCGATCACCATGACGACGGCCAGCGCGGTCGTCGAAAGCTCGTACAGCGGCGACATGCGCGCCACCATGAAGATGCCCGCCGTCACCATCGTCGCGGCGTGGATCAGCGCCGAGATCGGCGTCGGGCCTTCCATGGAATCGGGTAACCAGACATGCAGCGGCGCCTGTGCCGACTTGCCCATCGCGCCGATGAACAGGAGGATGCAAATCAGCGTCATCGCATTCCACGGACTGCCCGGAAACACCTCGACACTCTGCGCCGCGACGGCTTCGGCCTGACCGAACACGGTCGCGTAGTCGAGCGAACCCGTGAACATGACGACGCCGGCTATGCCCAGGATGAAGCCGAAATCGCCAACGCGATTGACCAGGAACGCCTTCATGTTCGCAAAAATCGCCGTCTCGCGCTTGAACCAGAAGCCGATCAGCAGGTACGACACGAGACCGACCGCTTCCCAGCCGAAAAACAGCTGCAGGAAGTTGTTCGACATCACGAGCATCAGCATCGAGAACGTGAACAGCGAGATGTAGCTGAAGAAGCGCTGGTAGCCGGGGTCGTCGTGCATGTAGCCGATCGTGTATACGTGCACCATCAGCGACACGAAGGTAACCACCGCCATCATGAGCACCGTGAGACGGTCGACGAGGAAGCCGATTTCCATGCGCAGGCCGTCCGTGACCGCCCACGTGTAGACGCTGATGTTCTCGGCCTCCGCGCCGCCCCAGTACATCCGGTAGAGCACGAATAACGACAACAGGCAGGACAGGCCGACGGCGCCGATAGTGATCGAGTGCGCGCCCTTGCGGCCTATCTTGTGACCGAACAGGCCTGCGACGATTGCCGCGAACAGCGGCGCAAGCACGATTGTCAGGTAGTAGGAATACATGCGCCGCTACCCTTTCATCCTGTTCAGTTCCTGCACGTTGATGGAACGCCGGGTTCGGAACAGCACGACCAGGATCGCGAGCCCGATCGCCGCTTCCGCGGCTGCCACGGTCAGGATGAAGAAGACGAACACCTGCCCGGTCTCGTCGCCGAGGTAGCGGGAGAACGCGATGAAATTGAAATTCACCGCAAGCAGCATCAACTCGATGCACATCAGCAGGAGGATCAGGTTGCGGCGGTTGATGATGATGCCGGCAATGCTGAGGACGAACAGCATCGCTGACAGCGTCAGGTAGTGCTGCAGGCCGATCATTGCTTCTTCTCCGCGTCCATCTTCACGATACGAACGCGGTCTTTGGCGCGTACCGAGACCTGCTTCGCAATGTCCTGGACTTTGAGACCTGGCCGCTTGCGCATCGTGAGCGTGATCGCCGCAACGATCGCGAGCAGCAGGATGACGGCGGCGATTTCGAACGCGTACACGTGCTCGGTGTAGAGCACCGCGCCGAGCGCCTTCGTGTTGTCGTAGCCTTCCGGGTTGGCGGCAAACGACGAGGAAACCTGCACATCGCGGCTCCTCAGCCAGATCAGCTGGATGAGCTCGATGACCATGATCAGTGCAATGGCGATCGCCAGCGGGGCGTATCGCGTCAGGCCTCTCTTGACGGCCTCGACGTTCACCTCGAGCATCATGATCACGAACAGGAACAGCACCATGACGGCGCCGACGTAGACGAGCACCAGCACGATCGCGAGGAATTCGGCTT